>JACCED010418690.1_pt1 | contig 12409 bp, 14 predicted proteins | sample 7455021 | NCBI WGS metagenome assembly JACCED01 (sample SAMN15323456, study PRJNA562643) | freshwater metagenome | isolation source: river surface water | place: USA:Blue River Watershed | collected 2017-08-19
TTATTACCTTAGGAATATTAGCATCATTTATATTACCAATCAATTATAAATTAAAAAGAAGAATAAATTATGTAAATATGAATAGTGAATTGCCAAAATATGATGATATAATAAATGAATCTCCTCCTACTTATACACCACAATCTGTATAAAAAAATTGATTTAATTAATGTTAATACACATATTATCATTATATAATAAAATGAGTCATTGTTTTGTAAATACATTTAGAAGAATAATTAAATTAAATAATAATGCTATTTCTATTCCTAAATATAAAGATTATGATATAACTATGTATACTTTTAATGTAGATGCATTTATATTTCCATCTTATCTTCCAAATACTTGTAATATTATATTAAATAGTAATAAGAATAATAATAATATATATATTCAATATAAATATAACGATAAATATATGGATAAAAAAATTGAATAATAAACCTTTTAAGAATAAACACATAATTTATTTATTATAATTAAAATGCCTCCTAAATCTGTTAAAAAAGTTGTAGAAACCTCACCAAAAGGTAAAGCCAAGGCTAAACAAGCAGTACAAGAATCTGAATCAGAATCACAATCTGAATCAGAATCTGAGTCTGAGCCTGAAGTAGAACCAGTTAAACCAGCTAAAAAAGCTCCAGTAAAAAAATCAGCTAAAAAACAAGAAGAAGCTGTTCTAGAGGATGTCCCAGAAGAAGTCCCAGAAGAAGTAGAACATGTTAATAATGAAGAAAAAGAACTCGAATGGGGTCAAAATGTAGAAGAACCTCCTAAGAAAAAAGAGGAAGAACATCCACAGAAGAATAGAAATCAAAGATTTTCACAAAAGCCAAAATATAACAGAGACAACAGAGATAAAAAGGATAATACTGATAATGAAAAGGCAAGTGGAGAAAAAACTTTTGCAAAATATAATATGAATTCTGGTAAACGCGTTGGGGTAAATAAGAATAGCCAAGCACTAAAATTTTCATACTCTGATTATGACAATGTTGGTAATCCAGTTTATGAAGTATCAACAGAAGATCTAGTCAAGGTACTAATTGCAAGATCATTTAAAGATGGACAAATGACACTAAAGCGTTCACTTGAATATGTACTAAGAGCACTTCATCATGAATGCAATTTTCCATCATCAAATGAATAAATTTTTTTATAATTTTATTATATTAGTAATAATATAATGAAATATCCAAACATAAATGATGATAATTTTTATTCTGATATAAATAAAAAATTTAATAAATATAAAATACCTAAAAAAAAGAAAACATTCCAAGAAATATGTATGCCTAAAAAGTATGAATTGCAATTACCACAACAATTTTCATCACAATTTATAAATCCGAAAACACCATATAAAGGTTTATTAATATATCACAGAATTGGGGCTGGTAAAACATGCACAGCTGTTAGAATTGCAGAAGAATTTAAAAAGAAAAGAAATATAATAGTTGTATTGCCTGCTTCATTAAAAGGCAATTTTAAAACAGAATTAATAAGTCAATGCGCAGGAAATGAATATATAACAGAAGCAGAGAGAAAACAATTAAAAACACTCCATCCGTCAGATGATAAATATAAAGACATTATAAAAAAAACAAATGAAAGAATAGATAAATATTATACAATATATTCATATAATAAATTTATTGAACATGTACAAAATAAAGAAATAAAATTAAAAAATACATTATTAATTATTGATGAGATTCAAAATATGGTTTCTGAAGAAGGTACATATTATACCGAATTATATAATCTTATAAAAAAAGCTCCGTCGGATTTAAGACTTATTCTTTTATCGGCTACTCCTATGTTTGATAAACCTATGGAGCTCGGCCTCACTATAAATTTATTGCGCCCAGATACTCCATTTCCAGTAGGTGCTGATTTTGATAAAAAGTTTATTCGTGTTTCAAAGAAATCAAATGGAGAGTATAATGTTAAAACAAAAAACATTGATCAATTTAAATCAATTATAAAAGGATATGTATCTTTTTTTAGAGGTGCCCCGGCATATGTATTTCCAGAAATGAAGATAAAATATGTAAAGTGTGAGATGAGTGATTTTCAATATGCATCATATAAAGCCGTTCTTAGAAATGAGGAGAATCAATCTATTAAAAAGGTTAAAAAGAAAGTAAATAAAAATTTAAATGTATCAGAACTTCCTAATAATTTCTTTATAGGTACAAGATATGTTTCAAATATAGTTTTTCCAAATAAAAAAATAGGTGATGATGGATTAGAAAGTTTTACAAAGTTAAAAATATTAAATGGACTCGAAAAGTATTCAACAAAATTCAACGAGATGATAAATCGTATAAATAGAGCAACCGGAAAGGTTTTTGTTTATAGTGGATTTAAAGAATTTGCAGGATTAAAAAGTTTTATTAGAGTATTGGAAGCATTTGGATATAAAAATTATGCATCTCATGGCGAAGGAACAAAAAGATTTGCAGTATGGTCAGGTGATGAGAATATGAATTATAAAGAAGAAATAAAATCAGTTTATAATAGAGAAGAAAATTTAAATGGAAGTAAATTAAAAATAATCTTGGGTTCATCATCTATTAAGGAAGGTGTATCTTTTAAAGGAGTTCGTCAAGTTCATGTAATTGAACCATATTGGAATCTACCCCGTTTAGAACAAGTTATTGGAAGGGCCAGTAGATTTTGTTCACATAAAGATCTTCCATTAGAAAAACGTACTGTTAAAGTATATATTTATTTATCTATTCATAAAGATGAAGAAGAAACAATAGATCAATATATTTATAAATTATCTTTGAGAAAAAATAAACTTGTAAATGAGTTTGAAATAGCTATAAAAGAAGCCGCAGTAGATTGTGAATTAAATTATAATGCAAATATGGACCCAGAAAATCCAGATGAATATGTTTGTGATAAATAAAAACTGAATAAAAAATAATTTAACAAATCATAACCATATATAATGTATAATAAAATGTCATATATACAAAAGGTTATTACCCATCCAGTTACAAAACATGTCATTGAACATTCATTTAAATTTGGAGCCACATTTGGTGGAATATTTGGAATTCTTACCGGCCTGGGTAAAGCATCTGATAATATTAAACATCAGCAATATTTTAGACCAAAATTTATTAATCCATATGTTTATTTTTATGGTAATCTTATAGGAATGCCAATTGTTGGAGGTGCAACAGGTATTATTGGTGGTGGTGTAATTGGTGCAACATTTCCTGTTTCAGTTCCATTGATGTATATTATTTATAAAACTAAAACTAAATAAAACTAAATAAGCTAAAGAAGAACTTGATTTGAGATTCCATACTGCTGTGTGCAAGTGTTCTTTCCCCAAGTTATACCTTCAAAAAGTTCTGCTCTAATCTTCATTGGAGGCTTTCCCTCTGGATAGGCTACAAGACCTTCAATTGGAAGAACAGAAAAGATCTTTCTGAATCCTTCATAATTTCGAAGCGCTGGCGGTATACTCAGTCTGAGTGAACCATGAATTACAATTCCACATTCCTTTTGAATGGGATCCTCTGGCTTTCCATTAAATTTCTTTCCCATATATTCAATAGTAACAATATTACCATAAACTTCTGGCTTCATTTCTTTAATTTTTGGTGAATTTTCAAATGCATTAATATACCACTTGTATGTCTTTGGATCTTCATAGATTGGTCTGAAATGCGGCCAATGTGATGCCTCTTCTGATGTTGGCATTTCTTCACACTGAATCCATCTTGAAGTATCACATTCGGGTAGTTTGAAAGTGTTGTCCTTCTTTTTTACATCAAATCTAGCAAAGGGTTCATATTCATTCTTAGAGTGGTTCCAAACGAGTGCACCACAAGATCCATCATGCTTGATGTCAAATCTTTCACATTCTGATAGATTAGTTCCTTCAATTTCATCTGCAATGTAATTCATTTTGTTGTCCCATGATTTTTGCCCCTTAACAGTTTGTGTCTGAAAAGGATGCATCATCTTTTGTCCATTGAACTCAGTTTGCTTAAACTCGGGATGAACCTCGAGTTGGACATTGAAACCATTAATATTAAAAGACATTATAGAATTTATTTAATTCATTAATAAGGTTTAATATAATATATTTAATATTTCAATTTTTATTCTATATAAAATAATATATGGTTGATATTCGAGAAATTCCAATCAATACAATAATATTTCTGGAAAGATTTATAAAAAAGTATAAATTAAATAAATTTTATAAAGCCTTATATAATTCTGTAAATATAAGAAAATTAAATCAAATAGCATTTTCATTTAATGAAAATGCTTCATTATTTCTAACCGATCTTCAAAAAGAAAACAATAAATTTAAGATTTTAAGTAATGAATTATGTAATAAAGAATTAATAAATGAGATGAATAATGTATTAAAATTATATATGGATTATAATCCATTACATATTAGAATAAATTCAAGAGAAATATTGAGTTCGTGGATGATATTAAATTGTAAAAGTATATTAGAAGATTATATTAATAAAGATTCTGTTTTAAATAGTTCAAAAGAACTCATTGAACAGATTACAATATTAAATAATAATTTTGATATTAATTTTGATATAATAAAATTTAATAAAATTTTTATAAATTATTATGATACATTTATTATTTTTAAAGAATATGATAAAATACAAAAATTAAATTATTTTATAAGAGAATGGAAAAATTTAGAAGAAACATCAATACTTATAAATTCGTCAGATAAATATTCAGAAGAACAGAAAATAGAAGTATTAAAAATAATGGAAATTAATAAAAATAATGTTGAAAAACATATAAAAATATTTACATCAAATTATGATTTTAATTTATTAAAAAGACTTATAGAAAATACACATAAGATTAATAAAAGAATAATTGATACATATAAAACAATATTATTTACAGAATTAAATTCAAATAATTATGATATATTTATAAATATATTAAATGAGATTAAAAAATTTTTATTATTATTTAATCCTCTAAAAAATGCAGAATATAGTGAAAAAATAGATCCAATATTTTATATGAATTTAATTGAATCAGATTCTATTAAAATAGAAGATTTATATTTTTTTGGAGATTATTTAATAAAAGAAATATTAAAACTTGGCTCAATAGAATTAGAAAATGTAAAATTGAAAGAATGGGATAAGATAAAGATAATAAATAAAAATGAATTGATAAAAAAAAATATATCAATCATGCTAATATTTGTAATGAATATAATAGAGGAAATTAAATTAGAAATAAATGATTATAAACTTTTATTAGATCTAATATGAATCATCTAATTGAATTCTAAAATCTGAAAAACATATTCCAAATATACCAAGATATTTATTAATTGTTAAAGATGAAAAACTACAGAAAACAACATATATTAATAGTTCATTACAATCATATATATAATTTCCGATATTTTTTTTAATATAATAATACAGACACACAACTTTAAAAATAAATAAGAAATATATTAAATCTGTATAATAGAGACATACTAGAAATAATATTGTATTTTTAGGATTAAAATTATATTGAAATGAAACATTATAATAATTTAATCTATTTATAAAGTTTTGTTTTCTGATATTATAATCAAATAATTTATATCTACGATTTATATCAAATATAATAAACATTGATAAAAATATAGTGCCATAAAATAGATCCATTGATTTTAAACTGATAAATTAATATAAAATATAATATGTTTATATTTCATTTTTTTTATCTAATATTGATTATATTTAATGCTGGATAAACAAGGATGGATGTATTTATTAATAAATACAATTGTTACATTATGCGTGATGATTTTGATATTTAAATATTATGAAAGTAAAATAGAATCTTTAGTTAGAAAAGTAAATAAAAAAAATAAAATATCAACACATAAAATAAATACTACAAAAAATATTAATAATACAGACACAGTTCAGGAAGAAAAAACAGAAATAGAAGAAGATAGAAGAATAAATGTATCAGATATAGATAGTTTTATTGATCCACTCGAATAATAAGTTTTTATTATAAAAAAAATTTATAATAAGAATTATAGAAGATGAATGATAAATTATTTAAAATTATTTTATTATGTATATTATTAATTGGTTTATATGTATATTACAAAAATAGTGCTAAATTAAATAGTAAAAAAAAAGTTAAAACTATAAAAAGACATAAAAAATATAAAAAAAAACATACAGAAACATTAGATGATTCAGATGATAATGTTACAAATTTATCAACATTAGAATCCTCAATAATTTCATCAATGTCATCATTATCATTTGAAAATAGTAATTCAGATTTATCGATGGATTCAATCAATTCAATTGGTTCAATTGATTTAAGCGATTCAAATGGTTCAAATGGTTCAATTGATTTAAGCGATTCATTCGATTCAAATGGTTCAAGTGATTCAAATGGTTCAATGAATTCAAGTGATTCAAGTGATATTCTCACAATGTAAATAGTAATTAAAATAAAAATTGATTTTTAATCATAATATATATAAAGACATATATACATATTACAATATAAGATAATGACTGAAACTAAATCCAAACTTGACAAGATTAAAGACACTGATAAAGGTGAACATGCAAATAAAGAAACAGCATTTGTAGGACTAGAAATTAACATCAAGCCATTTCGTAAATGGATGAAAGAACATTATGAACGCCACTCTAAAACAGTTGGTGTTGTTAATGCACATTACATTCTTGCTACGGTTGATCAGGTTCTTTTCTATTCTCTACTAAATACTGTGAGTGAAAATTTCAAGAAAGATAAATCTGGAATGTATGATGTTTCATTAGAAAGTCTTAAGAATTCTGTAAAACTAAATCCATCATTTAATAATACATTTGGTTTGTGTGTGGATAAATTTGATGATAACCTTGATTATCAAAAACAACTTCCAATTGATAAGAAGAGTCTCAATGAGTATCTGAATAAATATACATTTCATGATAACTTTAGAGTACATCTAAATAAGGATTCTCACAATTTTCTTTGCTATCTGGTGGTTCAAGCAAACACAATGCTTTCAAATACAGCACTTGTTATGTCTGAATTTGCAAAGAAGAGCAGAGTAAATTCAAATTCAATTATCTCAGCACTAAAAGTTCATTTTAGTGGAAAACTTTATGAAGATATTATGAAAAAAGTAGATTGTGTTGATACACTCCTTCAAAACAAGGCAAAGAAAGATTCTGAAAAAGGTGAAACTAATGAAGATGAAAAGACAGAAAAAACAGAAAAAACTGAAAAGAAGAAAGATGATTCCTCTGAATCAGAATCAGAGGAAGATGAAAAAGAACAAACTGAATCTGAATCAGGATCTGAATCAGAGGAAGAAGAAAAACCAAAGAAAAAGGTTCCTGTAAAAGAAGAGCAAAAACCGAAAAAAGTTGTAAAGCCAAAGAATCACAAATAAAAAATGAATTTTCTTTATTATATTTATTATAATTCATAATAGAATAAAATGCTACTATATTCATATTATAAAACTTCAGAACCATTTAATACTATATGGGATAAAGATATAATACATAATTATGTAGTAACGATAGAAGTAAATTTTGATAAAATTCATTATAATAATCTTCCATTATATAAGCAGATTATAACATATGAAATAATATCAACTGAAGATATATATGGAAATAAAATAACAATAGATAATTTTGACAAGACTTGTATATGTGAATTATATGAAAATAAAGATAATGTAATTGATATAATAATAGATTATTTAATAGACAATTATATGGAAGTAAATATATCAAAATGTATAAGACTTTATTATATTGATAATTTTCAAAATAAATTAATTCCAAAAACAGAATATTATCAAAATAATGGAAAAAAAGAAGGAAATCAAAAAATTTATAATTATAATAGCAATATTAAGATTGAAAAATATTACATAGATGGCAAATTGAATGGTGAATATAAGGAATATGACAATGATGAAAACCTTATAAAAGTATCTATTTATATTGATGGTTCTTTAGTTGAATAAAAAATTGATTCACACATATTAATATATATATTCATTACTTTTTTATTCCTTTAAAAATGAATAAAAAATTGATTCACGCATATTAATATATATATATATTCATTACTTTTTCATTTCTTTTTATTTCATTTTAAAAGGAATAAAAATGAAATAAAAAATTGATTTTTCTTTATTATATTTATATATTTCATTTTATATATAATTAAATGAGTGAATATAATGAATACAACGAATATGACAAATTTCTTATAAGTCTTGTAAAAGAAAACATAATCAATACAGATGAATATACTCAGCTTAAAAATTGTAATCTTTTAAACATCAGACAAAATTTAAATCTGATTGAACAAAAAAATAATCAATCATTAACAGAAAAATTTAAATCAATTTATAAGGATTTTATAAAAGAAAAAGACAGTCAAATGAAGTTCAAGAATAAAATCATTTTAAATAGACTTTTAAAAAAGTCAAACTTAACATATACATCAGATCAAACTGAGGCAATAAATCAATTAATTAAATTTATTTCGGATGATGATGAAAAATTCTTTGGATTATTTGGATATGCAGGTACAGGAAAAACAACTACTATTGTTGATTTTTTGATGAATTGTATTGAGATGAAATATATAAATTCAATTGTGTTTACTGCACCTACAAATAAGGCATTAAATGTTATTAAAACAAAAGTATCTGATCGAATAAAATATCTATTACAACAAAATGGAATTGAATATGAACAGAAATATTCATTTGATATAAATTGTGAAAAATTAAAAAAACATGGAATAATAATAGAATTTCAGACAATACACAAATTTCTTCAATACAAAACAGATTATAATCAAGATGGAGATATTATATTTATAAAAAATAAAGGTACTTTGATAGAGGGTTTTGATATAATTGTAATTGATGAATGTTCTATGATTCCATTAGGAATAATTTATGAAACTATTAATGAGGCAGAAAAAATAAAAACAAAAGTTATATTTACAGGAGATCCTGCACAATTACCTCCAGTAAATGAAAAAACAAGTTCAATATTTATGACTCTGCATAATAAACTAAATTTTAATGCTTTGAGAAAGTTATATCCAGAAATTACAGATGAATTATATGAAAAATTTTGTGATAAAATAATTAATATGAATAGATATGTGTTGAAGGAAATTGTCAGAACAAAAAATAACTCAATTATGAAATGTTCAAATACTGTGAGAGATTGGATATATGAAATAGATGAATTTATAAAGATATCTGAATATTCGGATTTGCATTTTTATTTGTATTCATTTGATAAATCAGTAAAAACAAAAACTCAATGGTATAAAGATTTTGAAAAATTAATATTAACTGAGAAGGATACGATTATAATAGCGTGGACAAATGAAGAGGTAAATTTTTATAATAATTTTATAAGAAAATCATTATTTAATAAACAAATAATTAATGATTTTGAAGTAGGTGAGCTTCTTATATTGAATGAATTCTATGTTCCAAAAAATTCAAATAAAATAGTAAATAAAATAAAATTTAATACATCTGAAAAAATTATTATAAAAAAATTAGAATATATCTCAATCAAAATAGAAACATTCGATTTCTTAAAGAAAAATTTATCTGTTTTAAAAAATCATAAATCAATAGAAGTAAAATATAATAAATTTATAGAGAAATTAAACACCGAATTATCAAATATTGAATTATCATGTTGCAAAATGATGGTTACAAAGATAGATGAACCAGATAATGAATATGAAATTATCTCAATCAAAAACAACTCACAATTAATATATAAAAATATTATTCTAAAAATTATAACAGATATAAAAAGTTTCAGAACTGAATTAATGGAAAAACATCAATTAAATTTAATTGACACTAGTTTAATAAAGCCATTATATAATGAATTTCATTCTAAATTTGTAAATAAATTTGCATCAGTTTCATATGGTTACGCTATAACTTGTCATAAAGCACAAGGTTCAAATTATAAAAATGTATTTGTAGATTTTTCAGATATAGTTAAAAATAATAATACAGAAGAAATGAAGAGATGTACTTATACAGCTGTGAGTAGAACAATTGATAATCTTTATATATTGATTTAATTATATAATGATTTAATATTTGCGTATATTTTGTGTAAAATGATTGTGATATAATAATATGAGCAGAATATCACGTTATCAAGAATCTATAGAGAAATTTATAAAAAATAAAAATATTAATAATTATTTTGGAGAAGAATTTACAAAAGAGATAGAAGAAAAATTAAATAAATCTGATCATCTTTGTGGTATTATATCATCAACCATATTTAATCACAATACAAAAAAAAGTAATATTAAAGGTCATGGATATTTTTTAGGAATATTAATAGATATTTGTTTAATTATATTAAATTCAAAAAATAATTCATATAATATGAATACAAATCTTATAATTGGATTATATAAATTATTAAATGATAATATATGTATATTAAAATCAGATGATCTGAATAAAGTTAATTTAATATCAAATAAAACATATGATTATTTTAACTCACATATATATACAATTTTAAAAACAGAAAAACTTAATACAAAAAAAATGATAAAGAGTGATTTATTAAATTTAAAAACAATAACTCCAGATATGTATAAAAAAATATCAAATATGAATAAATATGATGATAAAGATTTAAATACTTATATTAAGAATAGATATGGAAATATAGGTAAACTTGTAATAATATTAAGCTGGATATTAGGTGGAGGAGTAATAGATAAAAAAAATATTAATATTTTAGAAAATATAGGAGAAAAGTTTGGATTGATTTATAAGATTTGTATAGATTTTGAAAATATAATAAATGATATAAAAAATGCAGAAACTATTAGCGATAATATAATTATAAACATAGGAGTTCAGAATAGTTTTGAATTATTTATGGAATTAAAAAGTTCTTTTTATGAGGATTCATTAAAACTTGGAATTTATACTCATACTATGAAAGAAGTTATTGATGAATTAGAAATAAAAATGGATAAATGTATAGAAAATTGCAAAGTTGATATGAAATCAACATATAGTAGTTTTAGCAAATAAAATAAAATTTTTTTATCCTTATAAAATATAATGAATAATAAAAAATTAGTACGTGATATTTTATTGTCTATTCCATTAGGTTTATTGTATGTATTTTTTATAAATAAAATAACAGAATTACTTACATCTGATACAGTTTATGAAAATAAAATAAGAAAAAATATAGCAATATCATTTGTAATTTCAATAATTGGTATAATTTTATCATTAAAAGTATTTTCAAGTGGAAAATTAAAAAATAGAATTATAAAATATACATTAATATTTGGCAATTTAATTATTTTATTTAATACTATTATATATAATTGGCCACAATTAAGTACAGATACAAAAGCATTATTTGTTGGTATTATTTTAATATGTGGTTTTATTTATTCATATAAACTATAAAAATTGAAAATAAATAAATAAATATTTAATAATAAAACATTATTATTAAATAATGTTAGTAGGTTATAATATAAGCGGAGAAATATCCGATGATAAATTAATTAAAGCAGTACACGATGGATGTAATTTTATTCAAATATTTACAAATGATCCAACTAAACTAAATTATAATAAAAATACTTTAAATATGAATATTATAAAGAAATGGAAAGGAGGGCTGGTAATACATGGTAATTTTTTAATAAATTTATGTAGACCACCAGATGATAAGATTGCAAAGAATAGTATATATCTATTAAAAAAAGATTTAGAAATATCAAAAAAACTTAATGCGTTGGGTGTGATTATACATATGGGAAAAGATACAACAAAACTTGGATATCAAAAAGCAATGGATACATATGTTAAAAATTTAAATACAGTTATAAGTGAATCAACTGGTACTATTATTTTAGAAACAGGAGCAGGAGTAGGAACAGAAGTAGCAACAAGATTAAATGAATTGGGTAAGTTAAGAGAAGGTGTAACAAATAAGGAAAGAATTAAATTTTGTATTGATACATGTCATATTTTTTCTGCTGGATATGATTTAACAAATGAAACGGTTGTTGAATCATTAGAATATTATATTGAAAATACATTGGGGTGGAATAATGTAGCAGTATTACATTGTAATGATTCAAAACATTGTTTATGTTCTAAAAAAGATTATCATGCAGATATAACAGATGGATATATATCAAAAAGAAATTTACTAGCATTTATGAAATTTATTAACTTTTTTATAGAGAGAAACATACCAATAATATTAGAAACACCGGAAGATAATGTAGAAATAAAAACACAAGTTCAATTTATGCAATTTATAAA
>JACCED011070287.1_pt1 | contig 12405 bp, 10 predicted proteins | sample 7455021 | NCBI WGS metagenome assembly JACCED01 (sample SAMN15323456, study PRJNA562643) | freshwater metagenome | isolation source: river surface water | place: USA:Blue River Watershed | collected 2017-08-19
GGCTCCCCGACCTTCAGCTTGCCACGCAGTTCCTTACGAGAACCATCGGCATAACGGTTGATGAGATTAGCCACGAGATTGGCGACATTCTCATCCGACCCTGCAAGCCAATATTGCAGGGTGAGAAGATAGGCGCGGATATCTTGAGCTGCGCCAGGGATAAATTTCAGCAAGCGCGGAATGCGGCGCAGCATCTTCATCTGCTGTGCACCAGCCACGCCTGACTTTTCCGTCTTGCCACGAAGTTTCTTGAGGAAGCTCCGCAAGCCGCCTTCAGCATGGGTCGTAAATCGGCCCATGCGGGTGAGCTTGGCCACATCCCCAGACGACATGCAAACAACCATGGCATCGCAACTGTCGCGACGTGCCTGCAAGGCAGGAAGTACTGCCTTGATGTGATCTTCCATGAACATCATCGTGGCGATGACAATATCCGCTTGCGCAATGTCTGCATGGCAGCGTGCCAGTGCTTCTTCGTCCTCGCCCCATTGCGCAGCAGAATGAAGCGTGAGCGAAAGACCGGGAATCGAACGGCGAAGGATCGTCTGCGCACGGGCCACCGTCCCCGCGAGATGATCATCGAGGGTGACGATTGTGACGCGCACGGGCGTCGGCTCAGCGGCCGAAATGCGCTTTTGCGTCATAAAGTGTCTCCACATCGATGCGGGCAAGCCCGCGTTCTGTTGCAAAGCGCTCCGTATTGCGCCTTGCTTTGGACCGCACGAAGAAGGGGATCTTTCGCAGCTCCTTTTCTGCATCAAGCGACCAGGCAACGACCGCAGATTGTGTTTGGACTTGAGGCTCGATCGGATCGGCAGGTGCCTCACCAGCTCCCAGATGAGAAGGTGCAACCCCGTCTCGGAATTCGAAGTCGCCGCGGAACATGCCAAGCAGATGTTCCTCAAGGCCCATCATCAGCGGGTGAACCAGCGTATCGAAGAGCACATTGGCCCCTTCGAAACCCATTTGGGGCGAATAGCGAGCCGGGAAATCCTGCACATGGACCGGCGCTGAAATCACCGCACAGGGAACGCGCAGGCGCTTGGCAATGTGGCGCTCCATCTGTGAGCCGAGCACGAGTTCTGCACCAGCTTCTGCGATCGCTGCCTCGACTTCGAGATAGTCATCACTGATCAAAGGTGTGACGCCATGCCGTTCAGCCGCGGCGCGAACCTCACGCGCAAATTCGCGCGAATAGGTTCCAAGCCCGACAAGCTTGAAGCCAAGCTCCTTCACCGCGACGTCAGCAAGTGCGACCGCGTGAGTCGCATCTCCAAAGACAAAAACGCGCTTGCCCGTAAGATAGGTCGAGTCAACCGAGCGCGAATACCACGGCAAACGGCTCTTGGCCGTTTTGAGCACATGGCTCACATCAAGCCCTGCGAGCGCGCCTACTTCTTCAATGAAGGCACGCGTAGCGCCAACGCCTATAGGGACTGTTCGCGTAGCCTTCTGACCAAAAGTGCGTTGCAGCCATGAGGCCGCCTGCCCCGCCACTTCCGGATAGAGCACGACATTGAAGTCGGCCTCGCCCAAACGCGCCATATCTGCCGGTGTCGCATTGAGCGGAGCGATGACATTCACGTCAACTCCGATCTCGCGCAACAGGCTCAAGACTTCGTTCAGATCATCGCGGTGACGGAAGCCCAGAGTTGTCGGACCGAGAACATTGCACAGCGGGCGCGGATGAGCGCTTTTTTCAACCGGCTTCGCCAGTGCGCGCGTGATGCGATAGAAAGTTTCGGACGCGCCCCAGTTTTCCTTGCGCTGATAGGCAGGCAGTTCAAGTGGGATGACGGGGATATCGAGGCCGAGCGCTTGCGCAAGACCGCCCGGATCATCCTGAATGAGTTCAGCGGTGCAGGACGCGCCAACAATCAGGGCATCGGGCTTGAAACGATCATAGGCTTCGCGTGCGGCATTTTTGAAGAGTTCTGCCGTATCGCCACCAAGATCGCGCGCTTGAAACGTCGTGTAGGTAACAGGCGGACGCGTATCGCGCCGCTCGATCATGGTGAAGAGCAGGTCTGCATAAGTGTCGCCCTGTGGAGCGTGCAACACATAATGCACCTTCTTCATCGCAGCGCAGACACGCATCGCGCCGATATGCGGAGGGCCTTCATAGGTCCAGAGCGTGAGATGCATGGTCAGACCTCCAGCAATTCGCGCCGACGCAAGGGTCGCGCAAAGAGTTCAGCGAGGTCGCCCGCCTGCTCATAGCCCTGGACGGGGGTGAAGACGAGTTCGATGGACCATTTGGTAGCAAGCCCCTCCGCCTCAAGCGGATTGGCTAGACCCAAACCGCAGACAGACAGATCAGGCTTTTCGGCGCGGCAGCGATCAAGCTGCGCTTCCACATCCTGCCCCTCAACAATTGTGGCGTGCTGGGGCAGAAGCGCAATCTCGTCGGCAAGGTGGCGGCGATGCAGATAAGGCGTGCCGATTTCAGACAATTCCATGCCAAGTTCACGCGAGAGAAAACGCGCCAATGGCACTTCCAGCTGCGAATCGGGGAAAAAGAAGATCCGCTTGTTGGCGAGCTTTTCACGCAATGAGGCGAGACTTTGCTTGGCGCGGTCGCGCGCTGTTTGTGTGACGCTCTCAAAAGTGGCACGCGATATGCCGAAGGCTTGCGCTGCCGCCCAAAGCCAAGCGCTCGTACCTTCTTCACCAAGGGGGAAAAGCGCTTGTAAATGCTGTGCACCGCGCTGTTCAAGCGCTCGCGCGGTATCGGTAAGGAAGGGTTGTGCCAGCAAGAATCTGGTTTGCGGGCCAATCGCAGGCATATCCGCTGCGTGACGCGCTGGAAGGAAATCAACCTGCGTAATGCCCATCGCGGCAAAGAGGCGGCGGAATTGATCTTCAACCGCATCGGCCAAAGCGCCCACCACGAGGAGCGATGGCTTTTGAGTGGCCAGCTGCAAGGGTGATTGGGGAACGAGAGCGGCAAGACAGGCATCTTCGCCTTGCGTAAAGGTGGTCTCGATGCCGCTACCGGAATAAGACAGCACGCGCACCGATGGCATCATGCGCTGCGACAAACGCTGGGCAGCACGTGAGAGATCAAGCTTGATGACTTCTGACGGGCAGGAGCCGACCAGAAAGAGCAGCTTGATATCAGGGCGACGCTCGATCAGGCGCGTGACAACGCGGTCCAGCTCGTCATCCAGATCCGCAAGCCCCGCCAGATCGCGCTCATCAATGATTGCCGTTGCAAAGCGCGGCTCTGCAAAGATCATGACGCCTGCAGCCGACTGGATCAGATGAGCGCAGGTCCGCGAGCCAACAACAAGGAAGAAAGCGTCCTGAATTTTGCGATGCAGCCACACGATTCCCGTGAGCCCGCAAAAGACTTCGCGCTGACCGCGCTCTTGCTTGATGTCGAGTGTTGGGCAGCTTGTTTGTGCAAGGCTCATGTGGACGCCTCCCCCATGAGCGGATCATCTCTGCCTTGCAGGCGTGCCTGACGCAGCTTGATCAGAAATTGCAGCGCATTCACGACATAGGTGGCATAGGCTGCAAGCGCGAGCAGCATTTGTTCACGCGCGGTGAGCTGGTCGGTGAAGAAGGCCCAAAGATAGGCGGTGTGCAAAGCGATCACCGCCATGCTCACAACATCTTCCCAGAAAAATGCAGGAGCAAAGAGATAGCAGCCGAAAACTTCGCGTTCCCAGATCGCGCCTGTCACCATGATTGTGTAGAGCGCTGCGGTCTTGATGATGATGGAGATGCTGGCAGCAAGAAACCCCTCGCCTGTCGCGAGGAAGCGCAACACAAGGCCCAAGCTGACGAGGAAGATCAGGAACTGAACTGGTGCTAGCACGCCTTGGACAAGCGTCCAGCGTGACCGGTCACGACGTTCCCGTTCTTCGCGTGTGTAAAGCTGGCTTCGGGCTACCTGTGCTGGATCGGCCATGATCCCCCCTGCCCATCGAACAGCCTCAGGCTAGGGCAGAGCCATGGAAGTGTCAATCTTAATTGACGTCTAGTTTAGTTGACATCCGGCTATTGCACAGTTGAATAGTAACGCCTAAGATAGGTGTCTTGATTGTTCGGAGTGGCGGGGTTCTTCCTGCGGTGCTCCGGCCGACCGATCAGCCTACCGCTATGGGGCGGCAGGCAGGGAGCCTTAGCCAATGGCTGGCCTCAGCAAGGGTGGCGGACGTCTGCCCCGTTCCTTGGACGGGGATCGGGCTTTTGCGCCCTCAAGCCAGCGACCTTTGGCCATGGGCAGCAGCGACCCTGCCATGGAGCGGCTGATCGCTTCAGAAATCATCCCTCGCTTGTCGGAAGCCTCCCGCAACGGTGCGGGCACCCATCTTGTGCCCCTGACGGACCTTGGCCGGGAAGAGGTTGAGACTTTCGCTGAAATGGCGGGTTTTGGCCGCGCCGAGGATATCGACTACTTCGTTGCAAATCTCCTCCAGCGTGAAGGGCGCGACGAGGCGGTCCTCGACTTGCTGGCGGCAACAGCCCAGCGGCTCGGACAGCTTTGGGTCGAGGATGAGGTCGATTTTGCCACCGTGACCATTGGCGTCTGCCGCCTCCAAACGGTCCTGCATCGGCTTAGCGACGCCCATGCGCAACTCAACCCCCCGCAGGCGGGGTTGGGTTCTGTGCTGCTGGCCTCCTGCCCCGGCGACCAGCATGATTTCGGCGTGCTGCTCGTTGCAGAATTTCTGCGCCGCGCCGGCATTGAAGTCACGCTGAAGCCCGCGGCTTCACAAAACGATATCCTGCGGGCAGTTGCGCAGGATTCCTACCAAATGGCTGGACTTTCGATCAGCCGTGAGGCAATGATCCCCCAGTTGGAATCGTTGATAGTTTCAATTCGCCAGAAGTCCCTCAATCAGGGGATCAAGATCATGGTTGGCGGTCGCGTTTTCCTGGATCAACCGGAACTCGCAGGGGCCGTCGGTGCTGATCTGAGAGCGGTGGATGGACGTGATGCGGTCTTCCAAACGCAAAAGATCATGCCGCAGCTGACACGCATCGAGACCATCAGATGAACAGATTCATCACAAAGGCTCATAGTGGCATGATGGAAAGCGCAACAGCACTGCGCAGAAAGCAGGTGCTTGCGTGAATCAGCACACGACTTTCGAACATCTCATCGGGGACATTGATGCTTCGCGCGCCGCAAGGCTTGCGATGGCTGGCAGCGATGTCGCGCTGATTTTGGATGACAAGGGCGTCATCCGCGAAGTGGGCGTTGATGGTACCAAATCGGCACTGTCCCAGCATTGGCCCGGCCGCAAATGGGTGGACACTGTCACGGTAGAAAGCCGCGGCAAGGTAGAAGAACTGTTGCGCGAAGTGCGCGAAAACGGCTCTGCCAAATTTCGCGAGATCAATCATCGCATGAGCGATGGCACGGATCTGCCCATTCGCTATTCCGGGGTGCAGATTGCCAATGACCGCATCGTTGCGATTGGGCGTGATCTGAGCCTCATCAGCTCCATTCAACAGCGCCTCGTTGAAGCCCAGCGCAATGCGGAGCAGGAGTTCCTGCGCCTTCGCAGTGCCGAAACGCGCTATCGCATTCTCTTCCAGATGGCGGAAGAGGCGATCCTTGTCCTCGACGCCAACACGCTCAAGACAATTGACGCAAACCCTTCTGCCGCAGCGCTTTTGGAGGCTACTCCGGGCAAGCTCGTCGGTCATGCATTCGGGGATTTCTTCGAGACCGACTCCTGGCGTGAGCTGTCGCGCCAGTTTGAAGGCCTGCGCGCTGTCGGCCGCTTTGAAGCGCAGCGTGCGACGCTGGCGGCAGCTGGCCCCTGCTGGGTGTCAGCCTCGCTCTTCCGGCAGGATGTCGGCGCACAGATTCTGGTTCGCCTGACGCCGACTGTCGATCGTGCCAGCCATGTGTTGCCGGCTGCAAAAGAACAGGCGCTCAACATCATCGACAAGCTGCCACATGCCTTCCTCGTGCTCGACACGGATGGCCGTATTCTTGATGCCAATGCCTCTTTCCTCGACATGGCGGGGCTGCCCTCGACTGCGCAGGCGCGCGGCCAAATGATCAATCGCTGGCTTGGACGCGCCAGCGTGGATGCCAATGTGCTGTTCTCCAATCTGCGCGAACATGGCAGCGTGCGCGACTTTGCAACTGTCATGCAGGGCGAATATGGCACGGCGGAAGATGTCGAAATTTCCGGCGCTGCTGTGGGGAGCGGAGAGACACTCTGCTACGGATTGATCATCCACTCACTTGCCCGAAGGCGCAGCGCCAGACCCGCTCTGGGCGACCCGGCAAGAACCGCTGATCAGCTGGCTGAACTTGTGGGACGTATGCCCCTCAAGGACCTTGTGCGGGAGACGACCGAAATCACGGAACGTCTGTGCATCGCCACCTCGCTCAAGCTCACCGGCGACAATCGCGCAGCTGCAGCGCAGATGCTCGGCCTGAGTCGCCAGAGCCTTTACGACAAGCTTCGCCGCTATGACATGGGCGACCTTGGCCGAAATGGTGATGCCGAAGACTAGAGCCTGACACTTTTTGTTGTCAAGCCAGATGGACAGCTGGGGCGTGACCGTCTAGTCTGCCTTGCATGTCTTATCCTGCGCCCAAAGTGATCCTGGAACTGTTGAAGCCGATCACATGGTTTGCGCCCATGTGGGCCTTTCTGTGCGGCCTCGTCTCCATCAATGCATCGCTGCTGGAGCGCTGGCCGCTCGTCATTGGTGGCACTTTGCTCGCTGGGCCTCTCGTATGCGGCACAAGTCAGGCTGTGAATGACTGGTTCGATCGCCATGTTGATGCGATCAATGAACCGAACCGCCCTATTCCCTCAGGCCGAATGCCCGGACGGTGGGGGCTTTATATCGCCTGCATCTTCACTCTGCTGTCGCTCATCGTTGCTTGGGCACTTGGCCTTGCTGTTTTCGTGGCAGCCATCTTCGGTCTTGCATTGGCCTGGGCCTATAGCGCCCCGCCCTTCCGTCTGAAGACAAATGGATGGTGGGGCAATTCAGCGGTTGGCCTTTGCTATGAAGGCTTGCCATGGTTCACCGGCGCCGCCGTCATGAGTGCGGCCTTTCCAGACCAGCGCGTTGTGATGATTGCACTGCTCTATAGCATCGGCGCGCATGGCATCATGACCTTGAATGATTTCAAATCCGTCGAAGGCGATATCAAGCTCGGCGTTGCCTCTTTGCCCGTGCAACTTGGTGTTGATTATGCAGCGCGACTTGCTTGTGCAGTCATGGCTGCGCCCCAAGTCGTCGTCATTCTATTGCTCATGAGCTGGGGCAAGCCCATTCATGCCAGCATCATTGCTGCCCTGCTTGCTGCGCAAAGCGCGCTGATGTTGCGCTTGATTGCCGCGCCGCGCGAACGTGCAGCCTGGTATAATGCGACCGGCACGAGCCTTTACGTGCTCGGCATGATGGCCGCTGCTTTCGCCTTGCGCTCGCTTGGGGGACTTGCGCCATGACAACCGGATTAAGCTGGCTCTCCATCATCCGCATCGGCCTTGTTCAAACGGCTATTGGCGCGATTGTTGTGCAGACAACATCGACTCTCAACCGCGTGATGGTGGTGGAGATTGGCCTGCCAGCTATAGTGCCGGGACTTCTCGTCACGCTGCATTACGCGGTACAGGCATTACGACCCAAATGGGGCCATCTATCTGATGCCGGCGGACAGCGCACGCCGTGGATCATCGCAGGCATGGCCATGCTGGCATCAGGTGGCGCATTGGCGGCCATGGCAACAGCCTTGATGGCAACCCTGCAATGGGCGGGCATGGCCCTTGGCGTCGTCGCCTTCCTGCTCATCGGCATGGGCGTTGGTGCGGCGGGTACATCGCTGCTCACCCTGCTGGCTGAACGCGTGGAAGCGGCGCGACGTGGCGCCGCAGCAACCATCGTCTGGACCATGATGATTGCGGGCTTTGCAATCACTGCGATCAGCACAGGCAAAGCACTTGATCCCTTCTCGCAAGAGCGACTTGTGGCGGTGACAAGCATCTCCTGCTTGCTGGCCTTTTGCATCGCAGTGCTTGCCATAAGAGGCGTTGAAAAGAGTGCTGTTGTGCAAGAGCAGCGCGAACGAAAGGTGCCCTTCCGTCAGGCCCTCAGTGAAGTCTGGTCGGAAGCTGCAACGCTGCGCTTCACGATTTTCATCTTTGTGTCGATGCTTGCCTATAACGCGCAAGATCTGATCCTCGAACCTTTTGCAGGCATCGTCTATGGCATGACGCCCGGACAATCCACGCAGCTCGGTGGCTTGCAACATGGCGGCGTTCTCGTCGGCATGATCGCAGTCGCTGTCATCACGCATATTTTTAAACGCGGAGAGGCGCATATTCTTCGTCGTTTCATGGTGGGTGGCTGTCTCGCCTCTGCTGTCGCCATGGCTGCTGTCGCCATGGGTGGCGTGATGGGGACGCAATGGCCCATCCGCACTGCCGTCTTTGCGCTGGGCGTATCAAATGGCATCTTCTCCATTGCCGCCATTGGCGCGATGATGGCCATGGCGCGTTCCGGCCATGCCTCGCGTGAAGGTGTGCGCATGGGCCTTTGGGGAGCCGCACAGGCCATCGCTTTTGCATTAGGTGGTTTGGTCGGCACAAGCGCCGTTGACCTTGCACGCATTGTGTCAGGCTCACCCACACTTGCCTACACAATCGTCTTCTTCGGAGAGGCGCTTGCTTTTGCAGGTGCGGCCCTGCTTGCCTTCTATGTCGGCAAACCAGCCGAGGTTGAGACAAATTCCTTCACATCAGATGTGGAGCAAACAGCATGAGCACAGACCAGTTTGATGTGATCGTTGTCGGTGGCGGACCCGCCGGTGCGACAGCTGCAACGGATCTCGCGCAAGCGGGGCGAAATGTTTTGTTGCTCGACCGTGCGGGGCGCATCAAGCCTTGCGGTGGTGCGATTCCTCCCCGCCTGATCCGTGACTTTGACATTCCCGATCATCAGCTCTGCGCCAAGATTCGCTCTGCCCGCATGATTGCGCCGAGCCACAATGCGGTTGATATGCCGATTGAAAATGGCTTTGTCGGCATGGTTGACCGCGAGCATTTCGACGAATTTCTGCGTCAACGTGCGGCAGAGGCCGGCGCTGAACGCCGCGATGGCACTTTCCTGGATCTCACGCGTGATGAAGATGGAACTTGCATCGTCACCTATCAGGACAAGCAAGCTGGTGAGAAGAGACATGTGCGCGCGCTCTGCGTGATCGGCGCTGATGGTGCAAATTCAGCCGTCGCACGAGCTGCCATGCCAAAAGCAGATCGTCCACCTTTCGTCTTCGCCTATCACGAGATCATCCGCACGCCCGACGCTGCGCCCTCTTCCAGCTATGCGCCGACACGTTGCGATGTCTATTACCAGAGCCCCGTTTCGCCGGACTTCTATGGCTGGGTCTTCCCCCATGGCAGTTCCATGAGCATCGGCACAGGCTCTGCAAATAAGGGGTTCTCGCTGCGTCAGTCGGTGGCAGAGCTGCGCGAGCGTCTGGGGCTGCAACATTGCGAAACGATCCGCAGCGAAGGTGCGCCCCTGCCCCTTTACCCGGCCAAGAAATGGGACAATGGCCGCGATGTTTTGCTTGTAGGTGACGCAGCTGGCGTTGTGGCACCCTCATCCGGGGAAGGCATCTATTACGCAATGGCAAGCGGCCGTCTCGGCGCCCAGGCCGTTGATGAATTGCTCGCAACGGGCAATGCCAAAGCGCTCGCGACCCCGCGCAAACGTTTCATGAAAGAACATGGTCGCATCTTCTTCATTCTCTGGATCATGCAAAGCTTCTGGTACAAGAATGACAAGCGCCGCGAGACCTTCGTGAAAATCTGTCGCGACCCTGATGTGCAGCGCCTGACCTGGGATAGCTACATGAACAAAGCCATCACCAAGCGCGAGCCAATGGCGCATCTGCGGGTTTTCTTCAAGGATCTCGGCCATATGTTCGGCCTGCTGCGCACCTGAACCGGATTTGTCAGTGCAGACATAAAAAAACGGAGAGCCGAAGCTCTCCGCTTCTTTTTGAGCACCCGCCCGCTTACTGTTTCGGCACCGGGCCGAGTTCAGCGAGATAGTCCTTCAACATGCTCACCCCGTAAAGCGGCTTGTTGACGCCCTGATGGCAGGTCGTGCAGCCGATCTTTGCAACATCTCCTTCCGGGCCGAGACGATTGGCCGGGAAAGTTGCCTGCAAGGGAACCATGTAGTTGTTGTTGAGATCACGGGCCATACGGATGCCATGCCACGCTGTTGCGCGTTGTGGCGTCGATTCTTCCCAGGACCCGAATGCACGCGAGTTATGGCAGAAGGTGCAATTCACACCCAGACCCGTGCTCATGTGAACCATGAGAGAATAGGTCTGCTCCGCCCGCTGGATCGGTGCGCCAGCGGCGCCCGTTGCCAGAGCCGTATCACCGCCCACGCGGATCTCTTCCTTGCCAAGAAGGAGCGGCGTGAAAGGATCACGCGGCAGAGATGCGCGGTCGATCAAAGGCGCCGCCATGTTCTGACCAGCTGGGCTTGCTGCAAAACCAGCAGTCTGCGGCCCTTTGTCCGAGAACCACACACCGTTGGGCACAGGCTCCCCGCGATGGCAGGTGTAGCAGGTCACACCGGTCTGGCCGACATGGTTCGTCCAGTTGGTGTTGATCTCCTGCGTCATCTGGATCATTTTCCGCGCGACGACCTTGGTATACATCTTGTCATCAGCGAGGTTGTCGAGGTTGTGGCAATAGCCGCAACCTTCATTCGGCGCGATCCATTCCGTCATGGCAGTCATGACGCGCAGGAACTGGCCTTCGCTGAGGTGACCCAGAACTTTCACATTCTGATAGGCTTTTGAAGCCTTGTCACCAGATGCATCAGCTGCAGGCTGCGCTTCGGGGATAGCATTTGCCTCCCGCTTGGCCGCTGCCTGAGCCTTGTTCTCGATCTGCGCAGCACCCGTGCCACGATAGCCCGACTGCTTGCTTTCCTGAGGTGGCACATCACAGCCTGCCAGAAGGCCTGCAGCGATGAGCGTGACCCCCATGACAACCATGCGGGGCGTTTTGAAGAATGTCGCTTTCATCGAGCGCCTCCAGCGAGAGAAGGATCGACCACGGGTGTTGTCGGATAGGCCGGTGCCACACCATGATTGACAGCCCACAGATACCAGTTGTCCACAACCGTACCGGTGAGCAGGATGCCAATGCCGCCGGTCAGCGGGCACAGAACTGCAAACCACCACGCCCAGCGATGGATGGATTCCATGGTTGCATTGAAGCCCATGGTCCAGCGCCAGAAGAGAGCTGCACGTTCAGACGCGGTACCACGATCGACGATCTGTTCAATCTCGCGCTCACCGCCATAGCGGGTCACGGCAAGAATGGTCGCCGCATGCATGGCAAACAACAAGGTCGAGCCATACAGGAAGACAATCGAGAGCGCGTGGAAGGGGTTGTAGAACAAGTTGCCGTAGCGGATCGAGAAAGCCGCCGTCCAATCAAGATGCGGGAAGATGCCAAAGGGCACTGCCTCGCTCCAGGAGCCCATCATGATCGGCCGGATGAAACCCAACACCAGATAGAGCCAGATGGCAGCTGCAAAGGCCCAGGCCACATGCGTGCCCATTCCAAGCTGCCTTGCGCGGCGATAGGTACGCACCCACCAGAGAAGGATGGACACGGTCAGGAAGAAACCTGCCATCAACCACCAGCCACCTTCCGCCATCGGCGGGAAGCTCAAGCCATATTTCGGTGAGGGCGGCTCCAGAGCAAGCCAGAACAATTGCCGCACAAACTGAATCGGATCCCAATTCACCTGAGCCAGCATGTTGAGCCCGATGATCTCGAAGGCGATCAAGCCGCAGACGAGAGATGCAAGACCGGTTGCCCCAAGATAGATCGGGCCGATCTGAGCGTCACCGAGCTTGCCTGCCCAATAGAAGAACAGGCTGTCTTTGCCGCGCTCATAAGAGGCAACACCTTTGGGTGTTACACCTGCATAGAGGGGGCCGCGTACCTGGACGCGCGTGAAGATGTTTTGATAGTCAGCCACGGAAGCCTCCCCTTAGCGCCAGATCGGAAGATCAAGCCACCAGCCCCACCATTCGGGCCAGCTCTTGGTCCAGAACGGACCGCTGATCACGATGCAAACCGCGCTCCAGAAACCCGCCGACAAAGCGAGGAAGAGACCGAGGCGATGAATGCCAAGCGTGCCGATCGAATAGCCGATGAAGTCACGGAAGAACGTATTCTCATGCTCGGCCGTCTTCACCGGTTCACCCTTCTTCGGATTTGTGGCGGAGAGGATGAGCGAACCGTGTAGAGCGAGCGCAAGCGTCGTTGTGAAGAAGAACGTCACCGCGATCATATGCGCAGGATTGTAGTGGAAGTGCAGATATTGATATCCGACATTCGACACCCAATCGAGATGGCTGAAGATGCCATA
>JACCED011139956.1_pt1 | contig 12405 bp, 12 predicted proteins | sample 7455021 | NCBI WGS metagenome assembly JACCED01 (sample SAMN15323456, study PRJNA562643) | freshwater metagenome | isolation source: river surface water | place: USA:Blue River Watershed | collected 2017-08-19
GTCCTCGGGGCTGTAGATGCGGGCCACGCCGTAGGCCTGCAGCTCGCGGATCTCGGCCGGCACGATCACGCCGCCGCCGCCGCCAAAGACCTGGATGTGGGCGCCGCCGCGCTCGCGCAGCAGGTCCACCATGTACTTGAAGTATTCGACGTGGCCGCCCTGGTAGGAGCTGACCGCGATGCCCTGCACGTCTTCCTGCAAGGCGGCGGTGACGACCTCGTCCACGCTGCGGTTGTGGCCCAGGTGGATCACCTCGGCGCCCATGCCCTGGAGGATGCGCCGCATGATGTTGATGGCGGCGTCATGGCCGTCGAACAGGCTGGCCGCGGTGACGAATCGCACCTTGTTCTTGGGGCGGTAGTTGGCCAGGGCCTGGTATTCGGCGGAAAGGTCGGTCATGGGGCTTGTCTCCTGAACCCTCAAGGTTAATTGACGTTTACGTCAACGTCAATGGGACGGCTACTCGCGAGTAGCGAAAAAAAGGGGCGCCCCGCGGGGCGCCCCTTTCTCATGGCCGGTGGACGGCCGCTCAACGCCCGTACAGCACCTGCGGCAGCCAGAGCCCGATCTCCGGGAAGACGTACAGCAGGACGATCGCGACGACCTGGATACCCATGAAGGGCAGCATGCCGGCGAAGATCTGGTTCAGGGTCACGTGCGGCGGGCTCACCCCCTTCAGGTAGAAGGCCGCCATCGCCACCGGCGGGCTCAGGAAGGCCGTCTGCAGGTTCAGGGCCACCAGCAGGCCGAAGAACAGCGGATCGACCCCGAAGTTGTCCAGCAGCGGGATGAAGATCGGCATGAAGATCACGATGATCTCGGTCCATTCCAGCGGCCAGCCCAGGATGAAGATGATCACCTGGGACAGGATCAGGAACTCGATCTTGGTGAGGTTCATCGACATCACCCAGCGCTCGACCAGCTCCTGGCCGCCCAGCAGGGCGAAGGCGGCGGAGAAGATCGCGCTGCCGACGAACAGCCAGCACACCATGGCGCTGGTCTTGGCCGTGAGCAGCACGGACTCCTTGACCTCGGTTTGCAGGCCCGACTGCCGGTAGGCCAGCAGGAGCCAGACCAGGACGCCGATCGCGCCCACGGTGCCCAGGACCATCGGCACCGGCGGCAGCGCCATCCCCTGGTCACGCAGGATGAACCAGACGATGGCCGCCAGTGCCGGCGACCAGAGCAGCAGCCAGGCGCTGAAGATGCGACCTCGGCTCTCGCCCCGCTTGTTGATGACGGCGTAGATGGCGGCCAGGAGGTAGCCTCCGAAAGCGCCCACCGCTGCCGCTTCCGTCGGCGTGGCCAGGCCCAGCACAATCGAGCCCAGCACCGCGAGGATCAGGATCACCAGCGGGAAAAAGCTCGCCAGCAGCATCTTGAAGATCTCGAGGCGCTGGAAGGTCAGGATCGCGTAGAGGGCTGCCAGGGCCACCGCGCCCACCGCCAGGCCAATCCAGTAGCCGTTGGTGGCCGGCGTGCGCTCGAGAGCCGGGGTCTGTGCGGCGCTGGCCTGGGCGTTGCCGGTGGCAGCGTCCTTGCCTTCGGCCGTGGCCGCCTCGGGCGGCTCCTGCACGCCGCCCGAGGCGGCCACCGGTTCCTTCAGGGTGCCCGGGGGCTCGGACAGGCCGCCGGATCCCGGCGGTTCGGACAACCCGCCTGCTGCCCCGGGAGGCTCAGCCAGGCCGCCGGACGCCGCGCCGGGGGGCTCCTGGACACCCGCGGACGCAGCGGCCGGCTCGGCCAGCCCGCCCGGTGCCTGGGCGCCGGACTCGGCGCCCGCAGGCTCGGCCACGCCGTCGCCGCTGGCGGCCACCGGCTGCATGTCGCTGGCGACGGGCCGGGTGTTCAGGTGCCAGGCGGCGCCGGCCACAAGCAGGAAGCAGAGCGCGGGCAGCAGCGTCACCACCAACTGGCGGCGCATGAAGCCAGGCTCTGCCTGGGCCACCGAGCCGCCACGCAGCAGGCCAGGCAGGGCCAGGCGCGACACGCGCTCGGACACGCGCTGCAGCGGTGCCGGCAGCGGCACGAAGCGCTGCTCCGCGGACAGCGGAGGCATCAGGTTCGGCTTGAGCTTGGCGAGGATCACGACGTAGATCACGTACAGGCCCGCCAGCATCAGGCCGGGGAAGAAGGCGCCCGCATAAAGCTGCACCACCGACACACCGGCCGTCGCGCCGTAGACGATCAGCATGACGGAGGGCGGGATCAGGATGCCCAGGCAGCCGCCGGCCGTGATGGCGCCGGCCGACACCTTGATGTCATACCCGCCCTTGAGCATTTGTGGCAGCGCCAGCAGGCCCATCAGCGTCACCACCGCCCCGACGATGCCGGTGGCGGTGGCAAACACCGCGCAGGTAAACAGGGTGGCCACCGCCAGCGAGCCCGGCACCCGGGCCAGGGCCAGGTGCAGGCTTCGGAACAGCTTGTCGATCAGGTTGGCCCGTTCGACCAGGTAGCCCATGAAGACGAACAGCGGGATCGAGATCAGGACGTCATTGCCCATGACCTTGAAGGCCGACTGCACCATCAGCGTGAGCGTCTTGCCGGTGTCTTCTTCGTAGGCCAGCCAGGTGAAGATCATGCCCATGCCCATGAGGGTGAAGGCAGTCGGGAAGCCGAGCATGATGGCCACCACGACCAGGGCCAGCATGGTCAGGCCCAGGTGGCCATTGGTGATCTTTTCGACGGACACCAGCATTCCCAGCGTGGCCAGGATGATCAGGGCCATCAGCGAGAAGCCGAACCAGAGTTCCTTGCGAATGCGGATCATCGTGCGCCTCCCGGGGTTCCGAGGCCGTCGACGCTTTCCGCCTTGACCATTTCCTTGAGCTTGTCGACGTCGACTTCCTCGACGTCCTCCTCGCGCGAGGGCCATTCGCCCGCCTGGATGCACTGCACGCAGCGCACGATCTCGACCAGGCCTTGAAGCAACAGCATCAGGCCTGACAGCGGGATCATGAACTTGAAGGGGTATAGGGGCAGCGGCGTCGCGGAGAAGGTGCTCTCGCGGATCGCCAGTGACTCCTGGGCGAAGCTCCAGCCGGCCCAGGTCAGGGCCACGATGCCGGGCAGGAAAAACAGCACATAGAGGACCAGGTCGATCCAGGCCTGCGTCCGCGGCCGGAAGAACCCATAAAGGACGTCCCCACGCACGTGGCCGTTTTTGGCCAGGGTGTAAGCGCCGGCCAGCATGAACAGCGTCCCGTACATCTGGATCTGGGCGTCGAGCGACCAGTCGTGAGGCGCGTTCAGCACGTAGCGGGAAAAGACCTCCCAGGCGATCAGGCAGGTCAGAAGGACGATCAGCCAGGCGAAGGCCTGGCCGAGGCGAGTGGATGCCCGATCCACTGCCAGCAGTATGTTTTTCATTGTTCCTCCCGCGGCCGAAGGCCGCTTGGTTCTTTACGAAAAAGGGCCACCGGTTCTGTCCCGGTGGCCCTGATGCGCTTCAGGCGCGCATCACGTCAGCGCTCAGGCCTTCTTGGCCGGCTGGCGGAAGTAGCGGTTCCAGGCCATCTTGAAGTCGACCATGTAGTCGTTTTGCCATGAGCCCGCACGCTGCGCGAACGCGCGCTGGGAGTCCATGACCTTCTTGAACATCGCGTTCTCCTTGGCCTTCTCCGCGGTCACTTTGTCCCAGGCGTTGAGCTGCGCCTGCAGGATGCTGTCCGGGGTCTTGTAGAACTTGACCTTGTCCTTGGTCTTGAGTTCGATGTAGTCCTGCGAATTGCGGTCGATCGCCTTCCAGCTCATGTCCGCGCTGGAGGCCTGCACCGCGTAGTCGATGATGGACTTCAGTTCGGTCGGCAGCGACTTGTACTTGGCGCCGTTGAACAGGATCTCGAACTGCTCACCGCTCTGGTGGAAGCTTTGCAGCATGCAGTTCTTGGCGACGTCGGCAAAGCCCAGGACGCGGTCGGAGGAGGCGTTGTTGAACTCGGCAGCGTCGATTAGGCCGCGGTCCAGCGCGGGAACGATCTCGCCACCGGGCAGCGGGTTCACCGCGGCGCCCAGCTCCTTGAAGACGTCCACCGCCAGGCCGACGGTACGGAACTTCAGGCCCTTGATTTGGGAGGCATTGGCGATCGGCTTCTTGAACCAGCCCAGGGGCTGGGTGGGCATGGGGCCATAGAGGAAGGAGGTCACGTCCAGGTTGAGAGACTTGTAGATCTCGTCAAGCAGGGCCTTGCCGCCGCCGTAGTAGTGCCAGGCCAGAACCATGTTGGGGTCCATGCCGAAGGCCGGGCCTGAGCCCCACAGGGCCAGGGCGGTGTTCTTGCCGTAGTGGTAGGCGACCACGCCATGGCCACCGTCGAGCGTGCCCTTGCCCACGGCGTCGAGCAGCTGGAAGGCGGGCACCACGGCGCCTGAGGGCAGCACCTCGATCTTGAGGCGGCCACTGGCCATGTCGTTGACCTTCTTGGCGAAGTCGTTGGCGTACTCGTGGAAGATGTCCTTGGCTGGCCAGGTGCTCTGGAATCGCAGGGTGGTGGTCTGCGCGGTGGCGATCATCGGCGCGGACATCGCGGCGCCCGCGACGGCGGCGCCCTTGAGGACGCCGCGGCGGCCGGTGGTTTTCTTCTTGGCTTCGGTCATGCTTGTCTCCTTTTCGGGTTTGCGGTGCAAAACGCCAATCCACTGTCACGGAATAGATGATCACTAAGAAGAGGGTTTTCACCGAGACGAAATCCCCCGGGTGAATAACCCTCGGGGACCGAGTAATGATTTCGAGGGGAGCCTGTCCGGCGGCCCGGCTTGCGCTACCCGCGGACGCCGCCGGTTCCTCCGTGCGCTGGCAAAATCAGGCCCCATGACCGATCCCTCCGACGACATCCGCCCCGCGCCCGGCTATGCCGGCGACGTCCTGCCCGAGCTCGCCTGCCGCTGGTGGCAGGCTGGCGAGGCCGTCCTGGTCGACGTGCGCACCAGCGCCGAGGTGGCCTGGGTGGGCTTCGTGCCCGGCTCCGTCCATGTCCCGATCAAGGAGTGGCCCGGCATGGCGGCCAACCCCCGCTTCGACGAGCAGGTTCAGGCGGCTGTCCCCCCGGGTGGCAAGGTTGTCTTCCTGTGCCGCAGCGGCGTGCGCTCCATCGCCGCCGCCGAGCGGGCAAGCGACCTGGGCCTCGTCGCCTACAACATCCTCGAGGGCTTCGAGGGCAACCCCGACGCCCAGGCTCACCGCAACACCCTGGGCGGCTGGCGCGCGCGCGGCCTGCCCTGGGCCCAGAACTGACCCCTCCCCCGAAAGTACGAGATGCCCGTGAACCTGTCCGCGCCCCGCGCGGGAGAACTCCTGCCCGTCCCGGGCCTTCGCATCGGCGTGGCCGAGGCCGGCGTGCGCAAGGCCGGCCGCAAGGACCTGACCGTCATGCTGCTCGAACCCGGCGCCGCCGTCGGCGGCGTGTTCACCCAGAACCGCTTCTGCGCCGCCCCGGTGCAGGTGTGCCGCGAGCACCTGGCCGCCGGGCATGACCTGCGCGCCATCGTGATCAACACTGGCAACGCCAACGCCGGCACCGGCGAGGACGGCCTGATCCGCGCCCGCCAGACCTGCATCGCCCTGGCCCGCAAGCTCGAGGTCGCGCCCGAGCAGGTGCTGCCCTTTTCCACCGGCGTCATCATGGAGCCGCTGCCGGTCGACCGCATCCAGGCTGGCCTGCCCGCTGCCCTCGCCGACGCGAAGGAAGACAACTGGCTGCGCGCGGCCGAGGGCATCATGACCACCGACACCGTGGCCAAGGGCGCCAGCCGCCAGGTCACCCTCGGCGGCCGCACCGTCACCGTGACCGGCATCAGCAAGGGCGCCGGCATGATTCGCCCCAACATGGCCACCATGCTGGGGTACCTGGCCACCGACGCCGCCATCGCCCCCGCGCTGCTCCAGCCCCTGGCCTATGCGCTGGCCGAAGGGTCCTTCAACCGGGTCACGGTGGACGGCGACACCTCCACCAACGACTCCTTCCTCGTCATCGCCACCGGCAAGGCCGGCAACGCGCCGGTCACCTCGCTGGAGAGCGCCGAAGGCAAGGCCCTGTTCGAGGCCATGCTGCAGGTGGCCCGCCAGCTGGCCCAGGCCATCGTCCGCGACGGCGAAGGCGCCACCAAGTTCATCACCGTGCGCGTCGAAGGCGGCCGTGACGCCGCCGAGTGCCGGCAGGTGGCCTACGCCATCGCCCATTCGCCCCTGGTCAAGACCGCCTTCTTCGCCAGCGACCCCAACCTGGGCCGCATCCTGGCCGCGGTGGGCTACGCCGGGATCGCCGACCTGGACCAGACCCGCATCGACCTGCACCTGGACGACGTGCATGTGGCCACCGGTGGCGGCCGCAAGACCGACTACCGCGAGGAGGACGGCCAGCGGGTGATGAAGCAAAGCGAGATCACGGTGCGCGTGGGCCTGGGCCGTGGCCAGGCTGTCGATACGGTGTGGACCTGCGACTTCAGCCACGAGTACGTGAGCATCAACGCCGACTACAGATCTTGACCCCCCCGAAGCGCCTTCGGCGCCTCCCCCCAGGGGGCGCCACTCGTGGCCTGGCAAAGCCAGCTCCACGTCGGGCCCTGGAGCAGACACCTCATGAACGAAAAATTTGAGCACCTGATCGAGCGCGCCAGCCAGCTGATCGATCGGCTGGAGCAGGTCCTGCCCCAGCCCCTGTCCGCTCCCGACTGGTCGGCCAGCATCGCCTTCCGCTACCGCAAGCGCGGAAGCGGCCACGGCGTGCTGGAGCCGGTGCGTCATGTGGGGTCCATCGCCCTGTCGGACCTGCAGGAGATCGAGGGCCAGAAGGAAAAGATCCAGCGCAACACGCTGCAGTTCGTGAAGGGCCTGCCTGCCAACAACGTGCTCCTCACCGGCGCGCGCGGCACCGGCAAGTCCTCCCTGATCAAGGCCTGCCTGAACGAGTATTCGGCCCAGGGCCTGCGCCTGATCGAGGTGGACAAGTCCGACCTGACCGACCTGCCGGACATCATCGAGGTCGTCGCCGACCGGCCGGAGAAGTTCATGGTCTTCTGCGACGACCTGAGCTTCGAGGACGGCGAGCCCGGCTACAAGGCGCTCAAGTCCATCCTCGACGGCTCGGTGGCTGCGTCCACGCCCAATGTGCTCATTTACGCGACGAGCAACCGGCGCCACCTCCTGCCCGAGTACATGAAGGAGAACCTCAGCTACACCCACACCGAAGACGGCGAGGTCCATCCCGGCGAGGTGGTGGAGGAGAAGATCTCCCTGTCCGAACGCTTTGGCCTCTGGGTCAGCTTCTATCCCTTCAGCCAGGACGAGTACCTGGCCATCGTCGATCAGTGGCTGAAGTCCTTTGGCATCGGTGCCGCCGCCTGCGAGGCGGCGCACCCCGAGGCGCTGGTGTGGGCGCTGGAGCGCGGCTCGCGCTCGGGCCGCGTGGCCTACCAGTTCGCCCGCGACTTCGCGGGGCGCCAGTGAGCGCCCGGCCGCGGTGAGCACCGGCGCGCCGATGGTGGCCGACGGCCACCGCCCGCGGGAGGGCGGGCCCGACCGGCTGGAGGTCCAGGTGGCCGTGGGTGTCCTGGTGCGGCCCGACGGGCGCTTCCTCCTCACGTCGCGGCCGGCCGGCAAGGTCTACGCCGGCTACTGGGAGTTCCCGGGCGGCAAGCTCGAGGCGGGGGAGACGGTCGAACAGGCGCTGCGCCGCGAGCTGCAGGAGGAAATCGGCCTGACCATCGGCCCGGCACATCCCTGGAAGGTTGAGCGCGTCGACTATCCGCATGCGCTGGTGTGCCTGCATTTCTGCAAGGTGCACGAATGGACCGGCGAGCTGCAGATGCGCGAGGGCCAGTCCTTCGTCTGGGAAGACCTGCCGGTGCGCGCGGCGCCGGTGCTGCCAGGGACGGTGCCGGTGCTGGCCTGGTTTGCCGCCGAGCGCGGCTTCACCGGCCTGACGCATACCGGCCACTGAAGCCGGTCCAGGGAAGCGGGATTACTGCAGGCGCGGGTCGCCGAAAGGCTGGTCGTCGGGCGGCGCCTCGCCCTCGACGCGGAAGCTCTCGCTGGCCCAGGCGCCCAGGTCCACCTGCTTGCAGCGTTCACTGCAGAAGGGACGGTAGCGGTTGGAGGGGGCGTACACGCTGTCGCCTCCGCAGCGCGGACAGCGCACGATGCGCGTCGCCTCCGCAGTCATGCGCAGAGCGTGAGCTCGAAGCTGGTGTCGTCGGCGCTGGCCTGCAGCCTCTCGCCGGACTCGTGCCGCATCAGGCGCACGGAAATCATCAGGCGGTTGCCGCTGATCTCGGGCACCAGGTTCAGCGCCGGGTCGATGCGCATGCGAAGCAGCTGGAAGGTGCGGCCCTGGGGCAGCGTCTGCTGGAACTGGCCAGCCGACGCCATGACCTTCTGCGGACCCCCCGAGTCGCGCAGCAGCTGGAGCAGCAGGCGTACCGCCTCGGACACCGGCGCGACGGTCGATGCCCAGCGGTGCAAGTCCGCCTGCCGGCGCGAGGGCTCGAACTGCTGCCAGGCGTGGTAGCCGGGCAGGTCGAACTCGCAGGTGCCACCGGGAATGCCGATGCGGCTTCGCACGCCCATGAGCCACTCGTTGTCGGTGAGCGCATGGCCGGCCTTGCCGGGTTGCTCCTGGAGCGAGGCGTAGCAGGCGTCGAGCCGGCCGATGACGTCCTCGAGCACGGCTTCGGAGATGGCGGGGTTGCCGCGGTACGAGGCCAGGACGGTCTTCTGCTTCTCGAGGTCCTTGAGGACGTCGGACTTGAGGTCGGCGCGCGCCGCCACGTCCATGATCTCGAACAGGGTGGCCAGCGCGAAGTGGTGGTCCAGCGCTTCGTCCCGGGCGACGAGCACCCGGAGGCGCCGGCACAGGTGCTCCAGGCGCAGGTACGTGCGGATTCGCTCGTTGAACGGGTACTCGTAGAGGATCACGGCCTCGCCATCATAGCCCGAAGCCTGCGGCCACCTGCCGCACTTGTGCGGCCAGGTCGTCCCGCGTTAAACCTTGGTTAAAGACGACGGCGTCGGCGGCGGCCAGGCGCTGGGACCGCGTGGCCTGCGCCGCGATGATGGCGCGCACCTGCTCGGGGGACAGGCCGCTGCGCGCCACCACCCGGGCCACCTGGGTCTCGGGCAGGCAATCCACCACCAGCACGCGGTCCAGTTCGCGGCGCCATCGGCCGGACTCGACCAGCAGCGGGATGTCCAGCACGAGGCAGCGGCGCCCCTGGGCCCGCGCCCGCTCGCCCGCCTCGCGGATGGCCACGGCCACCAGGGGGTGGATGATCGCCTCCAGCGCCCGGCGCGCCTCCGGTTGTCCGAACACGTGGCGCCGCATGCGTTCGCGGTCCAGGCCGCCGTCGGGCGCGATGAAGTCTGCCCCGAACCGCTCGCGGATCGCGCCGAGGGCGGCGCCGCCCGGCGCGGTGGTGGCGCGGGAGATGGCGTCGGCATCGGCGGTGGCCGCGCCCAGCGAGGCCAGTGTCTCCAACACCGTGCTCTTGCCGCTGCCGATCCCGCCGGTGAGCCCGATGCGCAGCATTGGGGAGGAGGTCATGTCCTTCATGTCCTTCATGGCCGTCGTGGCGTCACAGCCCCAGGAACCGCACCAGGCGGTCCTGCCCCATCACCATGGCGACCGCGCCCGCGGCGGCCAGCCAGGGGCCGAACTGCACGTACTTGCCCTCCACCAGGCCGATGGTGACCTTCATCAGGCCCCCTGCGAACGCACCCAGGATGGACGACATGAGCACCAGCGGGATCAGCGCGGGCCAGCCGAACCAGGCCCCCAGCGCCGCCAGCAGCTTGAAGTCGCCATAGCCCATGCCCTCCTTGCCGGTGAGGAGGCGGAAGCCATGGAATACCGTCCAGAGAAACAGGTAGCCCGCCACCGCGCCCCACACCGCGACCTCCAGCGGCACGCCGGTCCAGCCCTGGGCGCTGGCCAGCAGGCCGCCCCACATGAGGGGCAGGGTGAGGTCGTCGGGCAGCAGGGTGGAGTCCCAGTCGATCAGCGCCAGCGCCAGCAGCGCCGAGCCGAAGGCCGCCCAGGCTGCGCCGGCGCCACCGACGCCCCAGCGCGCCGCCGCGAAGCCGAAGAGGGCGGCCGTGGCCAGTTCGACCAGCGGATAACGCAGGCCGATGCGGTGGCGGCAGGCGCTGCAGCGCCCGCGCAGCAGCAGCCAGCTCGCGACCGGGATGTTCTCGTACCAGCGCAGCACATGTCCGCAGGCGGGGCAGGCCGAGCGGGGATGCACCAGGTTGTAGTGCGGGTCCTCGTCGGGCACCACGTCGACCGGGCCCTGCGCCTGGTGGGCCGCGACTTCCTGCGCCCAGCGCCGCTCCAGCATGCGGGGCAGACGGTGGATCACCACGTTGAGGAAGCTGCCCACCAGCAACCCCGCGAGCGCGGCCAGTCCGGTCTCCAGCGGCGTGGCCCCCATCGTCAGACCACCTGCCCCAGCCGGAAGACGGGCAGGTACATCGCCACCACGATGCTGCCGATGATGCCGCCCAGGAAGACGATGATCACCGGCTCGAGCAGGCTCGACAGGCCGGCGACCATGTCGTCGACCTCGGCCTCGAAGAAGTCGGCGGCCTTGCCCAGCATCGCGTCGAGCGAGCCGGACTCTTCGCCGATAGCGGTCATCTGGAGGATCATGGGCGGAAAGCCGCGGGTGTTCGTCATGGCGTTGGTCAGGCTGGTCCCCGAAGATACCTCCTGGCGGATGCGCTCCGTGGCATCAGCATAGACCGAATTGCCCGCCGCCCCGCCGACCGACTCCAGCGCCTCGACCAGCGGCACGCCGGCGGCGAACATGGTGGACAGGGTGCGGGTCCAGCGCGCCAGCACCGTCTTGAGGACCAGGGGGCCGAAGATCGGCAGCTTCAGCGCCAGCCGGTCGATCGCGCGCTGCACCCGCGCCTGGGTGCGCCAGGCCTTGAAGAACGCCCAGGTGCCGCCCACGAGCGCCGCCAGCAGCAGCCACCACCAGGCGACGAACCATTCGCTCATGGCGATGACGACGAGGGTGGGCGTGGGCAGGTCGGCGCCGAAGGAGGTGAACACCTCCTTGAAGGCCGGGATGACGAAGATCATGATGACCGCCACCACCACCAGTGCCACCAGCAGCACCGCCACCGGGTACATCAGCGCCGAGCGCAGCTTGGACTTGATCGCCTCGATCTTCTCCATGTAGGTGGCCAGCCGCTCCAGCACCGCGTCCAGGATGCCCGCAGCCTCGCCAGCCTCCACCAGGTTGCAGTACAGCGCCGGGAAGTACGCGGGGTGCCGGCGGAAGGCCGCCGACAGCGAGGTGCCGGTCTCCACGTCCATGCGGACCTCGTTGAGCAGTCGCGCCAGCGCCGGGTTGGCGTTGCCCCGGCCGGCGATGTCGAAGGACTGCAGCAGCGGCACGCCGGCCTTCATCATGGTGGCCATCTGGCGGGTGAACAGCGCGATGTCCTTGGGCCGGATGCGACTGCCCCGGCCGAGGCGCCGCTTGCGGATGCGAAGGTGGGTGACGCCCTGGCGGCGCAGCGAGGCCTGCGCCTGGTTTTCGCCTGCCGCGCGCAGCTCGCCGCGCACCTGCCGGCCCTGGCGGTCACGGCCTTCCCACTCGAAGATGAATTCGTCGACCCGGCCCGATGCGGTGCTTGCCATGCCTGTTGCCATCCCTGTTTCTCCCGACGGTTGATCGTTGTGCGTGAGGCGGCGGCCCGCCGCCTCACAGGTTGGTGACGGCCAGCACCTCCTCGAGCGAGGTGAGGCCGCTGCGCACCTTCAGCAGCCCGGACTGGCGCAGGCTGCGCACCCCCTCCCGCTCGGACTGCCGCGCGATCTCGTTGGCATTTCCGTCGCGCAGGATGATGTCCTGGATCGCTTCGCTGATCGGCATCACCTGGTAGATGCCGACGCGGCCCTTGTACCCGCCGTTGCAGGCGCTGCAGCCCACCGCGCGGTACGGGATCCAGCTGCCATCCAGGGCGTCCTCGGTGAAGCCGGCCTCCAGCAGGCTGCCGCGCGGGATGTCGGCTGGCGCCTTGCAGTGCGGGCACAGCCGTCGTGCCAGGCGCTGCGCGGAGATCAGGATGACGCTGGAGGCGATGTTGAAGGGCGCGATGCCCATGTTGCGCAGCCGGGTGAGGGTGGTCGGGGCGTCGTTCGTGTGCACCGTGGACAGCACCAGGTGGCCGGTCTGGGCGGCCTTGATCGCGATGTCGGCGGTCTCCAGGTCGCGGATCTCGCCCACCATGATGATGTCCGGGTCCTGCCGCAGGAAGGCGCGCAGGGCGCTGGCGAAGGTCAGGCCGGCCTTCTCGTTCACGTTCACCTGGTTCACGCCGGGCAGGATGATCTCCGACGGGTCCTCGGCGGTGGCGATGTTCACCCCCGGCTTGTTCAGGAGGTTCAGGCAGGTGTA
>JACCED010028072.1_pt1 | contig 12403 bp, 10 predicted proteins | sample 7455021 | NCBI WGS metagenome assembly JACCED01 (sample SAMN15323456, study PRJNA562643) | freshwater metagenome | isolation source: river surface water | place: USA:Blue River Watershed | collected 2017-08-19
AAGCAGTGACGACCCACCCTTGAGTCAAGGTCTGCAAGAAAGGCTGGGCTTATGGCTTGACCTTCAAGCATTGCCTCCGTCCGAAGTGCAAGATTTGCAATCAGCCAGTTCTGGCAACGCATCCACTGACAGCGATGAAGCACATTTGAAGCTTCGAATCAAAGCGGATGCATTGGCGCAGATGCAGCAAATGCTTCAAGAGATGACGTGGTCACATGATCAATTGACCGCCTTGTGCGTCAGCGCTTTGAGTTTGGGCATTGATTCCTTGCGTGTGCCTACGCTGGCCTTGAAAGTGGCTGCTTGCCATGCCGCTTTGCATTTGCGCAACGCGCTGACCGAAGAAGACTTGGCCTTTGCAGCGCGACGCGTTTTAGCGCCAAGGGCCACGCAATGGCCTAGCGCGACACAGGCTGAATCGCAGGAAGACACTGAACCCCAAGCTGCACCACAATCTGAGGAAGAGGCAGAGTCTTCTCAAAGCGAAGCTCAAGCACCTGAGGAAAATTCAGAAACCCCTGAAGATCAAAACACGCCAGAAGAACCTTCCCCCAAAGAGCCCACACAAGAAGACTTGCAAGAGATGATGGTGGCCGCAGCCTTGGCCAGTTTGCCACCGCATGTGTTGGATGCATTGATGACCACGAATGGCAAAAGTCAGGGCAATACATCAGGGCGCAGCGGTCAATACCGAGCAGGCTCTCAGCGCGGCAGACCACTGCCCCCTCGCCCAGGCAGACCGGGCGGTCGTGCGCGCTTGCATGTGTTGGCCACGCTGCGCGCAGCAGCCCCCAAACAAAAACTCAGAGGCGCAAAGCAACTAGGTCGCGTGGCTATTCGCTCTGAAGATTTCCATGTGCACCGCTTCCAACAAAACAGCTCCAGCTGTTTGATCTTGGCACTCGACGCTTCAGGCTCTGCCGCACTGCAGCGTTTGGCCGAAGCCAAAGGGGCTGTGGAATTGTTGTTGCAGCAGTCTTACGCCAGACGCGACAGTGTGTGCATTGTGGCCTTCAGAGGCGCGCAGGCCCAGTTGCTCTTGCCCATGACGCGCTCTTTGGTGCGTGCCAAACGCGCCATGACAGGCCTGCCGGGCGGTGGGGGCACACCCTTGGCACTTGCTCTCAAAATGGCCTGTGAGCAAGCCACACAATTGCACAGACAAGGCGTCACGCCAATCTTAGTGGTGCTGAGTGATGGCCGTGCCAACGTCACCCTTCAAGGTTTAGGCGGCCGCGCACAAGCGCAAGCCGAAGCCGCTCAGTGGGGTGCGCAATGGCGTCAAACAGGACATCGATCTTTGTGGATCGACACCTCCATTCAGCCCGATCCGCAAGTTCAAATGCTGGCTAATACTATGGGCGGCAGCTATATGCCGATGCCGCAAGTGCAGTCGCAGCGCATGGCCTCTGCCATGAACAACTTGCGCCAGCAAACCACATGAAATTGAGCTGATGTTTGACAGTTTGTATCCCACCATGCAGTGGGCTAACCACGCCAACACATGGCCCCATGCGGCTTGTAGTCAATTCGTGCAAGCCGGTGGCATCCGGTGGCACGTTCAAACGATGGGAGAGGGGCCTTGCTTGTTGTTGTTGCACGGCACAGGTTCAGGCAGTTTCAGTTGGCGTGGCTTGATGCCACTGCTCAGCCCTTATTTCAAAATCATTGCGCCCGATTTACCAGGGCATGTCTTTACCAGTCGCGGCCCTGAGGGCAGTCTGTCCTTGAACGGCATGACGGAAGGCATCAGAGCTTTGATGCTGCAGTTAAACCTCACACCGCAAGTGATTGCAGGCCATTCTGCGGGTGCCGCCATTGCAGCCAACTTGGTGCTTCAACAGCGATCACTACAAGCCACTCAACTGATTGGCTTGAATCCCGCATGGTTGCCTTTACCGGGTTTGCCTTCATGGATTTTTGGACCTGCCGCCAAGTTGGCGGCCATCAATCCGATCTCGGCCTGGGCCACCGCAAAGTTTGCCAAACGCCAAAGCACCATTGACAAATCAATCGCCCAAACAGGCTCCCAATTGGATGCTGAGGGCATGGCCTTGTACCAACAAGTGTTCAGTCATTCGGGGCATGTGCACAGTGTTTTGAACATGATGGCCGCATGGCAACTGTCACCGCTTTCCAGTGCACTGCACAAAATTCACAACCCTGTGTCTATTTTGGTGGGCTCAAGAGATGGCACGGTACCGCCCAGCATGGCCCAAGAAGCTTGCAACATCATGCCGCAAACACGCTTGCACCTTCAAGAGAACTTAGGGCACTTGGCACACGAAGAAGATCCCGCCGGAACGGCTGCTTTGATCTTGAACGTTTGTGGCGTGGCGACTGAGCGCCAGGCATCATTTGCTTGAAATGCTTTTGAGAAGAGCCACCGCTTGGATGGCATCGGTAGAAATGGCATCGGCACCAAATTTTTCCGGCTTGTGGTCTTGCAAGGTAAAGATGGGGCCACCCAGCAAAACGCGCACATGAGGGTTGCCAGAGTTTTTGCGGAAATTGGCAATCAATTTCTTGAGTTGAGGCAGTTGCGTTTCAATGGCCACAGAAATACCGATCACGTCAAACCACTCGTTGGCCACAGCGCGCATCAGTTCTGATTCGGTCGAAGAAATTTCAATGACCACATTGGCCCCTTCACGTCGGAAGAAGTCGGCCACAATGGTCAAGCCCAAAAAGTGCTGAGAGCCCGGCGCACACGACAGCATGACGCGTTTGGTTTCACCTTGAACCATGGGGGCATCACTGAAGCCATACCCCAAGCGGTACGTCACTTGGTGCATCATGGCCAAGCCACAGGTGACATCGCTGAAGCTACATTCATCTTTTTCCCAGAGCACGCCCAAATGTCGTGCAGCAGGCGTGATGAGCTCTAGAAAAATGCGGTCTTGTCGCAAGCCTTGGTCAATGAGCTGGTCAACGATCTTCGTGACATTGAGCGCATCGCCTTTGACGCAATATTCGGTGAATGCCAACATCTCGGGCACGGGATCACCGATGATCAATTCTTCAATGGGTTTGCGCAAAGCTTGAAGGCTTTGCTGTGAATTGAGGAGGCGTGGAATGATCTCGGTTTCGATCACATCCAACAAAGTTTCCTTGCACTCGTCATTGGCAGCGTTTGAGTAGCTCAAACGTTGTGAGGAACTCTCACTGCCATTGAAATTAGACATGCATCTTCCTAGCAAGGGATAGCGTGCCAAACAGAGTGGGTGATCGGGGCACTGGATGTGCCAGCAACATAGCATGCCGATCCGCTAATCGAGCTTCGTTTATAAATAATTAAAGCTTTTGAATCAAGCCTCCATAACCCTAGTAGGGACTTTTAAATATTAAATTTAGCTTACAGATTAATGAAATGGCATTCGTTTTTACACACCAAACGGACCATTCAACTTGACCGTTTGAACGTTCAAAACCGTTGCAATGCTCACCCAAATCCAATACGGAAATATCAGGCAAGCGGCTTTGATAGACACGCGCCAAAGACCCATCACCAAGAAAAGAATAGACAGCCACAAGAAAACCACTTCAAACACAGCCCAGTCGGGTCGTTGCAATTTGAAGTAGAGCGCGCTCCACAAAATATTCAAAAAAGCGTTTGCGCCAAACAACACCAAGACGCGTTTTTGAAGTTGCGAAGTGTGTGCAGCCTGCCAAGCCATGGCGCCACTGATGGCACACAAGGTAAAAATAAGGCTCCAAATGACGCCAAAGTAAGGGTCTGGCGGCTTCCACTCGGGGTGTTTGAGGGCAAAGTACCAAGGACCTAATTCGGTCAGGCCCCCTCCGATGCCAGCGGTAAGGTAACTCAGTGCAAACGCAATCGCGTAGGTTTTCAGGACAGATCGATTGATTTGCAAAATAAGTTCTTTACGTTCGAGCCAGCCCCAGCAAGTGCGCCATGTCTTTCAAGAAAATTCGGACGTGTGCCATAGGATCGCGGCGGGCCAGCTCTTTGTTCATGTAAGACTCAAAAGTGAGCCGTTGGACATCACGATCTTCGCAAATTTTGACAAACTTTTCACGGCGACGGTCATTTTGATACCAGAAGTACTGCATGACCGCCAAAATCCAAAAGACTTTGCCGTGTTGCTTCATGAATTTTTTTCGGCCTTGTTTCAAACAAGAAGGCTTGCCTGTTTTAAGGGCCTCATGCGCTGCGCGGGCCATGGTGCGGGCGCAGTCCATGGCGTAATAAATGCCTTCGCCGGAGGACGGTGCCACCACACCTGCGGCATCGCCAATGACCAAGACATCGCGGCCATTGTCCCAACGTGGCAAGGGCTTTAAGGGAATGGGCGCACCTTCACGTCGCAAGGTAGGCTCATCGGTGAGGCCCGCCACTTTGCGCAAATGGCCTGTGGCTGTTCTCAAAGAAAAACCTTTGTCGGCACTGCCGGTGCCCACACTCATGGTTTTGCCGTGCGGAAACACCCAACCGTAGAAATCGGGTGACACTTCGCCTTGGTAATACACATCACATCGCTCACCATCGTGCGAGGGTTTGTCGACGGGGGCCTGGATAATTTCGTGATACGCAAAGACGTATTTGGTTTTTTCTGCATGCGGAATTTGTTGGCGTGCCACTTCCGATTTGGCGCCATCCGCACCAATCACCATGCGCGTGCTCACCTTGACAGGCTTGGCATGTTCTACAGCGGCATGTTCTTTGGCATGCACAGGGGTGTAGTGCACCCACAATGTGCCCGCATCATCGTGTTGTACTTTGTCAAAAATAGCTTGTTGACGGACAGCACCCGATTGAGCGGCACGCGCTCTTAAAAACTCATCAAAATCTTGTCGGTCAACCATGCCCACAAAACCATTGTCGATGTGAATGTCGACCTTGTTGTCAGCGGGCGAAATCATGCGCGCACATCGAACTTTGGCCACCAGCAAGTGGTCAGGAATTTCAAAGTCTTTGATCAAGCGAGGCGGAATGGCACCACCACAAGGCTTGGGTCGACCTTGACGGTCCAGCAACAACACGCGCCAGCCCTCACGCGATAAATCATGTGCAGCCGTTGCACCAGATGGGCCACCGCCCACCACCACAAAATCAAAATCGGTATGGTTCATGTGAGTGACCCACCTTTCAAGTAAACACGAGAATCGGAAATAGCATGCAGAGATGCATCATTTGAAACAGCATTGGCAGCATCCGCGGCTGCATCTTTTGAAACGTCAGTTGTGGCCACGGAACCAGCACGCATGCGCAATGCCACCCAAGCCGACGCAATGAACATGAGGGACTGAAAAGCAAACACCGCCACATAAGCCGAGCGCGAGTCTTGCAACAAAGCGTGCGCTAAATCACTGGCTCCTGTTCCCACGATGCCGCCCAGTCCAAAGGCGGCCGCTTGTGCAGCGCCCCACAAGCCCATGCGCGTGCCTTCGCGGCCCTCACCGCCCTCACCCGCCAGACGCATCATGGTGGCGATGGCAGCAATGGAGAAAGCGCCGTTGGCGATGCCTAAGAAAATCACATTGGCCTTCAGTGGCCATACAAAATCGATTGACGCTAAGGCAGAAGACGACAAGCCCACGGTGGCCACTGCAGAGAACAAACAACCGCCCACCATCCAAGCTTGCACCGAACCTAATCGGCCTCCAATCCATCGTGAACTGGCCCCTGCAACAGACAACATGCCGATGAGCACCCCCATGTGATGCCAGCCCGACAACTGGGTGGTTTTACCAGGCGACATGCCATGAATCGCGCCTGCAAAAGGTTCCAAAATTAAATCTTGCGCGCTATAAGCCAACATCGACAAGAACACAAAAATGGTGAACGTTCTGGCCTTGGGTTCTGACCATACTTCTTTGAAAGTTTGCTTGAAATCGGCGGTCGATTTTTTTTCTTGAGCCACTGAAGCGATGCCAGATTTTTCTAAGCCCCACAAGCAAACGGCCGTGATCAGACTGGTCAAGACACTCAGACTGGCAGACACTTTTAAGAGCACTTCGGGGGTGTAGGGGTCAATCAATTTACCCACCGTCCCTGCCGTGATGGCAAAGCCCATGATCATCATCAACCAAACGGTGGTAGCCGCTTGTGCACGTCGGCTGTCGGGCACTTGCTTGGCCATCAAGGTGAGCAGCGACGTACCACACGCACTCACACCCAAACCAATCAAACTAAAGGACAACACGGCCAATGCAATGCCGCTCATGGGAGACGTGGCCATCCACACCGTCGAGGCAGCCGCCATCACACCACCGACACCCAACACCACCATGCCGCCCATCATCCACGGCGTGCTGCGACGTCCCTGATCAGCGCCATAGCCCATGCGCGGGCGCACCATTTGCACAGCGTAATGCCATGCCACCAACATACCGGGCAACAGTGCAGGCAATGCCAACTCCACCACCATAATTCTGTTCAGCGTTGAAGTGGTCACCACCACCACTGCACCCAAGCAAGCCTGAATGAGGCCCAGTCGAATAATTTGAAACCAGCCAAAAGGTTTTGTCATACAACTCCCAATGCGTTCAACTGACGCAGACCCCAGGCGCTCACCATCATGCCGCTCACAAACATCGGCACCCCAAACGCACTGACATGCAAAGCCCGTTCAACGGGCTGCTTGATAAATTTCCACATCAGGGGCCACTGCATCAAACTCAGCACCAGCACAGCCAGTGCATGCCAAGGCAATTGCCACTGAAACAACAAGGCGGCCACCACCGCTTGCGGGACCCACATGAACAAACACGCAACACGTGCAGCGCCATGAGCACCCAGTTGCACGGGCAGTGAATCTACGCCCATCTGTCGATCGCCTTCAATGGCTTTGAAATCGTTGAGGGTCATGATGCCGTGAGCACCTAAGCTGTAGAGCAAGGCCAAAGCAATGGCATGTGCACCGGGCCAAGCACCGCCCAACATGACAGCGGTCCCGGTGAGCCAAGCCAAGCCTTCGTAACTCAAGGCACACGCCGCGTTGCCCCACCATCCGTTCTTTTTCAAACGAACAGGTGGCGCGCTGTAGGCCCAAGAAAATGCAATGGCCAAGGCGCATGCCCAAAAGCCCCAGGTGCCCATGAAAGTGGCCCAAATGAGCGACAAGACGGTCCACAAAATTGCAATGGCCAAGCCCCAGCGACCCGGCATGCGGCCAGAGGGAATAGGACGATGCGGTTCGTTGATCGCATCGACGTGCCGGTCAAACCAATCATTCACAGCTTGACTGCTCGCGCATACCAAGGGCCCGGTGAGGATCAGTCCCAAAACAATGAGCACCCAATGCTCAGACAGGCTTTGTCCCGATGACACGGCGCCACACGCAAAGGCCCAGACAGGCGGAAACCAGGTAATGGGTTTGAGCAATTCAGCGACCGTGCGCAGGCTGGGTCGCTGAGGCGCAGGCGTGAGGGCGAGACTTGATTGGTCCATGCCCCCATTGTGCGGAGACCAGAAGAAATGTCAACTAGGATTGACACCAAGTGTCAATTTAAAAATACAAACAGCAGCTTAGAGGGCGTCTGTATCGGTCTCGGTCTCGGACAAAATGCCGAATCGACGCAGCTTGACATAGAGACTTTGTCGGGAAAGTCCCAACATTTCAGCCGCAGATGCACGGTTGTTGTGGGTCAGTTCTAAAGCCGCCTCGATGCACATGCGCTCAATGGTGTCGACCGTTTCGCCCACGATGTCTTTGATGGGGCGACGCCCCACCAATTGCGACAATTCGGCAAAGGGATGCACCATGGTTTGGTTCTTAGCGGCGCCTGATTGCAAGCGGCGGTCCATGTCACGCACAAAAAAGGCGTAAAGGGGTTCGGGTTTAGACAGGTAAACCGCAGAGACCTCTACGGGCAAGGTCATGCCCGACAAGGTTCTGATCTCGGTTGCAAAATTGCGAACAGGCAATTGTTGTTTGAGCGATGTGTTCAAAACGCCCCAATCGACAGCACCCCTTTGCAACCAACGCTCAAGGGATTGGCCCATGATTTGGGAAGACGCTGTGAGACCCAACAAGGCCATGCCTTCTTCGTTGACACTTTTGACGGTGCCGGAAGGATCGGTGAGCAACCAGCCATCTGGGAAATGTTCCATGGCTTCGCTCAACACCACAGATGACTCCAAGTGCAAATTGGAAACCGCAGTGGCCTCACGCTTGGTGAGACGAACTAAAAACTGAGCGCCCCCCTCTTGTCGGAAGACGGTGGCAGAAACAGTCAGCGCAGAAGGTGAGCCCGTGACCAAAGCAGAGCACATTTCGATGCGCCCTGTGGCCAAAGCCGTGCGAAGCAAAGTCTGAACTTCAGTTTGACTTTCAACTTCAAAGCATTCTCTGAAATCACGGCCCACCAAGCGCTTGCCGGCGTCCTTAAAAAGGGCCTGTGCGCCAACATTGGCTTCTAATAATTTATAAGAATTGGCGTCCACCATGAGGACTGCTTCGGGCGATGTTTCAAACAAAACCCGATACCGCGCTTCAATGTGACGCAGTCTTAAATAGTCGCGCTCTACCGATTGTTGGGTTTCAACCAAACGTCTTTGGAGTTCGGCCAAGCGCTCGAGGTTGCGGCCCACCGCCAGAATTTTTTGCCCCTGCAACGCCACCGTGATGTACTGAATGGCTGCTTCGCCGCCCGAGGGTGTGGGATGGTTGACATGACGCCAGTTGAGTGAGGCTGTATCTGGCGTGACTTGAAGAAGCTCTTCAATTTTTTTGCGGCTTTCGACAGTGACGGTGTCAAGCCAGCGCTTGCCCATCCATGTCTGACAACCCAATGTGGCCATGGTGTCTTGCCCAGTGGACACATCCTCAATGACCCCCTTCTGATCAATGATCAAACTGACATCCGACACCACTCCCAATAGCTTGGAAAAGGTTGCCGCTTCTAGGTTTGTGATGTTCATTGAAAAAAACTACTAAGGGTTCAGTGGCGTTAAGTTAACACTTTGACTGATGCGCGGAGCATACACTTAAATGTGTCATCAGAGTGAAATTTCCCTTTAGATTTATCTATTAACTGACGGACCTTGCGTCAAGTCAAATTGACGGCCAAAAGTGACCATGTCGGCAGTCACTCTTTCAACCGTTTTCAAAGCATCCAGCGTCAAAAGATGAGTGCCTGAGATGGCGGGCAAATCAGCAACTGATTGAGCCAAAGGACCCCCTAGATAAACACCCAAATGCCTGTTCACAGAGTCTTGCAAGAGCCCAGGCACAGCAGCGGCAATGTCATCCCAGTGACGGTCAGTGGCAATTGACAGGCATACGGCGTCAAACCAATCAGATTGGAAAGACTGTTTGAAATCGTTCATGTCTTGGGGGGCCGCCAAGGTGACCTGCCAGCCAGCTCGCCTGAAGAATTCGCTCAACATAAAGACGCCAAAGCCGTGCTGCGAACCTGGCTCAGTCATCAACAAAACACTCAGCCCGTTGTGTGCGGCACAGGTTTCCTGCAAAAACTCGGCACTGAACTCATGCAAAATTCGATGAAGCCTTGAAAAAGCGATGGTGCAGTCGACAAAGTCCATGTCATCGGAAAGCCATCGCTCCCCCAGCAATCGCGCACTTTGGGCGACGCCATTTAAATAGATGTCAGCCAGGCTTTGTCCTTGGCGCTGCCAACCCACAATGACCTTCTTGGTTTCTTCTAGGCTTTTGAGGCTGGCTTCGGCCAACAACTCAATTTGCCCCAGATCGAGGCCATTGTGCTTGTTAAAACGGGTTCCGCCCACCAAACGTGGACCCGCCGCCACACCCTTTTGTGGCGACGATTGCCTTTCTTCAGACGCCCAAGGCGCCTTTTCTGAAGAATCCGACCTCTCAAAATTGAATTGAGCCACGCTGTACACCCATCTCCCTAGTTGACCTTTTCAGTGTCCTTGAGATTAATCGGGTTTTTATTTGGTGTAAACCCTACATAACACACATATTGTCAATTTATATTGACACTCATCATTTCTCACCTTAAAGTCAGATCAGTTCTGATTTCAAAAGGTTGTCCATGTCGGGTTCTCAGTCACAGGTTTTGTACACACCAGAGCAGCGTGCTCGGCGTGATGCAACACGCTGGACGCTGGTTCAAGGCATCTTGGCGCCTGTGCAGTTTTTCGTGTTCTTACTCAGCCTGTATTTGGTGGTCAACAGTCTCAAAACTGGCGAGAACACCGATTGGGCCCTCATTTCCGTGGTTGTCAAAACGGTGGTGCTCTACGCCATCATGATCACCGGCGCCATTTGGGAGAAAGTCGTTTTTGGCAAATACCTGTTTGCCCCGGCCTTTTTCTGGGAAGACGTGGTCAGCACACTGGTCATGGTGCTTCACACCGCTTATTTGTGGGTGTGGTGGGAAGGCAAATGGTCGGCAGATGACCAATTGCTCTTGGCCTTAACGGCCTACACCACCTATGCCATCAACGCTGCACAGTACATCCGCAAATTGCGCATGGCGCGTTTGCAAAAACCCATTGAACAATCACCCGCACCGGGTGCACAGGTAAGCCTATGAGCCCAGTGATTCCCATTCGCGCCGAAACCGCCACAGGTTGCACAGACGTCGTGCCCTTGGTCGAACGTGGCCAACGCGAAGTGTTCTGCGGCCTGACAGGCATCATTTGGTTGCATCGCAAAATTCAAGATGCGTTCTTCTTGGTGGTCGGTTCACGCACTTGCGCTCACCTCATTCAGGCTGCAGCAGGCGTGATGATTTTTGCCGAGCCCCGTTTTGGGACCGCCATCATTGACGAACGCGATTTAGCAGGCTTGGCCGATGTCCACGAAGAACTCGACCGCGTGGTCAACCAACTGCTCACACGTCGCCCCGACATTCGCATGTTGTTCTTGGTGGGCTCTTGCCCTTCCGAGGTGATCAAGCTGGACTTGTCCCGTGCGGCAGAACGCTTAAATCAGCATCATCACCCTGCGGTGCGCGTGCTGAATTATTCTGGCAGTGGCATTGAGACCACCTTCACACAAGGCGAAGACGCTTGTCTTGCCTCCATGGTGCCAAGCTTGCCAAAGTCAAACACTGCCGCCAAACAATTGATGGTGGTGGGCACCTTGGCCGATGTGGTGGAAGATCAAATGAAACATCTGCTAGAGCAGATGGGCGTCAACGTCACCTTCTTCCCGCCGCGCAAAAGTCAAGAGATGCCGGCCGTGGGGGCCAATACACAGTTTTTGTTAGCCCAACCCTTCTTGGCCGACACGGCTCGCGCCTTGCAAGATCGCGGCGCACAACATCTACCAGCCGCATTCCCATTGGGCGTAGAGGGCACCACGGCTTGGTTGCAAGCTGCAGCCACAGCGTTTGGCGTGTCACCGCTGCTGTTTGAAAAAGTCACAGCAACACCTAGACAACGTGCCGAAAAAGCATTGGCCGTGCAGCGCCAAATGCTCCAAGACAAAAGCATTTTCTTCTTCCCCGATTCACAGCTTGAAATTCCGTTGGCGCGCTTCCTGCACCGCGAACTGGGCATGCGCTTGATCGAAGTCGGCACACCTTACTTGCACCGCCAACACATGGCACCCGAATTGGCATGGTTGCCTGCAGGCACACGCATCAGCGAAGGCCAAGACGTTGATTTGCAACTCGATCGTTGCATCCAAGATGCGCCCGACATGGTGGTGTGCGGCCTGGGGTTGGCCAACCCATTGGAAGCCCAAGGCATGACCACCAAGTGGGCCATCGAATTGGTCTTCACCCCTATGCAAGGCTACGAGCAGGCTGCCGATTTGGCCGGTCTGTTCAGTCGCCCCCTCCGTCGTCGCGAAAAGCTGGCCGCTTAGGAATCAACCCATGCAACTCACGCTTTGGACTTACGAAGGACCCCCACACGTTGGGGCCATGCGCATTGCAACAGCCATGAAGGACGTGCATTACGTCTTGCACGCCCCCCAAGGCGATACCTACGCCGACTTGCTGTTCACCATGATTGAGCGCTTGCCCAGAAGGCCGCCCGTCACTTACACCACCTTCCAAGCCCGCGATTTAGGTGGCGATACCGCAGAGTTGTTTAAAGATGCAGCGCGACAAGCCATTGCGCGCTTCAAACCCGCTGCCTTGTTGGTGGGCTCGTCGTGTACCGCTGAATTGATTCAAGACGATCCAGGTGGTTTGGCACATGCGCTCAAGCTTGAGATTCCTGTGGTGCCCTTAGAGTTGCCCTCTTACCAGCGCAAAGAAAACTGGGGCGCCAGCGAAACCTTCTACCAACTGTGCCGTCATTTGGTGCAAAAGCCTGGTGAGAAAACAGCGAAAGCTCGTCCTACCTGTAACTTGTTAGGCCCTACAGCCCTGGGCTTTAGGCACCGCGACGACATCAAAGAAATTACCCAACTGTTGCAACAATTGGGCGTTGATGTCCTGGTCACAGCACCTCTAGAAGCCATGGTGGCCGACATTCAGAAATTGGCCCAAGCCG
>JACCED010015144.1_pt1 | contig 12402 bp, 12 predicted proteins | sample 7455021 | NCBI WGS metagenome assembly JACCED01 (sample SAMN15323456, study PRJNA562643) | freshwater metagenome | isolation source: river surface water | place: USA:Blue River Watershed | collected 2017-08-19
TTATCTCCTAAAATGATTGTCAAGTTAAAATGACAGATTTAAAGGCTCTTTGGTTTTTAAAAATGTTGAAATTGGGATAGTTAGTTTTTATCTCCTAAAATGATTGTTAATTAAAAATGTTGAAATTGGGGTAGTTAGTTTTTATCTCCTAAAATGATTGTTAATTAAAAATGTTGAAATTGGGATAGTTAGTTTTTATCTCCTAAAATGATTATAATATTAAAATAATAGATCTAAAGTCCCTTTTGATTCTAAAGCCTCTTTTGATTTAAAAAATGTTGAAATTGGGATAGTTAGGTTTTATCTCCTAAAATGATTGTCAAGTTAAAATGACAGATTTAAAGGCTCTTTGGTTTTTAAAAATGTTGAAATTGGGATAGTTAGTTTTTATCTCCTAAAATGATTGTCATCTTAAAATTAATTAAATAAATTTATAAAATATAAAAATGTGATTTATGGGGAGATAAGATTTATCTCCTACACCTATTATCTTAAATTTTTAAAATGTTAATTCTGTTGATCTCAAAAATATTAATTTTGGATTTTTGTTTAAACTCTCATTTTTTGAAAAATAAAAATGTTGAAATTGGGAAATATATATTTTTAGGTACCCTACTATGTATGCATTTTTCGCGCGCGAAGCAACCGACCAACATTTTTAGTTAATATATAAAATAAGCATTAATTTAGATCAATGTATTATAGGATGGTTTTTAAGAGCTCTATATTACTCTGACTTTTTTTCAGCAAATACCCCATATTTATTCATATAAATTCTATAAACTATATATTATTAAGTTGGAAATCATCATGAGGTATCAAATTTTAAAAAAGATGTACATTTTTAAAATATCAATATCAAACATTATATACCATATAGTATAATGATAAATCGATTAAATAATTTTGAGTGGTTTTTCGAAAATCCAAATTTAATATTTTTGAGATCAACATAATTAACATTTTATTTTTTCAATGATAATAGTTTTAGGAGATAAATCTTAACTTCCATATAATTTTTTTAATGAAACTTCAAAAAAAATTAAATATTACATGAAAAAAATTTAAATAATTTTTATACTAAATAAAATAAGACAAACAAAATCAAAACCTAAATGTTATTTTTTATGGCTATTTCAGATGATGAAAAGATTAAAATATCTTATTTAAGATACTGGTTAATTGATCATTGTCAAAAATGGATTATTTCTTTCTCTAAACCTAATATATATGTTATATTATCAGAGAATATGTATAATACAATTGATAAAACAAAAAGATCTTTCAAGTCTTATATTATATCTCATTATATGAAAAATAATAATGATGATATAAAAATATATAAAGATTGGATTAAAATGAAAACTATTGATTCTGATGAAAAATTAATTTTAATGCTTAAAAATTATTTTATTAAATCAAATAACGTAGATGATATTAAATTTGATAATATGGAAATGAAAGGATATACAAATAATTATATTATTACATTACTTCAAAATAATAATTTAAAAACCTCAAGTAATATCAAAAATAATCAAGAGATTGACCCAATTATAAATAATTATGGAAAATTTTGTTATTTTTGTTCAAAAGAATTTAATAAAAATTTTAATAAAAAAAGACATGAAAAAATTTGTAAAAAAAATAAAACAATTAATAGTAATGATATAGAAACTATCATTGAAAATAAAGTTAAAACAACAATAAATGACAATATGGATGCTTTTATCGAAAAATTATCAAATAAAATAAATAATGAATGTTTTAATAATACAATAAATAATAATACGATTAATTCAAATATCAATATCCAAATCAATAATAATAACAAATATATTTCCAAAAAAGATAAATTGAATCACTATTTGAAAAATATGATTGACCTAGATACTTTTACAAATAACTATAAAAATGATCCAAAATATCATTTAACAAAAGATGAATCATTAATTCTTTTGGAAAATTCTGAAAATTTAGGATTACCTAGTTATGGTGATGGCTTATATACATATCTTAAAAAAAAATATTGTCTGCAGTTAGAAGATTTAACCGGTCTAAAGCAAAAGCATAATGATAGTGTTTTACCATTTATTTCAAATGATACTAATTTAAGAAGTCATTATGAATTAACAAAGAATGGTTGGATATTAATAAAATCAACAGATAATATTAAAAAATTACTTAATATATCAGATGAGCAAATATATAAACATCATAATAAATTTATTTATTATCCAACAAAAAAAGGTAAAAATACAATCGTCAACATATTTCTTCGAAAATCTGATTATTCTAAAATAGATTCTGAATTGGAAAATATATCAAATACATTGAACAAACAAATAGAAAATTAATTTTCATTTTGATTTTTTTATTTATTTTTGATTTTTGATTTGATTTTTTTATTTTAGTTTAATTTTAATTTTAATTTAATTTTTCGTGAAAGATATAATTAAATTATATATTATAGAAAATAAAGGGTGAAACAAAATAAAATATTATATGATTAATCAATTATTTACAAAAAATCCAGATAGGGAAATAATCTTAGATATTTTAAATGCTTTTGGATATCAAAGTTTCAATAATATAGATCAACCATTTAATAAAAAAGATTTAGATAAACGGAAAACTTTAGAAAAAATGCAAAGGCTTAGACCCAAATTAGAAGAATACTATATACCATGTAAAGCTAAAGTATATTTAAAAAAGAAGATGACAAACCGTTCTATAATGACAATTTTAAGACAATTTTTAAAATCAGAAGGATATTATTTAAATTACTGGGAAAGTTATATTGATGGTATCAAAGTTACATACTATCAAATTAAAGAAGATAACAAAGTTGTTAAAAATAAAACATATGTTGTTAGTTTTTCATAAATTTATATTTATGTATTCCAATAATCAGGTCCATAAGAAATAAATAATTCACTATCTGGAAAAATATCAACTAAACTGTAAACACAAACCTTTTTATTTTCTATTTCAACTTTGAAATAACAATTATTCATATAATTATGTTCTATGAAGTTTCTCAAACTCCTTTTTGATTTAGGTCTATAATCTGAATCATTAAGCATAGCCATATAACACCTAGGCATATCTATAGCATTTATTCCACCATTATCATCAATACGAAAAAAATATTCTCCACCTGGAAGAGACTCATTATATTCACCATAATATTGATCAATCAATGAATCTTTTGGTATAAAATCTTTTGTAAAAACTCCTAGACCAGCATTATGAATTCCACTTTTATTTATATATAAATTATACAATGACTTATTATAATATTTTTCTAGATCAATATCAATATTATTATTTTTTTTTGTTTTATTTTTAGTCATATCATCTATAGACTAAATTTATTTATTTATTTATTTTTTTTTGATATATTTTTTTTTGATATATTTTTATTTTTTTTTGATATATTTTTATATTTTTATATTTTATCTTTTTTGATATATAAGAATAAGAATAATAACATATAACATTGAATATGAATATTGTTGAAGAAACAATCATTAATATTTTTAAATTACCTAAATTAGAAGAATATGGTAAAATTATGGATACATTAGAATATGAAAACAAAAGTAGAAGTAAAAATAAAAGTTTAAAAGGAGTTATTTCTAAAAAAAATAAAAAAAAACCAGAGAAAAGATTTAGATTTAAACTGAAATTATTTAGAAAGAAAACTATGAAGAAAAAAATTTCTAAAGTTCAAAGCTCTAAAAAAAAAGTAATTCTGTTAAGATCTTATTTAAATAAAATTCCTTCTAATTCTTTTGGTGTATTTGTAACTATTCATCGTGAAAATGACAAACTTCCATCATATCCAACAGATGTTCATGGATGTATTGGTAATTGGGATAACACATACAGAAATGTATCACCTGAAAAGATTTATAGTGATATAATGGATGTTTCAATTAAAGCTACATTTGAAGATGATAGAAGACAATATTTTCCTCCATTAGAGGATGATGTATTTTCTAGAGTTGAGATAAGTTATTTATTAACCCCTTTATATAAAATATTAACCAAAAGGTCAAATAATAAAATAATTGGATGGATAGATAAATTAAAAGAAGAATTTAACAATAAAAAATTTGGATTAATTGTAGATGGACCACATAGAGCTACTTATTTACCAGATGTTTTTGAAAATATTGATTGGTTAGAAATTAAGAAAAGTTTACTTCAGAAAGCTGGTTTAAATTCTGAACAAGAAGTTCATGCATCTTTTTATGCTTATTTATCACAAGTAGAAAAAGAAAGTATATTTGAATTAATCTATAATAAACTTAATTATAATAACTCTTACCCTAGAAAGATCGCAAATTGTTTTATTAAATTTTTAATGTTAACTGCTGATAATAATATAATTCCTTACAATGTATCAAGTTTAGGTGAAATAACATTTAAAAATGAAGAAATTATTAGAAATTTAAGTGTACTACAAACACTATTAACTGTAAATGAAGTAAGTTTAAATGATAAAGGTATCAATATCAAAAAAGTTGAAGAATTATTCCTAGAATATTTAAAAGTGGTTTATGAAAAAATAGATAAAATAAATGAATTTGAATTAGCTAATTTAATTTTAGCAATATTCAAACTAAATCGTAAAGTTCATGATAATACTAAAAATAATAGTAATACTCATGATTTTTTATTTCCAATTGATGAAAAATATATTAAAAAACTAGTATCTAGAATAAAAACATCTGAAAAAGTTTTTGAAAGAAATCAAATTATTTTAGCTGTTTTAAGCTATCTTTATTATTCAAAAGAAAAATTAAGTAAGGAGGTATTAGAATTTTCTAAAGAAATTGTTAATATGTATAAATCAGAATCAGAATTTTTATCAATTAAAAGACCGACTGTTGAATCTGTATTTAAATTAAATTGGGATTCACAAGTTCTATGTAAAATACATGAATTACTTGATGATTTAGTAGATGAAGTAACATTACCATTTAATAATAGAAAAGTTAATCAAAATTATTTTTCTATAAACGATGAACCTAGAATGGTATTAAAATCAGATATTGGTATGCTATTGAAAAAAAATTTAGATAATTTTAAAGAGATATTTAATAAAACATCTTTAGATCAATTAAACAATATTGAAACAAATTATTTAGCAGTTTCATTTGAGGGGTTAATGACTATATTTAAATATATTAATCCAAAAGAATTACCTATACAAGCATCTATAGCATTCAAAATATTTTTAATATTAATGACAAGATTCAACCCCGAAAATGGATTAATTTATTTTAAATCAAATGAAGCTAGAATAGACATCACGTGCCATTTTCTTAATGGATTTTAATTTCATATTTTAACTTTCTGAATATATTTTATACGTTTTGTTCAAATATACATTTTCTTAATAAAGAATTAAATGGAAAACCAAAAAGAAATAGAAAATAACAATAATATAAGTTCTAGCAATGACTCCAATTCAAATAGCAACATTAATGATATTCCTAAAAGTGAAACATTTATTAAAAAATTAAACCCAAATACAAATCAAAATCCAATCTTAGAAGCTACCAATGATAAAAATTATCCAGATCATGAAAATAATAATGAAATCGAAAAATCATCTAATATTTCATCATGGATTCTTTATTTAATAGTAATTGGTATATCAGTTTATTTTATATTTCAAAACACTGACCCTATGAATATTGCTTTTACATCATTAGGTTGTGGAGTTACATTATTTTTATTAAATAAAACATTAAATAGAAAAATTTATAAGTTAGAAGATGATGATAATGGAATTAATTTAATAGAAGGATGTAATCATTAATTTTTTATTTAATTTTCTATTTAATATTTTATTTTAGATTATATATAATAAACAACAATAATAAATTATGTCTACAATAACTCAAATTAAGACAAAACCTGAATCATCTGTTGAAGTTACAAAAGATTCAGTAAGTGTTTATATTGATAATTCAATATCAGCTGAAGCATCTGTTATTGTAGGTAATAATAATGCCTCTATTGAAGCTGGTGCTAGTATTAAAACTGGTACTGTTGCTTCAGCTTCAGCTGGTTTAGATGGAAAAAACATCTATGTAGATGTTTCTTATTCTGATACTACTGAAGCTCATATTACTGTTGATTCTAATACTAATTATCATGGAGTAGGTGGTTCTATTTCAGGAGATGCTTATGCCAAAGTAGGTAATGAAGTTTCTGCTAATTTATCTGTTGGTGATAAAGGTGTAAATATTGGGGCTGGGGCATCAACTGGTTCATGTGTAGGTGTAGATGGTCAAGGAACAGTTAATATGAGAGGTGTTTCAGGAACAGCTGGTGCTGGAGTTAGCATAGGGGACCATTTTGAAGTTGGTGGTGGAGGGCAAGCTACATATGAAAAAGGAAAAGTAACCGTTGGTGTAAATGGGGATGTTGCTGCTTTAATTGGTGCTGAAGTTGATCTAAATGTGACAATTGATACTAAACAAATACAACATGATGCTATTGCTGTAGCAAATGAAGCTCTTAAAATAGAACATCAAGTAGAAAATATTGCTAAAGATTCTTCTCATACAGTAACAAATACTACAAAAAAAGCTACGAATGAAATAAAAAAGGTAGGTAATGATGTTAAAAAAGCATTCAAAAAAATTAAAATATAATAATATAAAATATAATAATATAAAATATATCAAATATATATTTCTGTTCGATTAATATCATATACCATCAATGGAAAATTTAAAACATTACTTAGATCTCGTACCAATTGTCTAACATAAAATCCACTTGAAACTGTTAAGTTAACTGGTATAGAATATATATTTTTAGATATACTTTTATTCCATTGTTTTATAATATTTTCTTGATTAAAATTACAATTTTTATCAATTGTATCAATTAATTTTATAATTTTATCTTTCCATTCTTGATAATCATACGATTTAATTTCTTTTAATTCATAATCATAGATTGATACTAAATGTTTTTCTTTTTCTAGATATTGATTTTCTTGATTTTGTGAATGTAACCAAAGAGGGACCCCTTTGACCTTTTTAGAACTATAATTATGAAACTTTTGATAAAAACTATCTTGATTAAACAACTTTTCAAGATAGGATTCAATACATGTTTTGATATTATTAACTTTATCGATTGAAATACATTCTAGATTAAACTTTTCTAATTCACCCAATGGATCATCACTTTTTGTTTGTAATCCAATAATGATTTCAAATTGATATGTTTTTGATTTTTTATTATAAGATTCTACTTGTTTACACTCATCATCAAATAATACTATAACTTTACCTCTAGCCATTGGATCAAGTCTTCCACTATAGCACATTTTTCCTTCATAATCTTTTTTAATATTATTAATAAATTGTGACATAGTTTGACCAGGGTTTTTAATTTTTATAGTACTTTTATAATGAATATTAGAATCCATATCAAATTGATTTAATATATTGGAAAAAAGCCTAATTTAAATTTTATATTTTATTTTTATTTTAAATTATTCAATTTTAATTTTGAAAATTAAAAATTAATAAAAAAAATCATAAAAAAATAAAAATCTTGTCTAATTTTAGAACATTAATGTCATCAATAGTATTACCTATTAATACTGATTTACTTCCTAAAATGGAATCTCCTTTAAGCCAAACCCATTTTTCAAAAAAGAAAATAGAGGAATTAATGAGTAAATTTCCTGATCGTGTCCCAATTGTTATATCTAGTAAGTCTTTTAAAGAGCACAATATCAATCGTTTTATAGTCCCTGTTAATATGACTATAAATCAATTTATGATAATTTTAAGAAATAAGACAAAAATAAATTCTACTGAGGCAATTTTTATTTTTGTAAAAGATTATAAAAAAACATCCAAACAAGATGTTATAGCACCTGTTTCTGAAACAATCGGTTCATTATACGATAAATACAAAGATGATAAACTTATTCTTAATTTATTTTATGAAAAAGAAGCTGTTTTTGGATAGATACAGATAAAAGTAACTTCTTTTTCCATTTAATTTTATTTCATTTTATTTCATTTTATTTCATTTTATTTAATTTTATTTAATTAAATATTAATGAGTTTAAAATTAAAATTAATTTTACCTCTTAAAAATAAAACAGTTAAAACATAACCTTTCTAGGTATAACTTTTACAGAAAAAATAAAATGGAAGAATTATTAGCGAATTTATTAGCAAATACTAAAATGGATGATGATACTATTTTTCAAATGTTAGTCAACCAGTTACAAGAAATTAATTTATCATATGATCAATATGAAACATTAATTGATATATGTCAATCTCAAATGGAAGAAATAGAATTATCAAATAGAGTTAATAAAATAAATAGTATTATTGAAGATTTAAAAACAATCACATGTAATAATGTTTCTTTTAATAATTTTATAAAAGGATTATATAAAATTAAGGCATATGTGAATGATGAAAATGAAATAACTGAAAAAAACCCGACAATTGAACATGTTGTTGAATTTAATTACGATAAGAAAAACATAACATTATTCCATATTACAATTTTTGATAATCAAAATGATTCCGTTAAAACAGAAACAAGTATTCAAATTCAACCTGAATCAGATGAAATGGATGAAGATGATGATGGTGAGGAAAAAGATGAAGCAGAAGAAATGGATGTTGATGATAAAGATATAACATCATTTGAAAATGAAACATGTTTAGATGATTTCATAAATTTTATGGGATGGACACCATCTGAATCAAAAGAAATGTTAAAACACTTCATCAATAGCATTTTTACTGTTTTTGAAAGTGAAATTCCTCTCAAATGGTAAAAAAAAATAAAAAAAAATAATTAAAATATTAAATATCAAAAACAGTTATAATTTTATTTTTATTTTTATTTTTATTTTATTTATTATTGAATTTACGAAAAACTTTTGGTTTAACACCATTTTTCTTATCTTCTTTCTTTTTATTGATTAGTGTGGCACACTCATCTCGTGTGATTGTTGTATAGTCAAATTTTTTAGGAATTGCTACATTTAATTTTCCTTTATATGAAATGTATGCTCCATAAGGTCCTTTCAGAATTAAAATATCCTTATCAATATCTCGTAAAGTCTTACTTTCTTTGGTTAGAAAGGTAGAATCAAAAATCTCCTTAGCTACTTGGTATGACATAGGTTTTGGTTCTTCTGAATCAGTTGTCAATGAAACTGTTCCTTTTTCCATTTTAAGATAATAGTTATTTTTACCTTTACAAACCATGATATTTTCTTTTTCATCACCAGAAGGAGATTTAAGAATAATCGGATATTTCAAAAGTTCTAAAGCACGATCGATTGACATATCCATTACTTCATCATCTGTGATATTACAATATTTCTTTTCACCATTAACTTCCATAAAAATACATGGTCCTTTCTTTGTAAAGATAATAGATATATCAGAATTTGATGTTGGATCTAAACCTAGATATTTCTTGATTTTTCCTTTTTCTCCATTTTCTTGATTTCCACGAATAGCTTCAATTTGAGGATAAAAGTTATCATACGTATTTTTTACAACTTCATGCCAAATAAATTTACCAATCGCAATATCATCTAATTGTTCTTCAACATTGGCTGTAAAACCGTAATTCATGATTTTAACAAAATTTTTATCAAGAAATTCAACAATTGATTTACCTGTTTCTAGAGCAACCAACTTTTTAGTAAAGCCACCAGTTGTCATACTAGTCGTTTTAACCGTAAATTTTCCCTTATTATATTGAAGAATATGAACGTCTTTCTTTTCACCTTTTCGATCCATTAGTTTAACATAATTACGCTTGGTATCTTGAATTTTAGTAATAATACTAGAATAGGTAGAAGGACGTCCAATTTTAAGCCGTTCTAGTTCCTTAATCAAACTAGCTTCTGTGTAACGACCATGAGGAGGTTTAGAAAATTTCTCTGAAGCTTCCAAAAGTTTATATTTTAATTCATCTCCAATTTCTAGTTGAGAGAGAGCTTCATACAAATCAGAATCATCATTAGTATTTTCATTCATATCATCTTCTTCATCATCCTCACCCTCCTTTGAATCATCATTGTTTTTCCCGACAGGTACACTTTTAACTTTTCCTTCTTTTTCATATAAAGCTAGAAAGCCTTTGAAAGTGATCTTTTCAGCTTTAGAAATAAATAAAGATTTAGAATTATCCATTTTGATTTTGATTGTTTTAATTTCTACTTCTGCTGGTGACATCTGTGAAGCCATCGCACGTTTCCAAATTAATTCATATACTTTATTTTCACGTGCTGTAAAGCCTCCTTGATCTAATAAATTCTTTTTACTAAAATCACAAGGACGACAAGCTTCGTGAGCTTCTTGACTACCTTCTTTATTTGAATAAACATTATTTTGATGGTAATTATCTCCAAAAGAACCTTTAACAGCTTCAGCTATTTCTTTTTTGGCATCCTCTGAAAGCATAACTGAATCTGTACGCATATAGGTAATAAAACCATTTTCATAAAGCTTTTGAGCTATTCTCATTGTTTCATCAGGTGAAATACCTAATTTCGTTGATGCTTCTTGTTGCAAGCTAGAAGTGATTAGAGGTGGTGGTGGACGACGTTTAGTTTTATTAACAATAATATCAATAATTGTATATGTCGCTTTATTACCTAAATCCAAGAATGTTTGTGCTTGGTCTTGATCAGGAAAAGAACAATCCAAATCAGCTGGAATTTGTAAGCTCTTTGTATCACTGTCTTTAGGATTAAATACGCCACGTACTTGAAAATAGCCATGACTTTCGAATTTATTAATTTCCTTTTCACGTTCTACAACTAGTTTAACAGCAACTGATTGTACACGACCAGCAGATAAACCAAATGTTTGAAATTGCGAATCTAGAACTGGACTAATTAAATATCCAATTAGTTTATCAATTACGGAACGAGCTTTTTGAGAGTTATACATCTCTAAATCAATCTTTCTAGGATGAATGAGAGAGTCTTTGAGAGCTTTTTCTGTAATTTCATTAAAAGTAATTCGATTGTAATCTTTATCTTTTAGTTTAAGAACTTCTTTAAGATGCCATGCGATAGCTTCTCCTTCACGATCAGCATCCGCCGCAAGCCAAACCATTTTAGCATCACTAATGGCATCTTTAAGATCATGTACAACATGAACTTTTGATTCAGATACTAAATAACATGGTTCAAAATTATTATTGATGTCAATACCTACGCGTGTTTTATCAATTTCACGAATATGACCCATTGAGGCAGTAACAAAGAAATTACATTTGGCAAAATTAGGGATTTTCTTTAACTTATCAAGCAAATCTGTAATTTTCTTGATTTTATTAGGAGATTCTACAATTAAAACCTGTTTACCTGTATATACAGCATCCGATTCTGGAATAGCTACTACATTTGTAGCTGCTAATGATTCTGTTTCTGATTTTTTAGTTGTTTTCTTTTTTGGTTTAGATTCTTTCTTTTCTAATGCTTCAATAGGTTCTTCAATAACTTCTTCTGGTTTTTCTTCAACCTCTTGTCCCTTTTCTTTTTCTTTTTTCACTTTAGGTTTAGTTTTCTTAGGTTTAACATCAGTATTAGATTCAGATTCAGTTTTAATTTTATCAATTTCATTAATAGGTTCTTCAGATTTTTTAATAATCTTTTTAGGAGCCATTGAATTCAATTCTATAAATAGAAATAATTAAACAAACATTATATTTATTCAATTTTATTATTTTTATAAAAAAATTAAAATTAAATTAAAATAAAATTAAATTTTATGAATTTTTGGTTTTATAATAATTATCAAGTGTAGCAATTATATCATCTGATGTCTTTTTAGCATCTTCTGGAGTATCCCACACAAATGATATTTCCTTATTTGTAAGACCTCCAAAAATAAAGAAGGATCCATAAATACCATTTTTTTCATGATCCATTGTAAATGTAATAGTTTTATCTTGTAGTGTAAAACTTGAAATTTTAGTAAGATTGATAATTTGTTTACCACCTTTGGCAATATTCCAAGTTCTAAAAAGTGATCCCATATTTATTATGAATTAAGGAAACATTAGATAATCTTATATTTTTTATTTTTTATAAAATCTTTGGAAGAAAATCTAGATTTATTAAATTGTATGTAACTAGAAAATATGATAATAAATATCCAATGAAATATTCAACTAAATCAATATGAAGATTAACATCATTGAAACTATATAATTGATAAAGAACAAAAAATGGCATAATTAGGATATATTTAATAGAAATAAATCCAAAAAAGAAATGCCAAAAAGAGTTCCATCCATCTGTAAATAAAGGTCTTGATTTAGCCATTTAACTCTTTTATCTTTAATATTAAAATACATAAA
>JACCED010145170.1_pt1 | contig 12397 bp, 13 predicted proteins | sample 7455021 | NCBI WGS metagenome assembly JACCED01 (sample SAMN15323456, study PRJNA562643) | freshwater metagenome | isolation source: river surface water | place: USA:Blue River Watershed | collected 2017-08-19
CATCCCATTGCTTAGTTACTTCTTTACGCAATAACTTAGCCCAATTAATGAACTCATCATCAGTCATTTGTAGTAACTGATGATAAGTTCTATTGGATTGGAATTCAGAAAATTTTGAACGTTCGTAATAGTATTTCGTCATATATTAACTAGCGATTTCTACTAAGTAGTAATCAGATGTATATTCACCCGCTTCGAAATGAATGTGAGATAATCCTTGTGATGAAATGTTTAAAGTAGCATCTTTTGCTTCTTTATTTGCAACTAAGATTTCTTTTAAGTAAGTTGCTGAGAATGAGATTGGTTCTACATCACCTGAAATTTCACCTTCAACATCGATTGAAATTCGGTTTGTATTGATGTTAGAATGTCCCAATACGATTTGTGCTTTACCATTCTTTACAACGAATGTAAAGTTGTTTTCATCTGCTAACGCACTCTTAGCACGGATGAATTTACTAATGAAGTTTTCATCCAATTTGATTTTGATATTAAAATCTGGTAACTTCTTCAAATCTGGTACGTTAGGAATAACCGAAAGGTCAGCCAACATATAGTTTACCGAAGTTGAACCATCTTTGAATTTCAAAGAAACTGGTTTACCATCTACATCAGAAATTTCAAAATCAACTGCTTCACCCAATACTCCTAACATTTTTGTTAGTTTAGATGTATCATATACACCAAATGTTGCATCGTTGAAATTGAACTCATTCAACGTTACTTTACCTAAAACTGATTTATCATCAGAAATAAATGAAGTTGTTAATGAGTTGTCTTTTGTTTCCCACTTAACTGATTCTACCAAACCAGCAAGATTGTACTTTTGTACGAAACGATTTAATTTACCTTTTTCCATGTGTTTGTTTTTTATTATTTAATTTATTTGTTACAAAGATACGAATAATTTTTGAATTATCCAAATTTATTTTAAAAATATATTTTACGAATTGAATAAAATTGTCCATTTTCTGATGTAAAGGTGGCCAAATAGTTTTCAGCTTCAATCATCGTTTCAAATTTCATTATTTGTTGTGAATCTATTTTATTACCACCTTCATATAATACTGGTATAGTTTGAGTATCTATAATTTCTATTTGTGGTAGATTTGGATTGTAGTTATAACTTTGATTGATTTGAATTGCATGTTTTGTACCTATTGATATCTGATGTAAATCTCTATCATTTGCCCACATGATTCCATCATATAACCATTTATTTTGAGAACACTCATATATACAATAATACCCTTTCATATTTAAAAGCTAAAGAATTTTTCTGCTGTTTTTTGTTCACTCATTACCTCACCCCAATCTAATGCATTGTAGAAATCTTGTAACTTACCTTTTAATTCAGCTTCGAAGATTCTATTGTGGTCTATATAAGTTGAAATGAATTTTGTAATTTCTTCGGGGTCATCATAACCTGTAAATGCCAATCCATCAATTCCTAATGGATTATTTTTAAGATATACCCACTTTACTTTATCACCATCTTTCATAGGTGAATATTTGAATGGTGCGTTAAAATGTTTCAAACAATCATTATATAGGATTGCTGCTTTAACGTGAGCAGGAACACCTTTCTCCATTTGGAAAAGTTGTCTTTTCTTTGGAAGATATTTTGATAAGTTTTTTACTGCAGAGTTTTTAGCAATTTCAGTAATTGGTCTATCTACCATACTCTTTTTGAACGCAAGAACAAATGCTGTAATTTCTTCTTCTGGTTTGCTTCGTAGAATATCAATTAAGACAGTTCCCATACACTCCTGAAATGCTTTAGGGAACGAAGAGCGTTTAACATCCAATCCTTTAACATCTAATTTATCTACCGCAATACCATTATTAGAAATAATCCATTGTGCATATCGTTTCTTTGCAATCCAAATACCTGCTCTAGCAACGTATTCTTTTTTAATTTCTAATCGATGATTTTGAACGTTAAAGAATTTATCGGAAAGTATATCGTAGAATTTATTAAGATAATCTTGCATTTCACCTGCGATACCATCTACCAATTGTGCAACTTCACTATCTGGCATTTCTTTCCAATTTGGATGACGGAAATCTAAAAGTGGAACTGCTGAAAAGAATACTGAATCGGTATCAATGTAAATGTTTGAATCTACATCCTTTGTTCCTAATTCTTTATTGTATTTGATGTTCCCCATATTCGCCGAGTTCTTGATAACCGTCTGACCCGTAGTTGTAACTGCCTCCGCATTATCAACATCGTAAAACCGAAAGGCAGGAAGGCCAAGAACACCATAAAGAGAGTTAAGTAGAATTTTTTGAACCAACTGTCTTTTTCCGTAAAAGGCATATTTTTCTTTATCACCCTCTTGGCCGTACTTTTTTTCCAACTTTCTAAATTCAACCCTTTCATTAAACCAAATATCTAAAATTTCAGGAATACATCCCATTTTATCTTTACGATACAACACACCATTTGATGATATTGTTAAATCGGCTTCTTTAATATATTTTTCTAAATTATCACGAGAAATTCTATCATCTCCCATTTGGTAATAATCTATTTCTTTTTTCATAAATGCTTGAACATCCCAATCAGAAATCTTAGCAACCTTAGTTTCTGGACTAATGTTCAATGTCATAATGATTGAAGGATATAGTGATGTTAAATCCAAGTCATATACCCAATCATATTTACCCACAATCGGGTCTTTTACATATGCACCGATGAATTTTTCTTCACCTGCTTCTGCCATTGCTGCAAGTTTCTCTTTTCTATCGGCAGGTTTATTTGGTGCAACCAATCCTTTACGTTTAAGGAAACATAACAATGCACCCTCCAAGTATTTCGATGAATAAACGAAATCTTCATATGGAACGTGCCCTGCATGACAAATACCTCTACATAAATCTATGAATTGTAATTTCTTATCTAATTCTACAACAATCTCAACGTCCACTAAGTTATACTCAATAAACTTTTCAATATCTTCATTAAATAAATCATCTAATGAACCTTGATACTCAATTTTACCCTTACCTAATTCAATCGTACCAATCGTATCCAATCGATAGTTAGGTAATTCGTTGTAGTTAAATTTCTTATAAAGGGAAAGGTAATCTAAACAACTCACGCCTGCTAAAAACCATCGTTGACGATATGGTGAATAGAATGCTTGACCAATAGGTGATAATCTTTTTGCTTGTGATTCACCTAAGATACGTTTCATTCGGTTGAATAGATACGGAATATCAAAATTATCAATATTCCAACCTGTTAGAATATCTGGTTGAATTCCTTCGTATAACTCTAAGAACTTCATACACATATCTCTCTCATCTCTGAAAGGGATTACGATAGCCTTATCGGTTTTACGTTCAACCATTTGACCTTTTTTATCCATTACCAATACCCAATATTGGTTGGTTACACTATCTTGCAAACCGATAGCGGTAAGTTCGTTCTCTGCTTTTTCAGTATCAGGTAATCCACTTTCCATTTCCACCTCAATATCGAAGGTCATCGTTACAATACCTTCGGATGGAATATCAGAATCGACATAAGTATCCACTAACACACGAGTTGTTTCAGGTACATCCGATTCAAACAAATCGGGGTCATCGTTTTTGAATTTGTAAATTTTTGTTAATCGGTCACCATAGATGGAACGTGCTTCACCTCTCTCTGCTCTTTCATACGCATAACGTGTATATGGGAATGTTCTATAACCTAAATGGGAATCCCATAAATGTATTAGATTGCGTTCTCTTTGGTAATATATGTTTTTATACATTCAGTTGTAACTATTATTTTATGTAAATTTTAATATAGTGTTTTGGGCATCTTCTATTCGTTGTTTTGCAATATCAAAATATTTTTTATCCTTTTCAATACCTATGAAACTTCGATTGGTGTTTATAGCGGCTACACCAGTAGTCCCACTACCCATAGTATTATCTAAAATTACATCATTTTCATTAGAATATGTTTTTATTAAATATTCCATTAACGCAACTGGTTTTTGAGTAGGATGTTGTTTATTATCATCATGTGAAAATTCTAATATTTCAGTTGGATAATTTGTATATTTTTGAGTATATTCACTATCACTTAAAAGTTTATTACCCTTTCCCAAAAAATCTCCATTATTTAAAAAAATCCCTAATCTATCTGGACTATTTTTCTTTTGTTTATTCGATGAAATGATACCCTGTGGGTTATATTTCATATTGGTTTTGTTTTTTAAAGATGCAGCAGATGCATTTAATGGTGAAAAAACTAAAATATCTTCGGTTTGTTTCATAGGTCTATGATTAGCATGTAAAAACCCAACTGTTTTGTTTTTTTTCCAAATCCATTCGTATTTAAACCATTCCAAATTAGATAATACTAATTTAGAAGTAAATGGCTGGTCAGCAGTTAAAATTACCACACCATTTGGTTTTAATATTCTTTTATATTGTATCCAAAGTTCATCTAATGGAATTACACTATCCCATTCATATAATCTATTTTTTTTTGTTGAACGTATTTCTAATCCACTTCTATCAGTAGTTCCGTATGGTAAATCTGCTAATATTAAATCGATAGTATTATCTGAAATTTTATTAAATTCTAATAAGCAATCACCATTATATAAAGTTATCATAGTATTAATTTATTATTTTTATACAATTCAATATGTTTGTATATATAATTTATATAAATTTTTATTTCATCAATTGAATATCCTTTACTAAAATAATCTCCTCTAGAATTACGTTTTTGTCCTGATAAGTTAAATAGTTTAATTCTATTTTCATTATAAGAAGTTTTTGGATTTATTGATTGTGCTTCTAATGTTAATTCAAATATTTTATTTCTTGTTTTTATTGTTTTATCCGTAACATCATATGAATAACATAATAGTGGAAAAATTATATCTTTTATGGTTGCGGATTGACCATGTGGTAATAATAAAATATCGGATATAACTGACCATTTCTGATTAGAAAATGGTTTGTCAATCCATGACCTATCTTCTTGCATAATTACAATTTTCCCATTAATATATAAATGGTCATCCAAACGAAGATTATCAAAATCTTTATGTTTTAAGTAATTTTGATTTATACCATCAATTTTTACATTCAAAGCAGTACATACCATTTTTAATGCAGTTTCACCTAATATTTCTAAAGTTGGACCTGTAAAAACTTTTAAATCATTTCCTCTTAATCCTTTTCCTTTTTCAAAAACTTTTTTTACAATTTTTTCAAATTCGTTAATTACATCGTTTTTTGTATTCAATTTAAGTTTAGAATAATTTGAAAGCATCCACATCTCTGCGTTTTTTCTTGCTGTTTTTTTGGTAATTTTTGGTTGTGTCATTTATTATTAATTTTAAAGTTTATTATCTCTTAATCTTATAAAGCTAATGTACGAACTTTTACTGATATATCCAAATAATTTACCATTTATTTTTAAGTTTTTTTACCCCTATTGATAATCAACCGCTTATGAATCCAAATCTGGAAACTCCTGTTCTGCCAATTCTTTACCTTCCTCAATTAGTAGGGTAATATAACGGAATGCTGCTAGACAACCACTATTAAATCCATGTTGCCAATCACCATCTTCATATAATTTCTCCATTTCTTCTGGGTATTTCTCCGTAATTCGTTGGATATTTTCCCTCACCCCCTTTACATCGATATTATTGGGGTTACTTCTTGCATACCAAACTAAATCAAAGTATTTTTCTTCCTTTTCGTTTAGTTCAATCATTAAGTTTTGAAAATCTTCCGTTGTCATATTATATTTTTTTAAAATTTGTAAATTCCACCTATATTCCAAAAAAGGATAGTACCCTCAATTTGGTCTATATTTTCTTCTAACCATTTCCACTGCTTTATATCCCAAAATTGGTTACACGGGAATGGGGCTGAATATCCTTCTAATCTATCCTCAAAAAGATACTCCGATTTTCGTATGTTTAATGGAATTGGAATACCACTCTTTTTAAGGGTCTTTTTGATTGAACTTTCAGATGATACACAAGTTGTCCAAACCTTCTTTTTAACATCAGGAAAAAACTCTTTAAGTTCTTCTCTATAATATCCTCTCACAAGACCGGATAAGGTTACTCCACTGCCAGATGATACTACTAAATTATCAAAATGTGCAAATGGTTGAATTCTTTCCGCAAGATAATCTTTGTAAAAATCGTGGTCAAACGCATAAGGTAGCATTTGCCATCCTTTTTCTCTTGCTTGACCTCTAAGTGAGTTATACATAATCTGCATCATATTTGGTCTGATTGGATTTAGATGCGTTTTTGGATACATCTCTTTAATCAAACCCAAATACTCTTGCGATATTTTTTTAGAATCTGGATGTGATGCGTAAAATTCAATATCTAATTCTTCACAAATTGCTGATAAAACCCATGCTGTCCAACTTCCATCAACTGAAAGATGTGTTAGTGGTTTACTTCTATCCACATATTTTTTTACCAACTCAAATACTGCTGCTATCTTACCCCACGGCGGTAGTGTTATACCATCACCCATTAGGTCATCTCTTTTTACCCAAACCTCTCTTCCTTTAATGTGATAAAGTTCTAAGGGAGTATCTTCATTTAATCCTTTTAATCTTACATCCATTTTTGAAATCCTCCTCCATTTGATACTAATTCTCCTTTCATATTTCGGTGGGAGAATCCGTGAATTTTTTCGAAATTATCACCGATTACATTTATCATCTTCTTTCTTTTTTTGAAATTGATGTTTGGGTCATTTAAAATAATTTCTTCTATGTATTGTTTAAAATTAGTTCCTTTTTGGAATGCTCGTTTCTCTTGGTCTAATATCTCATCTGGTAGTTTACCTCTAAATCCATCTGCAAGTGGTAATTTCCATTGTCCACCTTTACACAAATACTCATCGGTAAGATTCGTAGTATAGTTTAAAAAATCAGTATCAAAGAATGGACATCTTAATTCGATTGTTCCATAATTCATAAAGATTGTATTGCCTCTTAGTAAGTTTCCGTAATATTGTTTTTCAAATAATTTCTTACGAACATCACTCCAATCAGGTTTCTTACTAAACATACGGAAAGTTCCATATGAACCATAACTTTCATCACTACCCTCACCACTAAATGCTACTTTGATTCCATCCAACGCCATTTGTTCTGCGATAAATGATTGTAGAATACCAACCTCCATTTGAACGGTCGATGGATATTCAATTACTCTAATCGAATCTAAGAAACGTTGTTTGATGATTTCATCATTTTTGGGAACAAATACCTCAACCAATTCTACACCTAAATATTCGGCACATACTCTTGCTTTTTGTAAATCTTTTGATGTTTCATCAAATGCAATTGTGTATGCTTTTAAGTTAGGAATTCGTTGGGATAGAAGATAAGTAATTACAGCAGAATCAATACCACCACTAAGTGATGTTGCAATTGGTACATCGGATAATAATCTTTTATCTACTGCTCTTTCTAATAATTTGAATGTAGTTTCTGCTACCTCTTCATGTGATGTAACCTTTGTTGGTTCTGATGAAAATTGAAAATAAAAGTTTTCGTTTATTGTAATCTTATCAGTATCCAAATCAATTTCAACCAAACTATTTTTAGGTACAAATTTAATTTCGGATGTTTTATGTTGTGTAGTGATTGATTTTAATTCACTTGCAACTATATAATTGTTTGAATTGTAAATATAAAGTGGTAATTTACCTACCCAATCTCTCGATAATAATAATTTGTTATTATCATAAATAATGAATGAAAACATACCATCTAACCTCTTCAATTCACCCTCTTTATATAAGAAAAGAATGATTTCAGAATCCGAATTTGATTTAAAGGTATAACCTCTTTCTTCGTATTCTTTACGCAATTGAGGATAATTCCATATCTCACCATTTACTACTAATTGAATACCATCAAATTCCATCGGTTGATTACCTAATGGTGATGTATCGTTGATTGATAAACGATTGTGACCTAATATGATATGTTTATCACCATATTGGAATTCTCTAATTCCTCTATTATCTCTTCCGCGATGTTCTATCGCTTCCAACATTTCATTTACTTCATCTCTTTTATATCCTATGGTTGCTACGATTCCACACATATTATCTATTTAATACTTCTAATAACTTATGAGTTTTTTTAGTTTCATCATTCATTTTACCGATATGACAAGAACAAGCTAAAACTGATACTTTTTCTAATTCCATATCACTTTCTTTTGCTAAGAACTTACCCATCTCAACCAATGCAGTATAATCTGCGTAACCTGATTTAGATACTCTATTTGAACGAATGATTGATGTTAGGTAGATTTTACCATTGCGAGGTTTAATATCAATTGCTAACATACAAGGTTGTGAATACGGATTTCTAGCATCTCTACTCGGGTCAAAGATAATCAATTCACATCTTTTAACTGCTTTACCAGTCTTTAAGATTTTGATTACGTTCTCAACCTGATTGAATGTTCCTTGCCACGAAACCATTCTACCCCAATATGAATCATGCCATTTATCTTTAATGAATTTATATTCCAATCCTTCTTCTGCTTGAAAAAACGGACTATCTGAAACAAATGGTTGTGGTTCTAAGAATGTTACGGTCTTTGCGTAATCAATTCTATCATCACCCATAATCTCTCTAAAATGAGGGTCAAACCAATCATCGGATTCAAACTTTGTGATTTCGGTCATCACATTTAATTCTTCGGTTAAATCACCTACTTTTACTCCGTTTTGGATAAGATGTTTGGATACTTTTACCCATGCATCACCAGGAGATGTTGCTTCTATTACTGTCATATATGTTTAATTTATAATTTTTTCCAAATCCAAACGGGTTCACAAAACGTTTTATCTTTTGCTTCTTCGTTCTTTTTCAGTTCTTCTTCGGAATATCTTTCTTCATCACCCTCTATAATCATTCCTGCCCCTGCAGAACCCGGTCTTTTGGCCATTTCCATACCCAAACATCCCTCGTAGTGTGCACCTTCTAGAGTACCAATAAAATCGTTCATAGGATTGGTGATTTCTTGTTGACCTTTACCATCACCTTTTGATGATGCATATACATCTGCAATGTTCACTGCTAAGTAACCACCTTTCTTAATTGTAGGCCATACATTAGCAATAGTTTTATGTAAGAAATTTTTATTCCAATCATCAATTGTTTTATATCGTATCCAACTTTGAGTATCATCATATGAATATCTCTCTACGTTGAAATATGGTGGCGAACTGAATACAATATCAAAGTATTCGTTATATTCACTCAAATCCAAATCCTCAGCAGGTGATTCATAAAATGTTGATTTCTTTTCAGTTTCAAAGAATCCATTATTCTTTTCATAGAAATCTGCTTGTTGTCTATAAATTGGATGATTTTCTTTACGCGGGTCAATACCTACATAATGTTCTCCATATTCTGATGCATAAAATCCGCATAATCTATCACCCCATCCAGCTGAAATATCTAATACATTCTTTGCTTGAACGAAATCATATAATGCTTTTGCAACGTTTGGTTTAAATTGGGAACAAATGTATTTTCGTAAGGATAAGCAAGTTCGTAATGTAGTATTACTAACTTCATCGAATTTTAGAGTGTACATACCACCCATAAGTGAGAACATAAAATCAGGATTATTCCAAGTTCTATAAGGCCCAGGTGAAACTGTGCCATCTACACTCCATCGATTTGCTTGTTGAAAATAATTTGAGGCAGGATTACCAGTGTTTAATCTTCTAACGAATTGTTGTTTACCTTGAAACTCAAATGGATATCGAGATTCAGATGCCTTTCGTGGCACCCATGCTCCTTCGGTAAATAATTCATGCCAACGAATACCTTTTAGTTTAAGATATTCATTTCTTGCTTCTTCTTCGGAAATTGGAGCATATGGGATTTCGTATGTTGCTGCAACTTTTGCAAGAGATTCTTTCACATCTTCTCTATCGAAAGTTTTCTTAATATACTCCCATTCCTCATTACCGATAAAGAGATACGGAGTCATTCCGTAAAACTTATCAAAGTATTCTAAATACATAACCTTTTATTCTTTTATATTTTACAAAGATACGAAAAATATTTCGTATTTCCAAATTAAATATGTGTCCATGTGTGACGTTTTACAATTTCCTCAACATTCCACTTACTAACTTTGAAGTTTCTAGCAATAACGTTAGTAGAGAACCCTTGTTTAAAGAGTTCTCTTATTATCCTAACTTGTTCGTTTGTAAGTTTTGCTTTTGGATGATTTTCACCACACCTTTTATTTGATACACTCATTTAATGCGTTTACATAAGTCATTTTTGCTGCAGCTCCTGCGAACCTTTCGACTTCTTTACCATCTTTCTCAATTATAACTGTCGGTACTGAACGTATTCCGTATTGTGTTGCTTCATTAAATGCAACATCCACATCATAATCTATAAAAGTTACATTTGGGAATTGTCCCTTAATTTCATTTATTACCGGTGCCAATGCTCTACATGGACCACACCATGCTGCTGAGAATTTCTTAACTGTTACCATTTTCTTTTTCCTTTTTGTTTTATCCTTCGCAACTTAAACATTCAGGGTCCATTGCCTTTGTTGCAATATCACCTCTTAATACCGATTCGGTTCTCATATAATATAGAGTTTTTACACCTTGTTTCCAAGCCTCTAATGTTACTTGATTTATCCATTTTGGTTCTGCGATTGCAGGGAATGCTAAGTTTAACGAAACTGCTTGGTCAATATATTGTTGTCTGATACCCGCCTGTCTTACTAAATCCAATTGATTGATTTCTTTAAATGTTTTGAATACATCTTTTACATTAAAGGTTTTATGTCTATCTTCTTCGGAAACCTCTGAACATAATACTACTTTACTATTTACAAAACACCAATTATCTAATTCAGCAATATCTTGTATTGAACCACCATCTGCAAGAATCTTATCCCACGTTTCTTTTGTGTTGATTCCAACTTTCTTCAATACTTTCTCCAATTCAGCGTTTCTACGAATGAATGTTCCTTTTGAAGTTTGTTCGGTGAATACGTTTGCTGCCCAAGGCTCGATACCAGAACTAACATCACCACTCAATTTAGAGTTAGATACTGTTGGTGCGATTGCACGTAAGTGAGTGTTACGGAATCCACTATCTTTACACCATAATGGTTCACCTAATTCAGATGCCATATCTCTACTTGCTTGTTCTGATTCGATTTTCATTTGAGAGAAAATCTTACGAGTTTCAAATTGAGCTGTCATACCTTCAAACGGAATACCTCTTTGTTGTAAGTAAGTGTGCCAACCTAATACACCTAATCCTAATGCTCTACCTTTTTCTGCTGCACGAACTGAATTTTCAAATCCTTTCATATTCTTAGCCTTTTGAATGAATTCTGAAAGAACTCCATCTAAGAACCAAGTTGATGTGTAAATTAAATCCGTATCTTTCCACTCATCGTATTTTGCTAAGTTTAAAGAACTTAAACAACAAACAAATGAATGTGATTCATCGGTATGTAAAACAATTTCAGAACAAATGTTTGTCATAAACACTTTTAATCCATTTTGTTTATACATCGGTGGGTTTTGTTTGTTTACATTACCCTTAAACATAATATAAGGTTCGCCAGTTGCTTTTCTTTTTTGTAACAACTTACCCCATTTTCTTCTTGCCTCCTCATCACCATCTTGTAACTTTCTCATAAACTTATCACCAACCACTGCACATTGATGCATATTCAAACATTGACGGTTTACATCACCTTTCGGTTCTCTAATTTCCAACCATTGTTCGAAATCTTTATGTTCGATGTTTAAGTTTACTGATGCTGCTCCTCTTCTTACTGAACCTTGATTAGTTGCAAGAATAGTAGAATCGTATATCTTAGCGAATGGTATTACACCATCGGATGTTCCATTACCTGTAATTGGTGAACCTGCTGGTCTGATTTGATTTATACCAATACCAACACCACCACCATGTTTTGCAAGTAACATCAACTCTAAGTTTTTATTACCAATATCAAAAATGGAATCCGCTACATCAATACCGAAACAAGATATAGGTAAACCTCTATCAGTACCTGTATTTGATAATACCGGAGTTGCCAAACATAACCAACCACGCCAGATGTAATCGAAAAATTTTGATGCTAATTGTGGTTTGTTTAATCTTTGTGCTACTTTCGTAGATACTCTCCAATATGCATCTTTGGGAGTTTCACCAGGAAGTAAGTAACCTTTGGATATAGTTTTAACATATACCTCCGTATTACCCCACTCTGGGAAATCCACACCCAATTCCCAACCTAAGTCTTCTGCGTAATTTTTTGCCATAATTTTTTTCTAATTTTTAAAATATATCACCCCAATCTTCACCTTCTCC
>JACCED010600969.1_pt1 | contig 12397 bp, 27 predicted proteins | sample 7455021 | NCBI WGS metagenome assembly JACCED01 (sample SAMN15323456, study PRJNA562643) | freshwater metagenome | isolation source: river surface water | place: USA:Blue River Watershed | collected 2017-08-19
ATTTCTAATTTATATTAGTATGAACCAGCGTCGAAATAGCAGTTAAAACCAGATAGGTTATAAACAGCTGCTCCACTTAAGTTTCCAACTATTGTTACAGGTCCTTGTACACTTAATGAATCGGACATTGTAACTGCGCCCGATACAGTTAACGCATCTTCAAGAGTAGCTGCACCTTGTACAGTTAACGCATCTTCAAGAGTAGCTGCACCTTGTACAGTTAACGCATCTTCAAGAGTAGCTGCACCTTGTACGGTTAATGCATCTTCAAGAGTAGCTGCACCTTGTACATTTAATGCACCACTAAGATTAGCTGCACCTGATTGTACAGTTAACCCATTACCAATGGTAACTGAACCAGAGGTTGAAAGATTAGCAAATGATGCTGTTCCTTGAGTTACTGTTAATGCTGATACTGAAATACTACCACCACTGATGGTAACATCATCTGCATCTTGAGATGCTATAGATCCTAGAACTGTTATACTATTAGTAGCAGTTAATGAATCAATAGCTGCTGTTAGTGAATCAATCCCAGAGGATTGTAAATTTGCTACAGCATTACTAATAGCAGTAGTAAGCTGTCCACTTAATTCATCAATCTTAGCATCTAGAGGAGTCTTTAGTTCTTGCCATGTTGACCCATCATAAATGAAGCTCTTAGAGAGCATTCCTTCAGTGTCAGTGTCATTGACAATAGCTACGTCACCTTTTTCTACTGTTAATGCTTCAACAGCAGCATAAGAACTTACGACATAAGTATCAGTAATAGCTAATGCTGGGAGGATAGCTGTGCTAAGTTTCCCATCAGCACCTACAACTGGAATTTGTCCTTCTGTTAAAGAACCATTTCCAGTTAAACCTTCAATATGAGTCTTAAATCCTTCTAGAGTATCTACTCTACCATCAAGACCAGCTGAAACTGAACTTAATATAGATACTACATTTGCTGAAGCAGCACTTACTGTAGCATTAATTAAACCAGCACCACCGATTTGAATTACTTCTGCGGAAGCAGTTTCATCCCCACCTTTACCGTAGTAAAGAATTTGATCGGCTTCACTGAACGCTAATTCTGCGTTGACTAATTGTGATGTAGTAGGTGTAGCTGCACCGTCTGCCGCTAACCTACGTTTAATACGTATGATATTTGTTGACATAATATTTTAGTTGTTTGTTGTGTTGAGATATCTCAACATAATTATTTAATATAAATTTTGACACTCTTAAAAAAATATCTAAAAATAAGAGAAAAAATGAATTCCTAGTATAACTATAGATTATTACAGCATATGACAAAGAAAGAATGTATAAAAGTTTTGAATAAAGTTTTGGTTTGTGTTCAAGATATGGAATGCTTTGAAGACATCTCAAAAGAATTAGACATTCCTGAAGACGAATTAGAGCTTGCATTGATGTCAAAAATCGTTAATATTAAAAACGATGACCTCGACGAAGAGTAAAAGAAAGAATCGTATTATTTGGGCTATGGAATTAGCAGAAGTAGGTTCTTCAATGTCTGAAGATCCCTACCAAAAAGTTGGAGCAGTAGCCCTAAGACCAGATAACAGTGTAGCAGCAGTATGCTACAATGGTGCTCCACCCAAAATTGAAATAGATTGGTCTGATAGAGACAAACGTAGACCATATACAATCCATGCAGAGATGAACTTGGTTCGTTACATCAAACCAAATGAATGTGATAGAGTAGTGATTACCTTATCCCCTTGTACAGATTGTCTCAAGAATTTAGCATCCTATGGCGTAAAAACAGTTTACTTCTCAAAAATCTATGATAAAGTAGATTTCTCCTTGATTCAAGATATGGCAAAAGCCTTCCAAATTGAATTAATAAAACTTGAAGAATAAGCTTGAACAATTTTACGTTAACGATAAACTAATTTATGTCATCGAAAAATAAGAAAGCAAACAAACCAAAAGAAGAACTAAAGAAACCATCAACTCTAAAAGAAGAGGAAGTTGTCAAAGAACAACCTCTAGTAAGAGAAGAATATAAACCAAGTGAGAATGCTGATAAATATCCAGAATCTCAAGAACTTCTTACTGCAAAAGCTTCTATTAGATATAAATTAGTATTCTCTAAAAATGATTATGTTAAATTTCAAGAAGATGTAAGTAAACATTTAAATGAAGGATGGAATTTAGCTGGTGGAGTTTGTGTTGCTCTTAATACTACATCTTATGGTGTAGAAGTTATTTATACTCAAGCTATTGTTCGATAATATGCAAAACGGTAAAGGAAGCAAACCTAGGCCAATCAAAAGCGTTGAAGAGTTTAATAAAAACTGGGATGATATTGATTGGGGTAAATCAACAAAGAAACGGCAAAAATCCGTTGACAAATCTTAAAAATCTGCAATAATCCAAACATACTTATGAAATCAGTACCTACAGTATATGACATCAGGAAAACAGGAGTTAAAGTAACTGTGAATCACCACAGATTATTTTATAAGTTCGATTCACGAACTGGACAAAAATCAAAGAAAATCATGAATTGGGATTTACAAACAGAATCTTTTCCTGATTATTATCTTTCTGCAACTGGTGGTAGAACAATTGTTACAATTACAGATAAAGATGGTTCTGTATTTGTAGGAGAATGTGAATGTTCTGAAACAGATGCTTATGTAAAGAAATTTGGAACTATTAAAGCTTTAGCGAGAGCATTAGCGAAATTCAATAATCGCTAAAACAAAAGGGGGTTATCCAATCGGATAACCCCCACAAAACAACTTATAACTAAGCAATTATAATCCTAAAGCTTTTTGAAAAGCTTTTAAAAGATCTGGATACATATTTTGTATTTGAGTTTCATTTAATCCACCTCTTCCCAAATCTGTATTAATTTCTTGAACAAATTTATCTATTTTTGCTTTATAAGCATTCATCATTTGACCTGAATAGGTTCTCTTCATGTCATTTTTAGTTTTACCAAAAGTTTGTCCTTCTTTTCCTATAGCTTTTACAACAGGATTTTTCTTTACTGCATCAGCATCAACGCCATACTTTTGTAAAGCTTCTGCACCTTTTGTAATACCTTTATGAGCTAACTTAGCTAATCCACTACCAGCCATCTTCTTATATCTATCTTTAGCTACTTGAGCTTCTTTACTTTGTCCAAAAGGATTTAAAGTTTTGAAACCAGCTTTAACGCTATCCCATAAACCTTCTTTAATTAAAATTTCTTTAACTTCTTCCAAAGATTTTCCTTGTGCTTCTAAGTGATCAATGTATTCTCTCAAATGCATCATCTTGTAAGTTTCTACTAAAAGCTGTTCATCATTAAATTTCATATTACTATTTATGCTTAAAAATAACTTTTTCTTATCAAAAGAAGAACGAAATCTCATTTTTATTCTTCGTAAATTAAATCGTTTGAATAATAAATTAAAACATGAAGATAGATCTTACTATGATATGGTAGATGAAATGTCAGGTTACTACCAAAATATCCTTGACGATTTCGGTGTGGTAGACTACGATAACAGTACATCAAGCACCTATGTCAACAATGTTTGTAAGAAATAAAGATGTAAAGATTCACGATTCTTATTTTGAAAGATATACTACAGGTATCGAAGGCTTGGATAAGTTATTTGAAAATGGAATAATGCCCGGAAGTGTTATTACCGTTTGCGGTATGCAAGGTTCTGGTAAAACGCAACTTATGTTGCAATTACTTAATAATCTTGGGCAACAAAACTACAAAATTGGTTATGCTTCTTGTGAAGAAGTAATTGAACAATTGGCATATACTTGTAATCGTATTAATGTAGATATCCCCATTACAACATTTACTGGTGTTGATTTTATTATGGAAGCTATGAAAGAGCATGATGTTCTTGTAGTAGATAGCTTCTCCATGATTTCTTTAAATGTTGAGAAGGGTGTAAGAAAGTATGAACGTGAACTAGTAGATAAACTTTACGAAGGTGCTAAAGCTAATAAATGTACTTTGTTTATTATCGTACATCAAACTAAGAATGGCGATATGAAAGGTTCAACATATCTTCCACATAAAGTTGATGCTACTCTTTATGTAGATAGAGTTGAAGGTGAAGGTAATCAAAACCTTCGTAAATGGTATTTCAATAAGAATCGTTTTGGCCCTCTTAGTTCTATTAATTTTACTTTAACATCTAAAGGATTCGATTTCTATCCTGTAGATATTGTTCCAGTAGTCAATGCTGTAGAACAAAAATCAAACAAATCTTCTAAAAAGGATTCTATCATGACACAAATCATGCAAATGAATAAATTTACTGTCCATCAAATTATGGATAAGTTCAAAATTTCTCTACCAACTGCAAACAATTACTTGACTGAACACGTTGCTTGTGGTAGATTAGAGAAAGTTGGTAGAGGAACCTCTGCCGAATATATCAGAAAAAACAAATAAACATATGGGTAAGACACAAACAAAACAACAAACAGTAACAACCGCAACACAAACTCCTGCTGCTAAGACGGCAAAGAAGACTCGTACTATGAGCAAGAATCCTCAAAAGCTTCTCGCTGATTGTCGTCATCCACGCCATATCCTAGTAGAAATGGTTAAGACTCGTAAGGGATACGAAATTGTTGGTGGAATTATTAATGTTGGTGTAAATCAACACAAGTTCTATACTGTTCCTGTCAGTGGGCAAATCATTCAGAATGATATCATTAACACAAGTAAGAAGGTAGCTTCAACAACGAAGTCTTCTTGTGGAACTAAAACCTGTAGCAAGACAGAAAAGAAGTAAAAATTACTTAATATAGTAATGAGCCAAGCCCATTTCTGGGCTTGGCTTTTTTTATTTTTTTTTGATAAATATAGTTATGTTAAATACAAATAAACATCATTATGTAGAAAAAGGATGGGGTCATGAATTGTGGGTTACAAATAGTGATAAGTATTGTGGAAAACGTTTATTCATTCTAAAAGATAAAAAATTATCTTGGCATTATCATAAACTAAAAGATGAAGTAATGTTCGTTCAAAGTGGAAAGATTGTTATTAATTTTGGATATGATGAAGATGAAACCAAATCTGAATCTATCACACTTAGCGTTGGTGATAGCTTTCATATACCAGTAGGATTGATTCATAGAATAACTGGACTAGAAGATTCTGAAATATTTGAATTTTCTACACAACATTTCGACGAAGATTCATATAGAATTACTCCGGGAGATATACTTAAATAAAAATTTCAGATAAAAAGTTTTCCCAATAGATATGATGATCTGCTATAGCATCTTCATTATGTCTTCTAAACATGATTATAGAAGCTCCTCTGTAGAATTCTACAGATGGAGCACCCTTGTAGCGACACCTATGCTCCATAGCATTTTTAAAAAAAGATAAAGCTGTTAATGTCTTTTCAGCTAAAACAAACCCATGATCATCCATTATGTATGGTAGTGGGTTTTCGTACTGTAATCCCTTGTAAACGATTATAGCCACCTTTTGACACTCTTCCTTAGATGAAGCAAACGGAGCAGTACAACATATTAAAGACAAAATATCGACTGGATTACTAACTAAAATCTTGTCACTTTCTACAATCTTTGAACCGATAGCTTTCATAATGGCATCTCTAGATGCAACATCTGATGTATATAGCTTTTTTATATACTCCGTTTGGTTAGAATCATACAACTCATCTATCAACGCCATGCATATATTTATCCATATTTTATCTGGGTTTGATGAATTATATACATTTATATTTCTCTCTTATTTTGCAGAAAAAAGTTAAATAATTATGGTGAAAAAGAAACGTCAAAACAAACTCCTTATTTCAAAGAAAAGGAAAGATAATGTCATTCTCAAAATATGGGAATGGGTATCGTCGTATCTATTCGCTAAAAATGTTAGTTTCAAAAAAATTGCGTGTTCATATTGTAGTTTAAAAAATGCAGTATGGATTAATACAATAGTAGAAGATTATGCCTGTGATGAATGTATCCCAAGAGGATGTTCATGTGTCATGTATCCTAAAGATGGAAATGAAAATAATCTATCAATATCTAATTGGGATTATAAAAAGGATGACGAAGGTAATGAATTGCCATGTGAAGATTGGAGAAAATTAACAAAAAAAGATCTAATCAAATAAACTATGGATTTTAATAAAATAAGTAAAGTTGTCTCTTCGTATCTAAAGATGATATCTTTAGACGAAAGAGTAGAAATATTCAATCAAGTTTTTAATTATAAAATAAAAAAAGAAGAAGGTTTATATGTCTTTAATGGTAGAAAAATGGACGGAAGAGAAATGAGTGATTATCTTGAGATAGAAATCTATTGGTTATCAGTAAAGAATACAGATAAACTATATGAATACATTCTAAATAATTTTGAACGCATCTAAAAATAAGGATAAATAATATAGTATGGAAAACATTTACTCAGAAGCAATCAAAGATCTTAAACAAATCTATAATAACATTCAAGAATTTAATTTAAGATATTCTAAATTAACTCAAGAACAAAAGGATGCGTTGATGGAAGAAGATAAAGTAGAAAAGCTTCTACCCGAAGTTATTGCCTTCGGACAGAAGCTATCTAAATTAGACTAATTTATTTTAAATTTTTAAAAGGGGTGACTTCAATATCTTGGAGTCACCTTTTTTACTTTACCATCTGGAAATACTGCCAAGTAATATTCACGATTTGGATCATAAGTAATCTTCTCCATTGGGCCATGTTTTGTAACAATTGTTACATACATATAATGATGTCCAACCAAAGCAAAGTTACCTTCTCCTCCATATGGAGTTGGAATAACTTTAATATACTTTAATCCATCTTCAATGACATTACCATCTTCTTCCTGATATTCAGCAAGAATTTGTTTCACTCTAACATCTGAAGGAGCATCAGCAAAAGAATTAAATGCTAGAATGCAACTTGCGATTACTGTGATGTATTTTAGTTTCATAATTAGAACCATGTTGGGATTTGACGAACTGACCATTTGGCAAATGGCTTATCGTACTTGTAGTATAGACGATACTTTTCTACACTGTCAAGAGAATTAAAGCCAGAAATCTTACGACAATTTTTGTCATCAGCAATAGCTACAGCAAATTCTTCTAGCTCACCATCAGGTACGACAGAATCTTCGATATTTTGTGATACCCAATTAATAAAATCAATAGAAAAATGTGGATTGTACCCACGATACAAACGCTCTTTTTCAAGGGCAAATCCGTGTTTGAGTGCCCACCGTAGATTTTCTTTGGAATTTCGAATCCACTTGGAAACTGGGTGGTTGTAATACGAGTGTTTCCTAGATGTTCCAGTCTTTGTTTTAGGCGCATATTTTAATTTCTCCTCAGTAAAACAGTTAGCAAGCATCTGAGCAAGTTCAAGAACGATTTTGTTACAGTGAAGATCGCAATTATATTCTGCTGCAACTACAGGGTCTCTATCAAGGACAAACAAGTTCATGTGTCCTTTATAGCAGGATAATTCAGAGAAGCAAGAAAAATCTTCACTCTTTTGTCGAATCTTCTGAAGAATTCACAAAAGTTTTAATTGCAAAAAAAGCTAAAATGCTTGTTAATAATAATGCTATTCTTATTCTCATAAAACTGTACACTTACATTCCCATCGTTTACCTAACATTTCAATTATAAAATAACCTTCCATTTCAGAGAAACCTTCATCAGTCAAGTATTTTTCAACAGTCTTAGAATCAATCTCATATTCCTTTGAATTTAAATAATCTAAATCCAAAGTACCTTTATCATCAATAGGATCTATTCTAAACTTTGTCTTCATTGATTTCTTTTAATACTTTTCTAGCTGAATCATAGCCATTGCCTTTAATCCAGACATTTATATAAAAAGATTTATCATGATCTCCCACCCAGTTCTCTAGTTTAGCATACTCTTTAAGAACTTCAATGAGCATTTTAATCTTTTTAGAGTCTTCCATGAAATTATTTAATCTTAGACTAAATAGTTTTTGTATGAAAGATGTTATTTTAGGCGTATTACGTCATGGTTTAACTGCTGGCGGTGGAGCTTTGGTTACTACTGGTCTAGCAAACTCACAAACATTGGATGAAGCAGTTGGTGCTCTCATGACATTGGTTGGTGTCGCATGGTCTATTTGGGAAAAATATAAATCAAAGAAACAAGCACCTTAAAGTATAAAATAATAAAAACCCCCACCATCCGAAATGGTGGGGGTTTCTTTTTATCTACGTTTAAATAATTTACTTAGTAACGTCATCAAGTGCCGCATCAATGTCACTAATCGCTTCATTAAGTTCGGTCTCGATTTTACTTTTGGCTTGTTCAATTGAGGCTTGAAGTTCCAGAAGCTTTTGGTTAGCTGCTGCAATCTCATTATTTAAATTATTAATAGTGTTACCACTATCAGCAATTTGATTATTTAAGTTAGAGATTTCAGTTTGCTTTTCTCCAAGAGTTACTAGAACTGAATCAAGTTCAGAATTCTTTTGACTATAACGATTTTCAGCATCAGAGATTTGTTGATCTTTAGTAGATAATTGACTATTTAAATAATCTTTATCTGATGTTAAAGAACTTACAAGCATTCTAAGTGCTTCTACTTCAGCATTATTTGAAGAAGTACCATTGTTAACTTGATTTAACAGATTCTGATTTTGATTCTGTAAATCATTAACAAGGTTTTGTAGTTCGTTAGTTCTATTACTTAAATTAACATTTTCATTCCTGAGATTATCTATTTCCCATTGGTTATAGTATTGTTCAGGCGAATTATATGCTTCATTTAAGTAAGTATTCAATTGAGACAATTGATAATTAGCATTACTAACCAGTTCGTTGAATATTTGTATTGATCTTTGTTTATCCATATGTTTATCCTAGCAGTTTATCTACTACTTGACCATTGTATACAATTGATACTGGTCTACCACCATCAGCCATGAGATGTTTTGATGGGTCGATTCCTAATAAGGAATAAACGGTAGCAGACATATTTTCTACTGTTAGTGGGTCTTCCTCTGGAGCAGAAGACGTTGCATCACTCTTTCCGTATACTAAGCCTTTAGCGAAACCGCCTCCAGCAAAAGCAACAGAAAACACTCTTGGCCAATGGTCTCTTCCAGCATCTTTATTGATTTTAGGAGTTCTCCCAAATTCAGAAGTCACCATCACTATAGTAGAATCTAATAAACCACGTTGGTCTAAATCATTAATTAATGCAGCATATGCTTTGTCGAAAGCAGGTAATTGTGAGTTCATACCAGCACCAATTCCAGCGTGCATATCCCATCCACCATAAACTACAGACACACAACGTACACCAGCTTCAATAAGTCTCCTAGACATTAGAAATCTTTGACCAGCTTGACCACGACCATACATATCTCTAATTTGGTCTGGTTCTTTATCTAAATCAAATGCTTCTCTAGCTTGAGCAGAAGATACTAAATCATAAGCCTGTTGATAAAACTTATTCATAGCAGAAATATTATCAGACTTTTCCATTAATGAAAAATGACTATCAACAGTTTCTAAAATACTTCTTCTACGATTATATCTTTCTTGTGTAATAGATGAATGAAGATTCAAATCTCTTACTTTAAAATCTTTTGATTCTGGATTAGAACCCAATGCAAATGGGCCAAATGCTGTAGACAAATATCCAGTTCCAGCAAATTCTGTTACTGTTTGTGGTACAGCTACATATGGAGGTAAATAATTTCTAACTCCAAGTTCATGAGAAATAACAGCACCAAATGAAGGATATTGAATAGCTGGAGATGGTTTATATCCAGTAAACATATTATGTGTACCTCTTTCATGAGCAGCTTCACCATGAGTCATGGAACGTACAACAGTAATTTTATCCATGATTTTAGCTGTATCTTTCATATTTTCTGAAAGATGTACACCAGCAATATTAGTTTGAACACTTCCTAATGGTCCACGATATTCAATTGGAGCATGAATCTTTGGGTCCCAAGATTCTTGAGAAGCCATACCTCCGGGAAGATATATATGAATAATAGATTGAGCTTTTGCTTTAATCGGACTAGATGCATTCTCTGCTCTGAGTTTAAGCATATCACCAAGTGATAAACCCAAACCACCGACCAGACCAGTATAGAGGAAATCTCTTCTGTTCATATTATTATTTATCGTTTGTCTTGATCTTTAAATAAATTTCTCCCCACACTTCTAATTCTCCTACAATCTTTTGGAAAGTTTTTTGAGACATTTCTCTATACTTTTTAAGTTTCTTCATGGTATCAGAATATTTCTCATGCAATATAATTAATCGTTTTTCAGACTTTACAATCTTATAACATTTTTCATATGCTGCAACTTTACCATCAAAGTGATAAAATGTTGGCATAGCATTACCACCTTTAGCCTTAGCCTTATCAGCAGCATCTTGTGCTCCTTTCTTTCTAGCATCTAAATATTCTTCCATATCGTCAATGCTATTTATAATCTCTTTAACCTTTTCGTTGAATAAATTAAGCATACTTGTTTACAGTTTTCTCCATGATATCATACACATTAGACATTTGCAACCCAAAACTTCTGAGCTTAGATGTATCTAATACACAATTAGACCTAGGAGCTTTTACAGTTTGATTAAAATCTTCTAAAGAATCAAAAAAGATTTTATCATCGAATACCTTAGAAATATCTGGTCTATACTTTCTAAACATTTCAATAATCTCTTTAGCTTCAATCCCATCATCATTTGTCATGTTATATATGCCTTTTGGATAATCTCCCAATAAAAGCTTATAAGATGTATTAACAAATTCTCCTGTATGTGAAATAGAATTTTTAACAGAAAGAAGTTTACTATATGTCATCAATTTAGAAATATAATTCCTAACTCCATCTACTGAATTGAATGGAATCCTCAATCTTAAAATTAAGGCATTATCATATTCTTTAGCTAACCTCTCAAACTCTGCTTTAGTACCAGAATAGAAAGAACAATTATTTTGTTTAAAAGTAAAATCTGGTTCATCTTCTTCTGTATACTTTTTATCATATCCATTATAGATACAACCAGAAGAAACGTGTGCTACTGGAATCTTTTTGTCAGCACATACATCAGTAATCCAAAGTGGATATGTAATGTTTCCATGAATACATTCACTTTTAAAATCTTCACAAGAATCTACATTTGGTTTACCAGTAAAACCTGAAGCATTAATTACATGAGAAGCTTTCTCAAATGAAATAATACTAGCAATATCTTTCTTTGTTTTTAAATTCTTAAAGGATGGTGCTGTTACAATTCTATATGAATCCATTTTCCTTAAGAATTCATTCCCCATATATCCCGAAGAACCGAATAGTAATATTTTCTGTTTTTTCATAAATAGTTTAATATGGATGCTACATTTATCAAGAAAGTTTTATTAGGGTTTGAACAAAGTTCAACACAAATAAAGTATGACACTTTCTACTATTATAACGATGGACCTAACAAAATCAAGCAAATAACTGTTTCTTTTGGAATAACAGAATTTGGTAATTTGAAGAAACTCGTAGAAGATTATTTAGCAAAAGGTGGTAAAGTATCTAAACTTAAAGATTATCTACCAAAAATTGGTAAACAACAATTAGTAAATGACTACGATTTTATTGTCTTACTTAAAGAAGCTTGTAAAGAAGATATAATGAAAGTATGTCAAGAAGAAGCTTTTGATAATTTTTATATTAAACCAGCATTTGCTTGGTGTGATAAAAACAAATTAGTATTACCTTTATCTAAATTAGTAATATCAGATTCTTATCTCCATAGTGGTTCAGTATTAACATTCTTAAGAAATAGATTTTCTGAAAAAGTTCCCGTTAATGGTGGTGATGAAAAGAAATGGATACAATCATATGTTAATGTAAGACATGATTGGTTAAAAACACACGAAAACAAAATATTAAATAATACTGTTTATCGTATGAACTTCATGAAAGATTTAATATCTAAAGATGATTGGAATCTTTCTCAAAAACAATATAATGCTAATGGTGTAATTATTAAAGTTTAGGTTTTTGACGAATCATTAACCAAAACAAATATAAACAAACGATAAGAAACATCTCTTCTGTTTTAGAGAAGAGATGTATTTCATTTATTAGTTTAAATAAACCTTCAGTTATTTTATCTTGAATAATCATTGTGTGATATATCTTTAAATTGTTTGATGTAATCGTTGAATTTATTTTTATTTACCACACCAATGTATTGTGAACCGTTCTTTTTTTCTACAACTTTAACTCCAATCATCTCACAAGCTTCCAATTCTGTTAAATCTGGATGTGTTTGAAAGTGATAAAATAACTGTTCAAAAGACATATTAGATTTTTTGGGAGCCATGACTACCATTTTCGTATAATATTAATAGAAAT
>JACCED010260369.1_pt1 | contig 12396 bp, 7 predicted proteins | sample 7455021 | NCBI WGS metagenome assembly JACCED01 (sample SAMN15323456, study PRJNA562643) | freshwater metagenome | isolation source: river surface water | place: USA:Blue River Watershed | collected 2017-08-19
AACTCGGGGTTGCCACCTAACATGATGTCAGTTCCGCGACCTGCCATATTTGTGGCAACAGTTACCGCTCCGGCGGTACCAGCTCGCGCAATAATCGCAGCCTCGCGCTCATGTTGTTTTGCATTGAGAACTTCATGCGCAATTCCCTTGCGCCGTAAAGTCTGTGATAACAACTCAGATTTCTCCACGCTAACGGTTCCGACAAGAACCGGCTGACCTTTGCGGTGACGCTCAACAATGTCATCAGCTACTGCTTCGAACTTCGCCGCCTCGGTCTTGTAAACCAAATCTGGTTGATCAATACGTTGCATGCTCTTATTGGTTGGAATTGGAATTACACCCAACTTGTAAATCTGCAGAAACTCGGCCGCTTCAGTCATAGCGGTACCGGTCATACCAGCCAATTTCTCATACAAACGGAAGTAGTTCTGCAAAGTAATAGTGGCCAGCGTTTGGTTTTCATCTTTGATATCAACCCGCTCTTTGGCCTCTAGGGCTTGGTGTAAACCTTCGCTATAACGTCGCCCTGACAAGACTCGGCCAGTGTGCTCATCAACAATTAATAGCTCACCATTCATGATCACGTAGTCGCGATCCTTTTTGAAAAGCTCTTTGGCTTTCAGCGCGTTGTTTAAGTAACCAATCATCGGGGTATTTACTGATTCATAGAGGTTTTCGATGCCTAGCATCTCCTCAACTTTGGAAACACCCACATCGAGAATTCCAGTATTTCGCTTCTTCTCATCGACCTCATAATGCTCACCGCGTACTAATCGTTCAGCTACCTTGGCAAACTCCTCGTACCACTTAGTGGCTTTATCAGCTGGTCCGCTAATAATTAAAGGCGTGCGCGCCTCATCAATCAAGATGGAATCTACTTCATCGACTATGGCAAAGTTATGTTCGCGTTGTACGCAATCCGCCAAATTCCAAGCCATATTGTCACGAAGATAATCAAAGCCAAACTCATTATTTGTTCCGTAGGTTATATCTGCGGCGTATTGCATACGGCGTTCTGCTGGGGTCATTGATGCCAAAATGACACCAACTTTTAGGCCGAGAAAACGATGAATACGTCCCATCCACTCGCTATCGCGCTCTGCTAAGTAATCATTGGTGGTAACAATGTGAACACCAAGACCAGTTAAAGCATTTAAATAAGAAGGAAGAGTTGCAACCAAAGTCTTTCCCTCACCAGTGCGCATTTCCGCGATGTTGCCGCGGTGCAATGCAGCACCACCCATAATCTGAACATCATAATGACGCTGACCTAAAGTTCTCTTTGAAGCTTCTCTAACGACCGCAAAAGCCTCAGGGAGAATGTCATCTAGATCTTCACCTTGATTAAGACGCCCTTTGAACTTATCGGTCATGGCACGCAATTGCTCATCACTCATTGCAGCAAAGGTTGCTTCATGAGAATTGACTTCTACAACAATCTTTTCGAGTTGTTTCAAAGCCCGACCTTCGCCAGCGCGAAGAATCTTGTCCAGAATTGCGACCACGTGTCAGCCTTCCATGGGTTGTTTCAAGGTAGGTTCCTTATGGGCCTATCGTATTAGTAGGTGGTGGGCAGATGCACATGCGGTTGCTGCGCCCAAAACTGTCATTTTTCTCTCTCTAAGGGCGGATTCGGCGCTCAAAAGAGTGGCTCCAGATGTGACGACATCATCTATCAAGATGATCTTCTTTTCGGTTACTGCCTCAATTTCAAGGTCATTTCTAATGAGCTGGAAAGCATTTTTTAAGTTGGCCTTCCTTTGCTGGTAATTTAATTGAGATTGATCCATTACCGATCTTCGGTGTTTTAAGAGCTCCCTCCATTGCATCGATGTAAAACCTCTTCGCTTCAGTTCGTCGCTAGAGATCTGAAGTATGGGATGGAGAAAAGAACCACCTCTCCTGCGAATCGCTTTTCGGGAGGATGGAATTGGGACCAGAACGCAAGAGTTCAAATCTACTTGCTCGCCCCATGAGATTATCGATCTGGTTAAAGCATTAGCCAATAGCTTTTGGGCAATCCGCAACCCATCCTCTTTTGCTTTCAACACCACACTGGAAACTTCATTGCTGTATGGAACCGTTGCACAAATCTCCAAGGTATCAATAGTGAATTTCCTAGAGGGTTTCTGCCAAGGTATTGCGCACTCCCCACAAAGATCTACAAACTCTCTTTCGCAGACAATGCAAAGCTCGGGAAATACCAAGGATTGCAAACCGGAGGCGATTTCTCTAAGGGTATTTAGAAACATAGTTATAGATCTGATCAAAGATCAGAGATGAGAAACAGAAAAAGAGGTTACATTGTGGAAAGACTGAATTGTGTAAAGACTATATTGTGGGAATCTCTGAAATTGGAAACTCGGTAAAGGTTAATCCACTTACCTTTGGCAAGGTAACAACAAAGTTGGATCCTTTGCCAAGCTCTCCCCATACTTTGATAACACCGCCATGCAACATCGCATCTTCTTTAGCAATTGCCAGTCCAAGGCCGGTGCCTCCTCTCTCGCGAGAACGTGAAGGATCGGCGCGCCAGAATCGATCAAATACTCGTTCAATCTGGGACTCAGTTAATCCAACTCCATAATCTCGAACTGAGATAGAAACCGCTGCTTCATTTTCTTTAATAGTCACATGAATCGGCTTACCCTCTGAATGATCAATCGCATTTGCCAATAAGTTTCGCATGATTCGCTCTAGCCTTCTTGAATCTGCCTCCAAAATGACGGGTTGGTCTGGGCAACTGAGATGAAGCAGGGCCGACCTCTCTTTTGACGCAATCCCTAGATCATCAATACAACGTCTAACTAAGGAGCTGGCATCAATTTGATCCAATGACAGTGTCGCTACTTGAGCATCAAATCTACTTACCTCAAGTAGATCGGAAAGCAGATTCTCAAATCTATCGATCTGAGACACCAATAACTCGGCGCTGCGGGAGATATTGGAATCAAAACCTTCCTTTGCTGAGTGAATAACATCAGAGGCCATTCTGATTGTCGTTAGTGGAGTACGAAGTTCATGAGAAACATCTGATACGAATCTTTGTTGTAGACGGGAGAGATTTTCTAGGCGTGAAATTTGTTGCTCAAGAGTATCTGCCATTTCATTGAATGCCTGGCCCAATCGAGCTACCTCATCCTCTCCTTTAACCTCCATTCGTTTTAATAGATCTCCGGAGGTCAACTGCTCCGCAATTTCAGCCGCATACTTAACTGGTCTAATCACTTGTCGCAGAACTACTGATGCCACAATCATAATTAATGCAATGAGCAACAATCCCGTTCCCCACATTGAACGACCGATTAAGTCAATTGTGCTTTGCTGGGCATCAAAGCCAAAAAGTACATACATTTCATACTTGCCTACATTTGGAAGAGATAACTGTCTTCCTATTACTACTCCATTTAAGGTTTCCCCATTTACATAAACTAAATTGGTTTTACGCCAAAGTAATTCATCACTTCCCCGAACTTTCTCGCGGAAAAGAGGTGGAATTGAGCTTGGCTCTAGGAAGTTTGAAGTTGAAACTGCGGGTATCCCACGAATCTCTCGATCAGCGCTTTGCAGCAAAGCCACCTCACGCCCTGATTCCTTTGCGTTTAAATTGCTTGAGTTAACAATCTCTGAAACCAATGACTTGTAATCATTTGAGGAGCTGACTCCAAAGACTATAAATCTGTAATCCGCATATTGAATGGCCGATTGCGCCTCAAAGATTGAAGCTTTTACCTTTTCATCAATGATTCCATCTGAGATTCGACCATACAGATTTGAGCCCAGAAAATAGATAATTGCAATCGAGATTAGCCCTGAAACTGCGAAAACTCTCCGAAACAGCGATCTGCGAAAGTAACTAGGTACAAACACACAAATCCCAGTTCCTGATTAGCCTCTATGGCCTGTGGTGCCCGCTTTATAACCAATGCCTCGAACTGTATTAATAATCGTGGGATTTTCCGGATCATGTTCGATCTTGGCTCGCAATCTTTGAACATGAACATTGACCAACCTAGTATCGGTTGAATGTCGATATCCCCATACTTCACCCAACAATGCTTCACGAGTGAAAACTCGACCAGGCTCCTTTGCTAGCGCAACCAACAGATCAAACTCTAACCGGGTCAATGGAATCTCTTTTCCGCCACGGGTAACAGTATGCTCAACAATATCGATAGCTAAATCTCCAATTGTTAAATTGCTGGAGATCTCTCCACCAGTTCGACGCAATCTTGTTCTTATTCGCGCAACCAATTCTGATGGCTTAAAGGGTTTAACCATGTAATCATCTGCGCCCGCTTCTAGCCCCTTAACGATGTCATGTGTATCGCTTTTAGCGGTCAGCATAACTATGGGAACCCGCACCGATTGCTTGCGAATCTGCTTGCAGACCTCGATGCCATCCATTCCTGGCAACATGATGTCCAATAAAACTAAGTCAGGAGGATTGTTGCGAAATACCTCGACCGCCTCATCGCCTCGACTTACGAGATCTACCTCAATGCCAACACCATTTAAAACAATGCCCAGCATCTCAGCAAGATCTTGGTCGTCATCAACGACCATAACCGAGGTCATTAGCTACCGTGTTTCCAGGAGTTTAGGTACTCAACCTGGATTGGAGTCAAAGTGTCGATCTTTGCACCCATGCTCTTTAGCTTTAAGGAAGCAACCTCTTTATCAATCTCAGTTGGAACGTAGTGAACACCTGGGGTTAAGTTTTTGGCGTTCTTCACCAACCACTCAGCTGTAAGAGCTTGATCCGCAAATGACATATCCATAACAACTGCAGGATGACCCTCTGCTGCACCTAGATTTACCAATCTACCCTCGGCGATAAGAAGGACGCGATTTCCATTGGAAAGAACATACTCATCGGTTTGGTGGCGGATTCTTGGATTCTTCTTAGTGTTCTTCTCCAGCCAAGCCACATCAATTTCAATGTCAAAATGACCTGCGTTGGCCAAGATTGCACCATCTTTCATAACCGCAAAATGCTCAGCGGTTAGCACGGTGCGATTTCCGGTTACGGTAACAAATACATCTCCAATTTTTGCCGCTTCAATCATCGGCATAACTCGATAACCCTGCATCAAGGCATCCAATGCCTTTGTAGGATCAATCTCTGTTATGACAACATCGGCTCCCATACCGCGGGCACGCTCTGCAACACCCTTTCCGCAGTAACCAAAGCCGCCGACAACAAACACTTTTCCACCCAATAGTTGGTTAGTTGCACGGAAGATGGCATCAACAGTTGATTGTCCGGTTCCGTAGCGGTTGTCAAACATATGCTTTGTGTCTGTGTCATTGACCGCAATCATCGGAAATGTCAAAGCTCCATCTTGCGCCATTTGTTGCAATCTGATGACACCGGTAGTTGTCTCTTCGCAGCCGCCTGCAATATTAGGTAGCAGCTCTTTGCGTGTTGTGTGCAAGGTATTTACCAAGTCGCAACCATCATCAAAGACTTGGTGAGGTTGAATATCAAGCGCCGCGTTAATGTGAGCGTAATAGCCATCTCGATCCACAGCATTGCGAGCAAAGACGCTGATGCCGTACTCGTGAACCAAAGCTGCAGCGGTGTCATCTTGGGTAGAAAGCGGATTGGATGCACATAGTGCAATCTCTGCTCCGCCGGCCTTCAAAGCTCGCATTAGATTCGCAGTCTCTGTAGTCACATGCATACAAGCGGAAAATCTGATTCCGGTAAATGGCTTTTCTTTTTCAAATCTCTCACGGATTTGCGCAAGAACTGGCATATTGCGTTCCGCCCACTCAATTCGCTTCTTACCCTCTGCAGCTAGAGCTGGGTTTGCGATGTCATGTTTTGGCGTGGTCTGGGTAGCTAGATTCACTTGGTTAAATCCCCTTCGAGAGCGCTGAATTTTGGCTTAGTTTAGCGGTTTGCCATAAGCCGCAACACCAGATCTTGCAGCCTCATCATTTCGGCTTCAGAGCGTGCCTCTACATTCAACCTTAACAATGGCTCGGTATTTGAGGGGCGTACATTGAAAGACCAATTAGCAGCAGAGACCGTTAATCCATCTAAATCATCAAACAGTAATGGTTCATGAGACCCAATTAGATTGGAATCTGAAAAGTGTTCCCGAATTTTGGCAATTGTATTTTGTGGATCCGCCACTTGAGTATTTATCTCTCCGCTTAGAAAGTAGGTATTGTATTTAGACATTAACTCAGAGAGAGTGGTTTGAGTGTCCAAGAGAGCAGCAATGGCGTGTAATGCCGCAAGCATTCCAGAGTCAGCACACCAAAAATCTTTGAAATAGAAGTGACCCGAATGTTCGCCGCCAAATACAGCATGATGGTCAGCCATCATTTTCTTTATGTAGGAATGTCCCACTCGACTCTTGAGAGGTACTCCGCCATTTTCCACAACTACTTCAGGAACCGCTCGTGAGCAGATTAAGTTGTAAATAACAGATGCGCCGGGATATTTCTTTAACTCACGTTCAGCAATGAGAGCGGTGAGTGCGGATGGAGAGACCAATTTGCCTTTTTCATCTACTAGGAAACATCTGTCAGCATCTCCATCAAAAGCCAGACCTATATCAGCTGATTTTTCCGTTACTAACTTTTGAAGATCAACTAAGTTTTTGGCCTCAATCGGATTAGCTTCGTGATTAGGAAAGGTTCCATCTAGCTCGAAGTAGATTCCATCTACCTGCGCATTAATCTGCCGCATTACCGCAGGCGCCGTGTAGCCACCCATGCCGTTTCCAGCATCTATGGCGATTTTCAATGGCCGTCCTTGAAAAGTTTTATCAAAGGTATTTTTGGTAAATAAGGAAAAGAGGTATGAGACATACTCGGGAAGTAAATCCAATTGTGTTTCTTTGCCAACGGGACGATTGGGAATTGGGAAACCTTCTGTTAGGGAGCCAATTATCTGGTTTTTTATCCAAAGCAAACCAGACTCCTGGCCAATTGGTTTAGCGCCACTTTTGCACAATTTAACCCCGTTATAGGCAGCTGGATTGTGGCTGGCGGTGAACATTGCACCAGGGAGATTTAAGTGGCCGGCAGCAAAATAAAGTTGATCTGTTGATGACAATCCGATTCGAATTACATCCAAACCTTGAGAAGTTACTCCGTCTGAAAAAGCGGTTGCCAGATCTGGTGAAGAAGGACGCATATCTTCGCCGACAACCACCGTCGCAGGCTCACGCTCACGCTCTATGAACTTGGCAAAGACAATTCCTAGTGCGAAAGCAAAATCAACTGAAAGTTCATCATCTACTAGTCCGCGGATATCGTAGGCCTTGATTATTTTATTAATTATTTCAAGATTCATTTGTCATCAATCTTGATTTGGTATTGAACGAAGATGCCCTCTCCTACCAATTTCAGGAGTTGATGGATGCGAGCCGCTCTCCTGTTTTGCTACTTGGCGTATTGCTTCAGCGATAGCAAGAATGTCTTGTGGAGATTGTTTAGGAGTTTGGAGATCAGATTTATCCTGGATAACACTCCACCCCTTTGGCACAGTAAGTTTTTCAGAGTGTTGTTCGCAAAGATCATATGCATGGGGCTCTACATACGTGGAAAGTGGTGCCAAGACCGCACTGGAATCGGCATAGATATACGTCAACGTCATAACCGCACTGGAAAGACAGCCTGATCTGGTGCAGCGTCGACCAACAACGCTCGGAGTCTGTAATCTGCCCCGATTGGTGTCGGCGCCGCTGTTGCTGGTCATGGCGTGAGATTAGTCTGGTTATCTGGCAAAAAGTTGGATTGGCGGGTATTTATCCCACTACAAATTCATCAACTGGTTTATCTAGTTGGTTGAATCACCGCAATATCGGCTATCGGCTTAGAGGCGCTCTCCAGACTCGTGCCAGAGGCCAAAAGAAGATGAGTAACCCCATCTCTTGAGATCCAATTCATGGCGGCCTTAGAGCCAGATTGATTTGTAAAGGTAATCAAACGAGTGTTAGGCGGAACTTTCCAACTTAAAACCTCATCACCTATCAAACTCTTGCTGAACTGCTTTCCTCTGTTATTTCGCCAATTTACAGTTACTTGAATCTTTTCAGAGACAAAAGTGACTGTGGGCTCAAGTCCGTATAGGTTCATAGCAACATTTCCAAAAGCTTGCGAAGGCGCACTCCACATGAAATCAGATACCGAACCGCTCTTTACTGTAGTAAGAACTCCAGCTACTACTGGCGCAGAACTCGAGATTTTAAGTGCAAATGTTTTGCTTCCTAAATCGACCTCTGATAAATCTAAGTCTTGAACTTGCTGCGCTTCTAGTTGGAGATCATCAAACCCAACTGGGATGAAAACCCCTTCCGGCGATACAACTTCAATGCTGACATTTGCATCTACCTGACCGGTACTCATAATTCTGACCGTATGTGCAGCCTTGCCATTTCCACCATATCGAATTGGGAGAGAAGCGATGACAAGAGATTGCTCAGCCTGTGAAACTGGAGCCACAAAATCAGCGCCTATGTTGTTGAGGCCGCGCACCCTTTCATCCAACAAATAACCAACTACACGACCACTTCGAGTCTCTGCCTTCAAAATTATTCGAGACGCGCCCGGATCAAAGCTGTCAACCCTAACTACCTTCTCAGAAGAAGCTTTGATAGTAATCGGCACCGTAGCACCCTGACCATTCTCTGAAAAACTCGTGACATCAACAATCGCATCTCCGAGCCCGCTATTTACTAAAACTAATTTTGATTGACTCGTAACATTTGCGGTTCCGCCGACAAACCAGGAGATCTTGCTGCTATCGGCGCAGGTGAGAGCTGCGGTCCAACGATTGGCTTTCGATTGAATTTGTGTGACATTGGTTGGAGTTCCGTCAACAAATAGTGCGTTCTTAGAGATCGAGTAACTGCCCTGGCCGTTCTTTCGGAGTTTGGCATTTGGTTGCGAAAGTTCGCGAATCAAGGTGCTTTTGCTGGGGAGCAAATTTGTTGACCGGGCATCTCCAATTACGCCGGGACAAACGGTTGCGGCATAGCTTTGAGTAATCTCACTTGAAGAACTGGTTTGAGGCAACAAATAAGCAATGTGCGCTGCAATGATAAAGAAAAGAAGGGCAAATGAGGCTCTGGTCTCTTTCATGCCAACTCCTCTTCGCGCATCTGACTTCTCTTGCGCCGCGCTGGAAGGGCGAGAATGACTAAGGTGATGAATGTTATTAACTGGAGTGAAATCCAACCGCGACGCGATGTTGCATCGTGGAAAATTACGAAATCTCCAAGTTCTGAAACTCTAAATCTGGGAACTCCACTCTCGGTAATGGTTGCGGGAACATAGGTCCCATTAAGTAATAATTTCCAGCGATCATCATACTTTTCTGTTATCACGATGGTTCCACTAGTTTTCAAAGATCCTTGCGCACCGATATCACCGCTTGGCAGCACTGAGTAAATGCCATCATCGGATAGGAATGAGATATGCCCAAGCGCTCCCGGAACTTTCCATGAAATACCTTCATTTGTGTCGGCAGCTCGGGTAAATCCGCCAGCACCATCAATTGTTCTGACTAAGTCATCATTCAAAGGGCGAGCCATAAAAATGTATCGGATTCCGAACTCTGCAAAAACTTGGCTGCTGGAAACTCCAGATCCGGAAACCAGATCATTTATCGCCTTAGTTACAACTGGAGACAACCCAGTAATTACATCCGGCTCTCCAAGTTTTAAATCGCTGTCCCTGGCGATGAAGTAATAAATTCGCCCACCATTATTTCTAATTACTAACGTCTTAAATTTATCCACGGTTTGCGCGTTTGCGCTCAAGAACGCCGGCAATGCTGAGTTCTGCTTGGTGTGCAATGGGGTGCTCGAGGCGCTTGATACCCACCAAGTTGCCGATGTTATTACTGAAAAAGAAGCTAGAACGCTAGTAATTCCCAGCAATATATGGCGGTAATCAATATTTGATTCAGAAAGGCTTGGAACATAATGATCAACCATCGTAATTGCCGCCAGCAGCGCCACCAAAGTTGGAATCACAAGCAATGATCCAACCCATAGATTGTCAGCTTCAAAGCTGCCATGACCGGCAACCTGTCTCGAACCCAAAATAGCGGCTAACCCAATGAAAAACAGCGCTATCTCGCCTAGTCGAGCGGTTTTGCTAACAAAGGTAGCGATTAATGAAATCAAAAGGATTGGAGACAGAATCCAAATAGGTGGGGATCCTATTCCTCCTGGATTTGCCAATATGAGAGAGAAAACCTCGCCTCCCCCGATTGTTACACCTGGATCAAGCAGGATTCTGGATGGATGCAGGATGAATTCCAAAGACCATGGTGCATTAACAAATATTGGTGTCGCAATAATTGCAATGCGACGAGAATTTCTCAGATCAAAAACCTCTTTAGTCAGTGGATTAGTTTTCGAATTGAATGCAACAACATCAAAAATCACCAATATGAACTGCCATAAAACAATAGTCATGAAAGCTAAAGGTGAGAATGCACAGACAATTGCCAGCAACAGGGCGAGCCACCATGTCTTTCGCCAGCCTAGATTTTCTAACTGCTCTAATCCAAATAGAGCACGAACTAACCAAGGCCCGATGACAACCAATATGACAGTTCCTAGTCGTCCACTATTTATTGCGGCCAGGGTGGCCGGAGAGAAGGCATAAAGCAACGCCGCACCGAGGGCCAAGAAATGCAGTTCAGTAAATTTTCGAGCAAGTGAATAAGCGCCCCAAAGCGCTAATGGGACTGCGGCTATAAACAGCAAGGTAATAAATAGAGATGAGTTAGCAGCAAAAGGCAATGCTGCGATGCCAATAAAAGCTACCCAGGGAGGCACATTTGCGCTAGAGCCCAAACCGACTGTGTGCCAGGAATCTGAGTACATCCGTAATAAATCTAAAGCGCTGGAAGGTGTTTCAGGCAAAGCGCCGCCAACAATGGTTCCGAATCGGGATCTGGATGCGATCAAGGTAATGACAAAAACCAAAATTGAGATTGAGAGAATCGGACGTTTGATTAGCCAGGATATGGGTGAGGGCGGTTTCACCAGTTCGATATCTGCATTTTCTAAAGCTTCATCATTTAAATCCAAAGCAGAGTTAGTAGCTGTGGAGTTATCCTCATAAAGTGAGCTATTCCGCCAAGCCCGAGAAACAGCAGCTCGCGCCCTCTCGATTGCTAGCTGTAGTTGTGATCCACGCGGTGGAACAAAGCGGGCAATTACCTGTGATGAAACCAATCGATTCTTGCGTCGATTTCTACGGGCCCGAATTAGATCTTGTGGCTGCAAAATCAATAAGCCAACCGCTGCTATTTCATCCAAAGCGTATCCCGGTAATTTCGCCAGCAAATACCCAATAGCGCGTGCAAATGAAGCGCTCAAAAGTTGCAATGAAATCAGAGGTAGGAGCCACCAAGAAGCATTAGCGAGCAAGACGTAAGCGGCATGTCTTCGATCCAATAACAATGGACGATGCAGGAAGGTGCCGGAAACATCGATACTACGTCGTTCATTTGCCGCTGCCTCTGCGTGATAAGCAACAGCTTGAGGTGCAACGATTATTGAATGTCCCGCAGTATGGACTCGCCATCCAAAATCAACATCATCTCTAAATAAAGTTAGCTCTGGATCAAAACCACCTAACTCCTCAAAAACATCCCTTCGGATTAACGCACCTGCCGTACTTACCGCCAATACCTCGCTGACATTGTCATGTTGGCCTTGATCTGCTTCTCGATACTCCAAACCGGTCCATCTCGCTCCATTGCCGGCAATACTTACGCCTACCTCTAATAAATGGTTGCGATCATGCCAGCCCCGTAATTTCGGTCCAACAACTGCAACACTGGGCCGCTCCTCTACCGCAGCCAACAACTCTGTTAACGCATTAGCGGCAGGAGCGCAATCATCATGAATCAACCACAACCATTCTGTGCAATCACTCGGAGCTGGTTTTAATTTTGAACTTGCTAAGGCTTCACTAACAGCCGCTCCAAAACCTTTGTCTCTATTAGTAAGGATTGTTGTTATACCGGCGCTCTTCAACAGTTTCACTGAGCTATCCTGCGAACCAGTATCAATCGCAATTACTTGATCAATGGCACGGCGTTGCTTGGCAAGAGATGCAACTACTTCAGGCAGCCAAAGTGCACCATCGTGAGAAACGATGATTGCAGTTACAAATTGATTGGAAGTCGGCATTTCACCGCCTCTGGCCTAAATGAAAATTGAAGTTTTTAAATGGAAGGTAATTACGCTGGACGGCGCTTGAGGCGACGACGTTCGCGTTCAGATAGACCGCCCCAGATACCAAAGCGTTCATCATGAGCGAGTGCATACTCCAAGCACTCTTGTCTGACCTCGCAAGAGAGACAGACTCTTTTTGCCTCACGGGTTGAACCACCTTTTTCAGGGAAGA
>JACCED011315210.1_pt1 | contig 12396 bp, 9 predicted proteins | sample 7455021 | NCBI WGS metagenome assembly JACCED01 (sample SAMN15323456, study PRJNA562643) | freshwater metagenome | isolation source: river surface water | place: USA:Blue River Watershed | collected 2017-08-19
ATGGTTCAGAAGCGTTAGCGGATGGTTCAGAAGCGTTAGCGGATGGTGCCCCCATTGGGCATTCAGATACTGCTTGCGCAGTATCCTTCATGGAACCCAATGGCATAACCATTGGGCATTCAGAGGATGTGATAGCAGCCGATGGTTCAGAGGGTGCGATAGCAGCCGATGGTGCCACAGACATGGGGCATTCAGTCACCACGGTAACCTTACGATCACGTTCGCGGTCTTCAATCTTCTTCAGAAGTAGGTCTAGCCGTGGTTCGGCATTGGCAGACCGTTCGGGCTTCTTCGGCGCCTTAGGTTCTGTATCCTTCTCATTAAGTGTATACATATCCTGATTAGTATGTTCATACTGCTTAGCAAGTTCCGTGGCTAGAGCCTGTCCATCGAAAGTATTATGGGTATCAACATAGATACATGGCAAATATGAACCGTTATAGTTAATCAATAGGTAGGTAGGACCGAGTTGTTCACTATCTTGGCCAGATGAAACATTCGAACGGTGCCGGAACATACTATACTTCTTACCAATAACATCAAATACGATGATTGACCGTTTGACAAAATCGCATGCCAATTGGCAAATACCGTTATCGACATAGGTTTCGCGGTCAATTAGATTCCTAACAATTTGGTCTAGTTTGAAGACAGGGTCCACGAGCCGGTGGTAGCCATGCGACCTATGAATTTCATTGGCACCAAACGCCAATTCGCGCTTAAACTTCATAATTGTTTGTGTACGGTTAAACTTGGTCTGGGTGGCGAATTCGGGTGACCGGACGAGGATAAGGCTCTTATAGAAGGATTCCGGATTCTTGAAACCATAGACCTTAACCCGTTCCAGCTGTTTTGCAGTGTCAGATTTGACAATTCGCTGTACAACTTCAGGAAGACCGAGTAGCTCATTTTCGGTAAAATTCATATAAGTATCGAAGTCAATAGTGGCAGTAGATAGTTTTTCTGTCCCTAGCATGCCGTCTACATTGCCTTTGCTGAGCATCATTGTGGAATATGCGGTTTCCATAGCAGTAACTACTGGCGTGGCGGTGGCCAAATTTGCAAAATCAGTACCGCGATTTACGGCATCGACATTGCGAATGGCTAAGTCCATTTCGCGTTTCTTGGCTTCATAACAATCGCATTGCGTAAACCGGTCGCTTTTGGGAAGCGCGATTTTCTTAAAATTGGTGGCAGTCAATTGCTGAATAAGACGTTCGGATGAAATCATTGTAGAGGTATTAATGGCGTGTATGTGGTAAGTTGATAATAAAAAAGGGGATTCGAAAAGCCGAAAACAATTTTTATGGATTGGTTGATTGATGTTACTATTATTTAGCATATGATAGCTTTAATATGTTAAATTAGTTATTTTGAGGTTAGGCATAATATGTTGTATGTGAATATCCGCAGGAACGATTATTGCTAGTGTCCATTGGAGACCCGGTGTCCATTGCCTTAGCTGGTGACCCGTTGGCTACATTACAGGTTACAATAGATACCGCATCACATACTGTTACATGCATTGTATCTAGCGCATTGGCTAAAGACTGGACTGTTGCTTCTAGGTTACCTAGCCGGTTATTGAGTTGTGTAAGTGTGTGTTCTATCCGACGGGTAAGAGTATCTAGCCGAGCATCCAGTGTATTGGCTAGAGCCAAATAATTGCTATCTATACTTACCCGAGACTTCTTACTCTGACAATAATCATCTGATGACAAGCGCTCCATGTCTTCATGCGACCGTTTATAACCCGACATCTTTGACACTCAGAATTGCTATTGCAATGCTAGTTTATTTCTGCCCAATAATTTACTCCCGGTTATTAAACTAACATAATCTTGCAAATAATCTCAAATATGCCCAATATTTACTTTACAGACGACGTTACTTCCACACTGGATAACCCAGATAGCGAAGACGAAAACCTCATATCGGCATCCAACCAGGAAATCCTCAAATATATCAGCAAATCGGTCACTGAACTGAACTTGGATGCGCTTAGCCAGATATACAAAATAGTCAAAGACCAGAATGAAAAAGTAACTATGAAGAAAGACGCCATACTCATTAATCTCGGTACCCTACAGACTGAAACTGTCCGCCAAATCCTCCTATTTCTCCGATATCTACGCAAGAATACCAATGTACTCCTGGAAGACGAAATACTCAAGGACCAGTACAAGACCGAATTCAAACAATAAGCAGGCTGTAAGTTTTCTCACCTTTGCTGCTGGGGTTCTTAGGTAGGTCGAATGGCATTGGCAAGCGCTGGATATCAGCGGCATAACCTATATATTGTTTCATGTTGGTAATGATATCGGGTACGGCTTCGCGGATAACCAAGCTGTTAAGTTCCTGGATTTGGCCGGGGATATCATAATTTACATTTTTCGAATATTGCAAATAGATACTACGCATAATAATCTGCAATTCCGTTTCATTCTGTTTACCAATCACAATTGGCTTATGTGGTGTCAGTATCGGGTCAGTGTCCCGCTGAGTGATTTCATATACCGACCTCCGGATTCCGGTCTGTATGGCATCCATGTTTTGTGCACTGAAATATGCCTTACTTAACGGTGTTTCCTCTTGTGAATACAAAAGCGAGCTCCGGATATCTGGTGACTGACTGCTGCTACCTTGAAACAGGTCATATCCCGGAACGCTCTTTTTCATATCGAAGAACACACGGCCGTTGGTACCGAAATCGCTATTCACTGCCCCGCTATACTGCTGATAGAATTCGCTATTGGATTGTCCGTAAGTGGAAGCTGGGGTGGGGGTAGCTGGAGTTGGGGTATATGGGGATGGCGGAAGTTGTTGATATGGGTTGGTGAAGTTAGACATGGCTAGACACTAAGTATGCTATAATTTACTATATTCTTTTATTAGCCAGCAAGATTTTTAACTAGCCGATTAGTTTGTTACATGTCTGACAAGTCCAGGTAGTTGGATTTTATATGTAGTATTTTATTAAACAGCCTCACTGGACACAGGAAATACATGTTACAAATTATAAACACGTTAACCGAGACAGTTACACGGCTAGACCTAACTACTTGGATATGGATATATGCCTCAATAACCTGTCTAGCCATTGTCTACTTCATCATATGGCGGAAGCGTCAGTTGACCGATCCGAAATCTACCTATAACCTTCAAACCACCAAACGGTCAAAGGCTATCGAACAGTTCCAAAATATGGCAAATTCACTAGCTACATCCGCATCAGCTACGACCAGTAAAAAAAGTAAAGCAGTAACCACTGAACAGCTCGCCCGCTTAACAGAAACCGCTATTGATGAGAAATGCGCCGAATTGCCACCTTTCGATGAATTGGTCCCGGAGTCCCGCACTTACATGTTACCCGAAATACACAAAGCCATTGCTGATCGGTTAGTAGCCAATAAATCCGCTAATGGTGTATCAATGGGACCGAGTAAGGACATGCTGGAAATCCTGGCTGATAACTACCCAGTAATCGATTCCGCCATTGCCAAATTTGTGACCGAAATGTATAGTGGATTCAGTGCCGAATACTCTACCGCTGACCGTAATAACGTATACATCCGGGAAACCAACCTAGATGGCCAACTTGGCGGGTTCGATGATGCTGTCCGCCGGCTAACTGATACCAAGATAGAAGGCTTATTATATGATGTATTCTATAACCCGGGTCTAGCCGATGAAGCCCAAAGGATGATATTTATCTATAAATTCGGTGCCGATTTTCCACCTATCCGTTTGCAAAATACCCTGATTGCAAGGGAAGTCCGGGAACGGTTATTCGGTAAGGTAGATAATGATAGCCGGCGTATGTTCCGTGACCTCTGTTCTACCAATTCGCAGATTAACAAATTGGAAAAGGAGTTGTTAATGGCAGATAGTACCCGAGCACTAGAAATCAATAAACAGCTAGACCAGCTTAAGTTCCAACAAGCGGACCAGCAAAGCCGATATCGGCTCACATTACTGGTTCTAGCCAAGCTCGCTACCAAACAGGCAACACGGGAAACTATACAGAAGCAAACCGAGTCACTAGCCGAAATGTCCATTCAACCCACATCCCTGAACCAAGCTGATGTTATCCGTGGCTCACCGGTGATTCAGAGGCCGGACGGTACATATACTAGTCCAGGGGAGGTAGACCTAAGCCGGCAGTATTCCGGAGCATATCAGCAGTACTTGGATGACCTGAAGACCAGAGAAGGAGATACTATAATTGACCCACTCCGGATACTTGGTAGCCTAGAAGAAGGAACCGTGAATCTGCTCAGTGGCCTTTCTAGGGGTCGACCACAGGAGGTCCAAATCCGCTTAGGAAATCAGTCTAATAACCTTGGTAGTTGGATGTCCGACGCCGCAAAACCGCCAGCCAGCGATGCGAATTTCCGTCTGGGACCCGCGATGACCAATCGGGAAGTCGAGTTACTTAGCCAGAAACCCAAAACCACAGAACCAGTTAAAGAAGGTTTCCAATCAGGAGGCTCTAGCCAAGCAACTACTACAAATTCTAAAATTACAAATTCTACAACCATAAAAAATAAATCACCTGCTGGGCTAGAGGGTACCTTAGTAGGATTCGCTAGTTACGCTATGGATATCTTAGGGTCATATATTGGTCAAGATACGGTACAAACCGCGAAAACGGTTATTACTGACGAAACTAACATGGTTCCTATTGGGTTCGTGCTCATCGTGCTGAGTATCTTATTGTACTTTATTGATATAAGCAGTTAATTGAATGGGAATTCCGGTTAATAAAGTTATATAAGAATCTCAATGTTAGATAATAGGCCACCAAAAAACAAGTAACATGGCAAGTAAACTCCTATCTGGGCTTCTAGCCGATGAACGCCGGAACCAATACAACCCACCAGTTATCACATCTTCCCAAATGAATAACACAGCGGATATGCACAAATACCAACGTCTCATGGATGTCCAAGGCCAAGGTAGTATCCGGGAAAACATTGGTATTATGTTTAATGATGACAGTCTAGGACAGTTAGAAGCAGGCTCTAGCCAACCGATGATCAGCCATGTGGGTGGTGCGAATTTAGACATGCAAGCTCGATACCTGGTTATAAGTTCAGCGGACAGGGATTGGTATAACCGGCCTCTGGACTTGGAACAGGAAAACCCATACAAATTCCGGGTCCAACTTGGGTCAATTAACACGCGGTTAGTCGGTGCAGATAGTATCAACACCGATATTTCCGTAAATAACTCAATCGAGAATGTTGCACGGCTAGAGTGTACTAGTATAGTAATCCCTAACCGTGAGTTCTCCAATGGATACCGGGCAAGTGACCGTCCCTATATCCTTGTAAACATTGACCGAGCCGCCGATGCCATATCCGGGTCCAACAAAGCACTAGATGCGGCCCTGGCAGTTATGACCCCTAAACTCCCTCTGCCACAGGTCCTAAGCAACATCCGCTACCTGGAACACGTGAATACAGCGAAGATGGGAAAGGATTTTCTAACACCGGAAGCCCGACTTTCCCGGCTGGATATCACGATTACCAGGCATGACGGGGTTTCACCCTTGGTGGATGCGCCGTCCTTTGACATTTGCGCTATTTCACGGATATATTATACGCCCGGTGACCGGTTCTTGTATTTGGTGACCACTGGGTACTTTAATGGCGCGGATTTCCAGACTGGGGATATTTTCCGTGTGAAAGGTTACCAATTCCGCGAAACCAATCTCGGCTATATTGAGTGTAATTACTTCAATCAGTTCATTAACCGGGAAGCCGGACATATCATCCAAGGTATCGATGCCCTAGTCGGGTATACCGGCCCCATGTATAATATCATCAAGTTCACATGTCCGGGGTCGTTTAGTCCCACATTGGGTGATTTCGCAGCACCCAACTGGTTTGCGGATTTGGTAACTAAGACCAATATTGATGACCCCGCACAGGCTGACCCACCTGGCGGCAAGCTGATTAACTTGAACCTCCAAACTAGTATATTTGTAACCGCAAACTGTTTTATCAAGTCCCCACTAAAACTCTTGCGGAATATCAAGCCGGCGACTTAGAGCTAAACACACACACAAAAAAATAATAAACACACACAGCTAAACTCGGTGCGAATTATTGAGCTTAAAGAGTTCCCGGACCGAATAATTCGGCGTACTCCCGTTCTAGCCTGCGTTTCCCAACTGGATGATATGGATTAGACCTAATTTTGTGCCACCATTGTTGGATACGGTATGCGGCTAGATACTGTCGATGCTTATTAATTTTGTTTATTTTTAATGGTTTTGATGATATAAAATCCCAATTCCATGGTTTATGTTGTGTTTCCATAACTATGTCCATTGATAGATCAGGATGAAATGAAAGCCAAAACCAATCCCATGGTTTATCTGGATTTTCCTTAACTATATCCAAGTCAAGTCGGAACACTCTATAGTCTGACATTGTATGCCATGGCAATTCTTTATCAATATTTTGCCTAATTATTTTCGTCGTTAACTTTTTGGCATATAAAAGAACCGTCCAATCCCATGGTTTATCTGAATTAGCAGTAATATCATTCATTGTTATATTTGGATTTCTAGAAATCATATTCCAATTCCATGGTTTATCTGGATTTGCATTTATATCATCCATTGTTATATTTGGATTACATGAAATATTGTGCCAATTCCATCGTTTATCCAGATTTGCATTAATATACTTCATAGTTAAATTTGGATTCTGGGATATATACCCCCAATCCCATGGTTTATCTGGATTTGCATTTATATCATCCATTGTTATATTTGGATTACTTGAAACATTATGCCAGTACCATTGTTTATCCGGATTTGCATTAATATACTTCATGGTTATATTTGGATTACTTGAAATATATTCCCAATCCCATGGTTTATTTGGATTGGCGTCGATTACCTCAGGAGTTACATTTGGATTTCGTGAAACATTAGACCAATTCCATAAGCCATCTTGCGCTGAATTTATTAAATTCCACCATTGGTCATTATATTCTTTTTTCACTAAAGACCTAAAATGGGACACTCTGTCTTGTCTACTAGTTACTTTCATCATATGCATAAGTACGTTATAAGCTATAACCCATGGTTAAAAAAAACTAATTTTCAATTTTTTTACCCAACATGAATTATTTAACTTAAGGAGCTTCCGGACCGAATAATTCGCGTTACCGACTCACATAGTTCTACGTTACCGACTCACATAGTTCTACGTTACCGACTCGTATAACTCTACGTTACCGACTCGCAGAACTCTACGTTACCGACTCGTATAACTCGTCGTTACCGACTCACATAGTTCGTCGTATTCCTGTTCTAGCCTTCGGATTCCAACCGGATGCCGGGGGTCTAGCCGGATACGGTGCCACCATTGTTGGATTCGATACGCGGCTAGATACCTTTTATATTTATCTATCCTAAATGTGTCAAATGTAAAATACGAAAGGTCAGACCAATTCCATGGTTTACCAATATGTGCTTTAATAAACTCAAATGTAAGGTATGGATTTTTTGATATCAAATTAGCTTCCCAGTGGAATGGTTTATCCGGATTTGCTCCAATAAATTTTATGAATTCCTGCTTATTTGAAGCAATATTAGGATTAGCTTTAATTAAATTCCAATCCCATGGTTTATCAAGGTTTGCCTTAATATCGTCCAATGTTATAGATGGATTCATTGAAATACCAGACCAATACCATTGTTTATTCAAATTTTGTTTAATAAACTCTACTGTTAAATCTTTTTTATATGAAATAGCAAACCAATCCCATGGCTTATCTGGATTTGTTTTAATATCTGCAATGGTAATATTTGGATTGCGGGATATCAATTTCCAATCCCATTGTTTTTCTGGTTTTGATTTAATAAATTCCATTGTTAAATTCGGATTACTTGAAACATAATCCCAATCCCAAGGGTTATCTGGATTTGCTTTAATATCTTCCATTGTTATATTTGGATTACAAGAAATCAAGTTCCAATGCCACGGAGCACATGGATTTCCAATAATAAACTCCATAGTTAGATTTGGATTACTTGATATTTCATACCAACTCCAGTTTTTATCTGGATTTGCTTTAATCATCTCCATTGTTAAATTTGGATTTTTCGACATTGCACGCCAATCCCATGGTTTATCAAGATTGGTGTTTACAAAATCCATAGTTATATTCGGATGTGCTGATATATATTTCCAATCATATATATACTTTGAATCAATTCTCACAGATCCCAATGGGCTAATATTTTTATTCCTTAATATATACTCCCAATCCCATGGTTTATCGGGATTTTCTACAATATCTTTTAGCGTTATATTTGAATTTCGTGAAATCGAATACCAATCCCATGGTTTAGCTGGATTTGCTTTAATCATATCCATTGTTAAATTTGGATTGTTTGACATTTCACGCCAATCCCACGGTTTATCCGGATTTGCCTCTATATCCTTCATTGTTATATTTCTATTTTCAGAAATACCTGACCAATACGTAGCTTTTCCAGGATTTGCATTAACAAATTCCATAGTTAGATTTGGATTCCTTGTAATTGTAACCCAATTCCATGGTTTATCTGGATTTGCTTCAATATCATCCATTGTTATGTTTTTATTACAGGATATGCTTCTCCAATCCCATGGTATATCTGGACTTGCATTAATTATATCCATAGTTATATCAGGTCTACTAGAAATACACTCCCAATCCCATGGCTTATTTGGATTTGCTTTGATTATTTCCAGTGTTAAATTTGGATTATATGAAACAAAGCGCCAACACCATGGTTTATCTGGATTCGAATTAATTAAATCCCACCATTCATTACTCTGTTCCCTATTTACAATATCCCGGTAACTTGTTACTCGTTCTTGCCTAGTTGTATACATTATATCTAATTTTACCACAAAATATAACTAAATATCCATATCCATTTCTGAAAAATATAACAAAAAACATTTTTTCTAAATAGGAATTATTTAGCTTAAGGAGCTTCCGGTCCGAATAACTTCTCATATTCCCGTTCTAGCCGTCGGATTCCAACCGGGTGTCTGGGGTCCATCCTAATCCGGTACCACCATTGTTGGATACGGTATGCGGCTAGATACCGACGATACTCAGATATTCTATGTGCCTGCTTTTCTGTCTTGAATCTAACCCCGCTAATTTTGTACCAATCCCATGGTTTATCAATATTTTTAACCACAAAGTCCAGTGTCAGATTATGATTATGATTATTAGATAGGGTTTTCCAATCCCATGGTTTTTCAATATTATCATTTATGAAATCCAACGTTAAATCTGGCCTACTACTAATTTCTTCCCACACCCACGGTAATTCAGGATTAGATGATATATCACCTAGGGAAATACTACTATTTTTGGACAATTCACCCCAATGCCAGCGCATGTTTGTATTAATGCAACGTTTAATAAAATCAATAGTCAAATTAACATTTCTTGAAATATACATCATGAGTTTGGGTAATGTCTTCTTTTTATTGCTGATATATGGGCTGATAAACTCCTCTACTTCAGCTAAAGTCATTGTTTCATGTTTGTGATTGCGGTCTTCTTGTTCATCGCAAGGCTCATATGATTGGTAACCCCAATCTAACATGTCTTGCACCCACGTTTTATGAAAATTTTCGAGTATATATTTTTTAGTTAAATGTTTATTCTTGTAGACAAACCACATATTCCATGGCATATCAGGATTGTTGTCAATTTCTGCTAATTTTATATGTTCCGATATTGCCTGCCAGTTCCATTTTATATCCGGGTTTGCTTTAATAAACTCTACAGTTAAATTTGGATTATAAGAAACGTAAGAATACAAATGATAATCAAACCATGGTTTGTCTGGATTTGCTTTTATGTAATCCATTGTTACATTTGTATGCCCTGCAATTTCGTCCCAATACCACTGTTTATCCGGATTTTCATCTATAAACTCTGTTGTTAAATTTGGATTTCGTGAAATTCCATACCAAGACCATGGTTTATCGGGATTTGCTCTTATGTAGTCCATGGCTACATTTTCATTTGACGATAATCCAGCATAACTTATTTTGTGGCTACATGTTTCAATGAACGCGTAATACTTTTTTCGCCATTCTCTATCTATCAGTTCATTAAACACGCAAGTTCTTTCGGCTCTTGTAATTGGTAATGTCATGGTTATGATACTCAACGTTTACACGTGTATTTATCCAGCCTGTGCATTAGTCAAACAAAACAATTTTATAAACCGCGAAATTCCGGGACTTGGCGAACCGGAGCTCCAAACCCTAAATAATTTACACAAAAACAAGAACCTAATTCGCAGGGCTAAGGGGAGGGTACAGGACGAAAACGGAAATTAAGATTTCGCGGATTTGGCCGTGATGGCTTTCGTGGCTTTCATTTGTTTAAGATATTCCGCTATATGTTTCTTGTGGTCTTTACTATGGTCTAACATGAATAGGTAGGTTTGGCGGCGGTAATCATCATCCTTGCCACCATAGTCATGTTTGTCCATAATCCGCTGGAATGTCCGCTTATGTTGCTGGGTTAGCTTTTCGCCATAATCATCATACATCATATCCAATCGGTCAATATTCGAATATACTATATCCAATAGCACAGAGTTCATATCCCCAGTAACCACACTGCCTTGTGTATTGAAATACTGCACTGTCCGGTCCCGCTTGCTTCCCAAATAGAAATTCTTATTACAATCTTGGCTATGCACCAATTTCAATATGTTCTGATATGCAAATGCCCCTGAACGTAATATCTCCAGTGCCTTTTCCTCCGTCAATACACTCAAGTCTTCCCTACCTAATCCATGTAAAACCGGCGGCTTTGGCTCATCAGACATACGGCTTCCAATCCTGTTATCATTGGCTTGAACGTTAATTTGTGCATTATCCGATGCAATCGCGTTTACCTGTTGTGCAATGTTGTTCACAGTTGATTGCATATTTTCGATTTTCGGGTTATTATATACATTTATAGAATTGGCATGGATGTTTATAGTTTGGTTAAGAGGCCCTTGTTGAAAATCCGCATGCGGGTGCGAATCAGGGTGCCCGGCTATAGGTTTTTGGTCACCAGATTGGTCTATCACTGAAACCGGGATGAGTGCGTTTTTAGAGGGGTCCTTCGAGCAGGTCCCAGACTCCAGTTTCAGACCTCGACCAAGTCCGGTTTTGACGTCAAGACCAGGACCCGGACTTGACCCATCTTGGAGACCCGAAAGTTCACCTTGTTGAGATACCTGATTCCTAGAAATTCGTTTAAGAGCGTATTTTGGGCATTTTTGTCCGACAACGTGGTCTTTCAAGCCACGGAATGTAGATAGCTGTTTCCCGCACAATTTACATTCAAATCCGCTGGATGAGGTTTCTTCTACTTCGGATAGACTGCCAATATCGGATGATGATGACTGTGAACTATTGCTACATCCTCTGGATATATGCTTCTGACAGTTCTCTGGCCTTGTAAACTGTTTCCCGCACAGTTTGCAGGAAAGTCCATAGCCACCCATGCTGGATGTTAACTGATCATGTTGTCTTAAAGCCTCGGCATTCATTATTACTGGTTGATTATATTACTTTATTAATGGGAAATATAAAATTTTTTTTAAACTAGCAATTCTTGACCCGGACTAAAAATAAATACTCATTCCCAACCTATAGTACGCTCAACATACGATTTTTGTTACTGTCTAGTACCGCTATTAACAGTTTACGCCAATAATGAGTCATTTACCGGTGTGACCCATGCAGATAGTAGATTCCGGTCTCCAAACTTACAAAACTAGCTTTCCATATTGACATACAAAATACATACGATTATCCGGAACTCTAACTTGGTGATAAGATTTTCCATGTATAACTGACAGAATACTAACTACACTGCCAATTACCTATTTGGAACTCGTATGCTGTTTTTTGGTATCATAGTTTCCCAGTTAAATGGCCAAATCCCATTCCGGAATACCTAATTATACATAGTGGAGCATGCAGTTTTCTTGGTTTGGTCTTAGTTGATTCTAGGTAATGAGTTCATTTCTACTCTGGTTGGATATAATTTACTTGTTTGTGTTTCGGTTTCTAGTCTAGATTTTTATTTCTATTTTGCACTTATTTTTTTCAGTTTAGTACCCATTTGTAAGTTGATAGTCTCAGGCGCGCGTAAGGTAAAACCGGATTTCCATCCAAAACATACCAATAACCGCTGTGACCCATGCAAATTACAGATTTGGTCAAAAAATACCTCAAAAATCCATTCCGGTTTACCCAGTTTGTTACCCAATTGTAGGTTTTGGTAGGAGGGGTCCCAAAAAGCGCGCGCACATGCCATTTTGGTCGCCGAATCACATTCGATTATGCCTTA
>JACCED010264203.1_pt1 | contig 12394 bp, 13 predicted proteins | sample 7455021 | NCBI WGS metagenome assembly JACCED01 (sample SAMN15323456, study PRJNA562643) | freshwater metagenome | isolation source: river surface water | place: USA:Blue River Watershed | collected 2017-08-19
TGTAAATACTTGTATATAATTACATCCATCTAATATAGCTTTATCAAGGGTTTTATTATTTATAATGTTACTAATATTATAACCAACATTTATATTCATTATATTTAATTAAATAATAACTGTTATTTAATTAATTAAAAATATTATTTTCAATCTTTTATTAATTCTTTCCTTCATTCTTTACATTGTTTATCTTTTATGTATAATAATGTAAAGAATAAAGGAAATAATATTTAGAATAATTGAATAGTACTGTGTACAGATGGTGTTAATACTGATTTAATCATATTATTTATTACAGGATCTAAACCAATAAAACCTGCAACTTCAGATGCCATTTCTGTTTGAGGAGCTGCTTTATCTTTAGCTCTCTTTATTGCTTTTGTTGCATCTGAACTTGCTTTTCCCACTATATTACCAGCTGTACCTACAATAGCACTACTTACTATCGATTTAAAAGGACCAGAACCCTCTCGTGTATTATCTTCATCTTCATCTTTATCTTTATCTTCTTCATCATCTTTATGTTTTTATGTTTTTTATCTTCATTTTCATTTTCTTCTTTCGGGTATATGATTATAATTTTCATTTATTTCACTAAATGCATTATTTATTATAATACGAATATGATCGGGATCATATACATTTTTTTAAAATCATCAACTAATTCTTCTATTATTTGTATAAAATTTTTAAAGTTTACAATATTTAATGTTTCTACAATAGCTGCTATAATTGGTCCAAATTTTGGTATTACTGCAATTGAGTCAGCTATTATTTTTTTAATTTGATTAGTTATATCATCAACATTATTACATATATTATTTTTTCTTCTGATGTTAAGTTATTCCATATTTTAGTTACTTGATAACTAATTATATCTGGTCCTTCACCATCATTTGTTTTTAATCTAATATCACTTAATTTTTTTTATACCATAATAAGTATTTAGTATTTCCTTTATTTTTTTAAAATATACATCCACAGAACTTACTAAATTTAATATTGCATATGCATCAGCAATAACTGGTATTTCTTGACCACCTCTTTTTATAGATGATTTAAACAAAATTAATATTTTACTTAACGACTTGTGTTATTTACTTATTCTTTTTCTTTTTCCCTCCATATATGTTGTCTAAATCGTTTTTTAATATTATATACTTTTTTCATATTTTAAATATTTTGAAAAGTAATCTATTTCCATTATAATAAATTTATAATATATTCTAAAATATATTTTATTTTTTTATTCGTTTATACAACCCAACCATCCATAATCTGAGTGATGATAATCATTTTTACATCCAGGAGCACCTAAACAACTTATACTACTTTTATACTCACCACAAGATTTATGTATACAAGAGTATTTATCTCCTTGTGTTTCTTTTATATCATTTATTATATCATTTATTGCATTTATAATGGTCAAAAATGTAATATATATCGAGTGATGTGGCTTTTCTTCTCTGTGTTCTTTCCATGTTGGTTCCCCATAAAATAGTTTTAACCAAATATCTTTAAATTTTATTAATAGGGGTTTGTGGTTTATTATATATTCATTGAATATTTTTACAAGATATTCTGTATCTTTAAATTCAATTAGAAATTTTCTCAAATTATCATATCTATCAAATGTAATTTTAATATCTTCTATTGAATAATTTTTAAATATTTCTGTTGCTTTATTTATTATTTTTTCTTTTATATTATCACTTAATAAATTTTCTCTAAATAATTTTTCTATTATTTTAGACAAATTATCACTATGCATTACTTTGATTTCATTAGTACTATCATTATTATATTTTACCAAATCTTTAAAATTATTATTACTTAAATCTAATTCTAGCTTAGTTAGTATATTTTTATTAATATTTGCACATTCCTCTTTTGAGTAACATTCGTTTGACCCAGGTTTATCCCAATGACATCTAGATGTAAGTGCACATTTAAATTTTGATAAGCCATAGCATTTATCCTTTGCACCACCTAATTGTTTTTGTAATTCAATATATTTTGATTTATATTTTAAATATTTTGTATAATAATTGTTTTCCATTTTATATATATTATTTCTTAATATATTTTATATTTTATTTATATTTTATTTATATTTTATTTATATTTTATTTATATTTTATTTATATTTTATAAGAATACATAAAGAATAATAATAATAATGCTCCTACTACAAATGTTTTTGTATCATTTTTTAATTGTGGCCAATTATATACTACTGAATTTATTAAAATTAATGTTGTGCCTATCATTAATGAATATTTAATAATTCTATTTTTCATTTTACCATGACTAAATACTTTTATAGCTAATACATAACCAACTATAATTGCCACAAATGATATTGATATTTTCTTTTTTATTTTTTCTTCAAATTCAGATTCACTTGTTAATACTTGAATTATTTTATTTATAAAAAAAACATATAGTAAACTTATTGGGATAGATATTAATAAATCCCTTACACGTTTTTTATTACTTTTATTACTCATTATATATTAGTTAACTAAAAAAAATTTAAAAAAAATATTATATTTAAACTATTGAACCGTGGAGTGTCAAACTTAAAATACATACGGGGTCTTAAGTTTGGATCACTCACGGAACCGTACTAAAACTACTATATGTTGATTTCATATCAACTTTAGAATTTTCAATGCATTTATCCATTTTAACTTCTAATTCATCTATTACTTCTTTCATTGTATGAGTATATATTCCTAATTTAAATGCTTCTTCATAGAATGAGCTTTTTAATTCCATAAATAAAGCAAAACTTTCTTGAATACCAATATTTATAACGACATTTCTTGTTATATTACTTGTCTGATTTGATTGATCACAAGAATTTATATCATTTATTATATTATCAAAATCATATGATAATTTATATATCATTCCAAACTTTTCACCAATTAATTCTAAAGCATTTATTGTTTTTTTATCTAAACTTCCACCACCTAATATCCAACTTAATACTAAGATTAATTTTCCTATTCCACCGTATGAATTCTTTATATAATCTATCATATCTTCTTGTACATATCTATTCATCTGTGATATTTTTTTATATAATTGATCTGTTATTGTTTTTAAATTTAATAAATCACTCTTAATCATTTTTTTTACTTGCATTTTTTTTGGAAATGAAATAATATTATAAATGTGATTATTAAAATATTCATATGTTCTTATTAAGATTTTATTAAGTTCATCTTGATCAGTTATTTTAATTATATTAATATTTTCATTTAAAAGTTTATATATACCAATTAATAAATTTTGATTAAAATTTAAATTTGAATTTTTACTATCTAACATTATTAATAATATATCAATGGCTATACCTAAAAAATATCCATGACCTTTTACATTACTTTTTTTTGAATTGTGATTGAATATAGTTGATAAAATTATACCTCCAAGATGATCAGATTTCATTAATTTATTAGATATTAAATCATTATATTCATCAGAAAAATATGTACTAATATTTTTATTTTTTATAAATTTTTCAATAGATTCCTGATATCTAGATATTCTGCTCATTAATATTATATGATAATCATTTTACACAAAATACACGCAAATAAATTAATTTGTTTTAACTTTATCTCTATTATTATATATCATTAACATAATATTATTTTTTGTATTTTTTTGTGATTCTAAATTATCATAATTGTCTTGAAATTCCTTAAATTTATCTATAATTTTATCATTTATAATGTTATTTTCTTCAAATTCTTCAAATTTATCTGTTAGTAAATTATATTTTTTTGTAATAAAATTATCTAATATATCATCTTTTTCTTTTACAATCCATTTATTATTTTCATAGACATATACATATTTAGATTTTAAATTACTAATACATATATTATGATTTTCAGGTACATTATCGTCAAAATGTACTTTTTCTATAAAATTAATAAAACCAGTAAAAAATCCTGATAAATATTTTTTATAATCAGCTTCAGTTATATGTGATAAATCTTCTTTTCCTAATGGATTTATATTAATAATTAAATTATTATTTGTGTTATTATTAATAATTTGATTAAATGTTATATTATTTGTTTGTTTTTTTATTAATTTCGCTACAGTATTTTTTAATGATTTTATTTCATTATGAAGTTTATTTTCATCTTCTTGTTTCTGTATTTTATTTTTTTCTTCTATAATTTTATTTTTATCATTTAACATATCTTTTTTAACTTTACATGATGAAAAAATATGTCTTTCAACATTATTTTTATTATTAAAATTTTTATTACAAAACATACAATTTTTTTTTGTTTGTATAGATTGTTCTGTTAATTCTAATATTTTAGAATCAATATTATTTATTTTATTATCATATTTTGTAATAAGTGATGTATCTGTTATACATGGATTTTTATTATTTTGATGTCTTTTTAATAAATATTTATATTTAAATTCTTTATCACATTTATCACAAGTATTCATTATTTATAATATTATTATATATTATAATTTTGTAGATTAAGCGAATTTTAATAAAATTATTTTTAATATTTATATACACTTTTATATTTTCATAAAAAATATGAAAGAATATATATATCAGTCTTCTTTATAAATGATATAGTTTTGATATATTTAGGAAGAAAAATAAAGATAAAGATATTGCTAAATATTTATTTATAGTTAAAAATATTTATTTTTTAAAGTTTATTAATATCATAAATTTTTAATTTTATATATATTATACATTCGACATTTTATATTTGTTAATAATAGTATAAAAAAATATTTAAATAATAAATTAAAGTGTAAGAGTGTATAAAATAAAAAAGTTTAAAATTTCAACAAAATTATACTTATGATGAGGAGAAATTTATTATGAAATAATATTTAAATTTTTAAATTTATTTTTTTAATATTAAAAAATATATATTTTTTCTCCCTGTAAATATATTAAAATGTAGAAATGTAGTATTTGAAAATATATTAATAATATAATCTATACACACTTTTTTATTATAGTGTATTATATAAAAAGTATATATAGATATATCTTCTTAAAAATAGAAGATATTTTTTATATATAAATAAAGATTAATAATATACAATTATTTAAATCAAAATATATAAGTTATCGATAGTTCTACTTACAGCTGTATAAGTACATCTTTTCATTTCTTCTTCATTTCGATTTTTAACTATATCTGAAAAATCGACAAAAACATTCTTATAATTTGAACCTTGTGCTTTATGACATGTAATTGCATAACCATATGAAACAGATGCAAATGGATTCATAAATTTAGAATAAAAATCATTATAGAGAGGTTGAATTAGTAATGTGTCAATCGACATTAATTTATATTGACTAAATAATTCATTTCTAAATTTCTTTATTTCTTCTATTGTGTTTACAATTAAATTCTTATGAATTAAATGTTCATCATGTTTTAAAACAATAATTTCATATTCATTATCTAATTCATCAATTTTAATAACTTTCATTTTATAACATTTAAATTTAATATTTACCGAGTTAATTTGATCAACAAATTTCTTATATTTTGTTTCTATTGATCTATGATTTTGAAATGTTTTAATATTTCCATTTATCTTATGTGTTAGTTTTTCAATATCATAATATATTTCTTCTATATTTTTTACAATGATTTTTTCAGAAGTATTAAATTTAACTTTATTAAACTGGTTTTCTAAATTTGACAATTTGTTATGATTTGGATTTGCCAATATATAGAATTCATTCAGAATTAATATGTCTCCTATTTCATATTCTTTAATATGTTCTTTCTGTGAAAATAATGATTTACGAATAAAATTATTATAAAATTTTACTTCATCATTAGTCCAAGCTATAATAATTGTATCTTTTTCTGTATTTATAAGCTTTTCAAATTCTTTATACCAACTTGTTTTTGTTTTAACAGATTTATCAAATGAATATATTTTCATATTAAGATTTGTATGCTCTGTGATGTTAATAAAATCATCAATATTATAAATCCAATCTCTTACTGTATTTGAACACTTTATAATTGAATTATGTTTTGTTCTGACTATTTCCTTCAAGATATATTGATCCATATTAATTAAAGTAGAACAAAATTTATCATAGTCTTCAACTGTAATATTTGGTATTAAAGATTGCATTTTATTTATTGTTATTTTATTAACTTGACTCATAAATACAGAACTAATCTTTTCATTAACTGGTGGTAATTGTGCAGGATCTCCTGTAAAAATAATCTTTGTTTTAATTTTTGATGATTCTTTTAATATCTCATATGTAAGGCCAAGAGGTATCATTGAACATTCATCTATTACAACAATATCATAACCATCAATAACATTATCTTTATCTTTTGTAAAAATAATTTCACCATCAACATTATATTCTGTTTTGTATTTTAATAATTTATGTATTGTTTGAAACTCTATGATAATATTTTTCTTTTTTAATTTATCACAATTCATATCAAATGATAATTTGTCTTCATATTGAATGTTATTTTGATCTAATAGATATTTTATTCTATCAGATACTTTTGTTTTAATAACATTTAATGCTTTATTTGTTGGAGCTGTAAACACCAATGAATTAATATATTTTAATTCTAAACAATTCATTAAAAAATCAATGATCGTTGTTGTTTTACCAGTTCCTGCATATCCAAATAATCCAAAAAGTTTTTCTTGAGGATTTGATATAAATCTAATCATATTGTCAATCGAATTCTTTTGATCTTCTGTATAAGTTAGATTTGATTTTTTTATTAGTCTATTAAAAATAATTTTATTCTTAAAAACTATATCACTATTATCTGTAAATTTTATCATTTCAGAATATCTTTTATTAAAATTTGTTTTAAAAAGATTATCAAAATTGTTTACAATTTGAAGATTGTCTTTGATGTTTAAAAGATTTATATTATTCAATTGAACATAATTGTCCATTGAAATTTTACCATCTTTTAAATACTCAACTAAAAGTTTCTCATAATCATCCATAAAAATATTAGAAAATATAGTATATTAATAAATAAATTTAAATAAAATCAATTTTTATCTTATTTTTTATGATTCTTTGGTTTTGCTACAACAGGCTTTGTTTCTTTTGCAGCTGGTGTTTTACCTACCTTTTTTGGTGGTGGTTTATCATCTTCATCTTCTGATTCAGATTCTTCATCTTCAGAAACTTCTTTATCAGATTCCTCTGCTTCTTCTACTTCAGAAACTTCTTCATCTGAATCATCTGATGATTTCTTTTTATCAGTTTTTGTTTCATCTAAGTCACCTTTTTCAGAATCTTGTTTTTCTTTATTCTTTAGAAGAGTATCTACTGAATCTACTTTTTTCATAATATCTTCTAAAAGTTTTCCTGAAAAATGAATCTTAATAGCTGCTATAATTGCATTAGAATTTACACGACTCTTGTGTGCATATTCAGACATAATTAGTGATGTATTAGCAAGCATTACATTTGCTTGAACAACAAGATAACATAGAAAATTCATACTATCTTTGTTAATATTCATACGAAAATTATCATTGAAAACATATTTAGTAATATAATTATCAAGTGCTTTTCGTTCAATTGGAAGTTGTTTTTGATAATCTAGATTATCATCGTATTTATCTACACAAAGGTAAAATGTATTATTTAGATATGATGTAAGACGAATATGTGTTTTCATTGCTTCAACAGTGACATCATACATTCCAGATTTTGATTTCTTAAATGAATCACTTAGACTGTGAAGAAATGAAAACATAAGAATTTGATCTACAGATGCTGTAATATAATGAGCATTAATAATACCTACTTTTTTATTTTGACGTTCATAATGTTCTTTAAACCATTTACGAAATGGCTTAACATTAATTTCAAGCCCTACAAATGCTGTTTCTTTATTGGCGTGTTCACCTTTATCAGTATCTTTAATTTTGTTGGCTTTAGATTTATTATCATCAGAATTTGAGTGTGTATTGGACATTATTATATTTAATAAATAGTGTTATATCCTTATATTGTAATTTATATATTTATCAATTTTTTTTGTAGAATGTAATATTTTACTGTAATATTATAATAAAAAGTAGTTGATCTAAAGGAAGATATTTTTTTTATATATGGTTTCATCATATATAAAGATATGTATCTTTTTATAATATATAATTAAATGGACCAATCAACTATTCGATTTGATAAATCACCAGATAATATTCTTGAAGATATTAAACAATTATCTAATAATTTTATTCTATATGATACCAATAATACTAGTATAAATAGTGCATTTCAAATTGTTCAATCATCAAATAAATTACTTTATAATTATACAGGTATTATGTGTAAAAAAGTATGGGATTATTTAAATAAAAATAAAAGAGTTAAATTTATGCAAGAAGATAATTATATTAGTTTTTCTAAAAATCCATCTAAATTATCCGAAGAAGAATTTGAAAAATGGGATAAAGTTCTATTAATTACAGATGAAATTAATGGTTTTATTGATTTAAATATTAATTTTAATGAAAATATTACACTTGAATTTCTTAACGATTTTGTAAATTATTTGCAATCATTAAGTAAAACTATTGATATACTATTATTTTATTATGTACATACAACTCGTTCTGTTACTTTTACTACAATTGATGATCTAACAAATCTTATAAGTTCTGCAAAAAATGAATTAGAAGATGATATTATAGTAAAATGTAATAATAACTTTTCACTAGAAGATAAGTTTAATATAATTAATTATTATTATGAATTATTTATTCTAAACTCAAAAACAGATATTATTATACATAATATTTGGGGTACAGAAGAAGAATATAATAATAGAGAACAAGAAACTAAAGAACCTACAGATAAATTTGATATATTTAGCAAATTATTTAATAATAATACACTTGGTAAATGTGATTCAAATGATATGGAAGAAAATGATATGGGTAATATACTTAAAAATGCCATGATGAATATGTTTGGTGGATTAGGTGGTTTAGGTGGATTAAACAAAAATGATGATGACGATGATTTAGATGATGATGTTGATGAAGAAAATAAAAATGAAGATGAAAAAGATGATGATGTTGATAATGATCCTGATGTTCAAGCTATAGAAAAACTTATTTCTAATATATCAGATAAAGGACATTTTTCTGCAGATAATGATGATAATCTTGATTAATTTTAATCATCGGAAAAATCAGAGCTCATATCAGAGCTTAAATTAGAACTCATATCAGAACTCATATTAGAATTTATATCAGAATTTAATATAGAACTCATATTTGACATTCCAGATATATCCGATATTCCAGAAATATCTGAAATTTCAGATTCCATATCAGAAATATTTTTATTTTTTTTATTTTCTACAGACAATGATGACATTGATGTTATTATAGATGATGACATATCTGAAGAAATATTGGATGATAATGTTGAAATATTAGTTACTTGATCATCGTTATATTTTATTTTATTTTTTTTATTATATAAATTATTCATCATTATTGTATGTTTTTTATTATTTTTATAATATATATATAATCCTATTAATAATACAGAAATCAATAAAAATTTAAATATTGTATCATTCATTCTTATAACTTTTATTAATAAAAAATATTTTTATTAATAACTCATCTATTAATATTATTATTTAATTTTGCATCGGATCATAAAAACTATCGATATCTGATTGTGGTGCCATTAATTGAGTACTTACAGTTTCTTCATTCTTATTTTGTTGTGGATAACTAATTTCATTATTCCAAATATTTTGTTCAGTATTTATATTTTTTTGTTCTGAATTTATACCTAATTGTGGTTTTTGACAACCCATCTTTTTCTCAATGCGTCTTATATATGATCGTAATTTTGTATCTTGTTGTCTAAATAAAACTAACAGAACTACAACAACAATTATTGTATTTATACATAAAATAATCCAATTTTCTTTTTGAAACATGTTACTAATATTTATTAATTATTTTAAATATTATATTTAAACACACATTTTTATCAAAATAAAAATTGAAAAATATATTAAATATTAAATTCAAGTAAATAATATTATTAAATAACTAATTAAAAATATGAACTATATATATTTATCTATATTTCTATTTTCCTACTTATTTATGGAATTTAATAATAGATTAAAATTTAATATTCGAAGAATAAATAAATATTATAATAAACCAAACTGTAAATTAACTGTAATAACAACTTTCTATGATTTCTCATATGAAAATATATTTATATTTGCATCATATCTTTTTATTAAAGATGTAATCTATATTATATTTATGTATAAATTATTGGATATATTACTTTGTATTAATATATACAAAAATAAAAAATATAATATTAATATTTATAACATTACTGATTTTATAATATTATCAACTGCAGTATTTGTATCTGAATTTAGTATTATGTCAGTAATAGCATCTATTCTATTAATTTTTAGTGATGTAAAAATATATTAAATTTTTTTATTAATAATTATTTGTCATGATTATAATTATATTAAAATATTAAATTATTTTATTTGTCACATTTTTATTTGTCACATTTGTATTCATTTGGATTTTCTGGATTAATATTTGCATTATAATTTAGTTCACAATCAATTGCTGCTTCTTTTATCGCGATTTCAAATTCATTTACTAATCTATTTTTTCTCATTGATAATTTATAAATATATTGATCTATAGTTTCTTCTTCGTCTTTATGAACTGATAAATAAATATATACTTTTACATTTCTTTTTTCTTCTTCTAAATCTTTATGTGAACAAAATCTACTTGCTCTACCAATTACTTGATCTAATCTTGGAAGATTCCAATATGGGTCTATAATATGAACTTGTCGAACTCCTTTAAAAGATACTCCCTCTTTAATAGAAGATGATCCTAATATTATTTTTAATTTACTTCCGTTTAGATTTTTTTCACCATTAAATACTGTTTTAATTTCTTCTTTATAATTCATATTTTCATCACCAGACCAAATTGCAAATCTTTTTGTACCTTCGCCGTGTGAAGCATAATCTTTATAACCATATGCTTCTAATACTCTTATAAAACTTTTTAATCCTGCATATTCTTTAAAACTACTATATATAAATACTTTTCCAGTTGCTCTATTAATTCTATTTATCATTGAAAAGAATTTTGTTGAATATTTTTCTAATCCATTTAATATTTTTAATTTTGTAAAACTTTCTAAACCTTCATCTGCTACTTTTTTATTTGGAAATACTATATTTGATGCATAACGTGTTCCAATAAAGAAATTATTTGGTAATTCTGATACATTTAAATTTTTGTTAACTTTCTTTTTAACCTTTTTAATAGATTGATTTTCTTCGTTTCTGATAATAGCTTTGTATGATGAATATTGAAAATCGCTCATCTCACACTTGACATATTTAATTTTCATTTCTGGAAACACATATGATGGTGCACCTCTAAAAAAAGATACATAACCTTTTATAATAGATTTAAATAAATCTATATTTTGTGTTCTAACATTGTATTCACCATTTGATTTCTTTGTAACTTTTATAAATTTCTTATCAAAATCAGCTCCTACTGGAAATGGTGTTTCTGGTCTAAGTAAATTTATTGTTAATCCTAATTCCATAGGTTTATCGAACATAGGTGTAGCACTTAATAATACTAATCTTAAATCTTGTGGTGCCTTTTTAATAAGATTCATTAATTCTGTATAATATGTCCCTTCTTCTGAAACCATATTTTGTATTTCATCTATTATTAATAAACTATTTCTTAAACTTATATCTTTATTTTGAACATGTTCTATAAATTTATTATATGAATATATTTCATAATATTTATCAATGCGTTGATCTGTTTTTTTTATAATTTCTTTATATTTAGAATCTGATGGATGTAATGCTTTTAATTGTTTTCGTTCTGCATCTGTTATATATTCCGATCCTGCACATGGACTTCTTAATTCTGTTCTAAAGTTACCTTTTAATGATGCTGGAAGAACAACTATAATTTTTCTTGATTTTTTAAATGCTTCTCCTATTCTTACAGCAGTACATGTTTTACCAGCTCCTATTCTGTGATAAACCAAAATACCTTTATAGGGTGTTTTTGGATTTATAAATTCAGCTCCAAATTGTTGTGGTAATTGTAATTCATATGATTTAGGATTACAAATTTGATCAAATGATTGTTTCTTTTTTGATATTTTATATTTTTGAAACTTTTTATTTATTTCTTTATAAAAATTATCATCGTTAATTTTAGGATATTTCATAATATTAGAATATATATTATAAAATTATAAAATTATAAAATAAATAAA
>JACCED012195631.1_pt1 | contig 12391 bp, 13 predicted proteins | sample 7455021 | NCBI WGS metagenome assembly JACCED01 (sample SAMN15323456, study PRJNA562643) | freshwater metagenome | isolation source: river surface water | place: USA:Blue River Watershed | collected 2017-08-19
AAGAGCATTGAATGAGCAAATTGAGTTTGGGCGACGACTTCGTCTAGGGGCCCAAGTTGGGATTCCCGGAATCTCAGTGATGGCCGGTATGAATAGTGGATATTATAGCTACGGAGCTGAACTCGACCTTGCTTTTTTAAAAATAAGTGCTGGATTTTATGATATTGAACTCGGTTCCCAGTACAAACAGACAAAAAGTAAACGCTTCATTATCTACTTAAGCTTATTTGACTTTTCATTCGATGCTTAATTTTTTATCCTAAAACCAACACACACCCAAGGCCCCCCACGGAATAGGAGGAGTTTTTGAATAAAACGTTCATTTTGGACACCAATGTCCTGTTGCTTGATCCTCTAGCTATTAACAAATTCGGTCCGGATAACAAAGTCTTTGTTCCCCTTACTGTCATTGAAGAACTTGATCGTTTTAAAAAAGATCAAAATGAAAACGGAAGAAATGCTCGTTATTTCTCTCGTTTGATCGATGGCTTTAGAGGTGCTGGTTCTTTGTTTAAAGGAATCAAACTCGACAATGGTGGAACTCTTCAAGTCAGCGTCACAAAAGAATATCAGGGGAGTGCAAACTCTGGGCTGAAATTAGATCTAAACGATAATCTTATACTGGCTTCTGCTCTCACTCTTAAAGAAGCTGGTGAGAATGTGATTTTGATTACAAAGGATATTAACCTTCGCTTGAAATCAGATGCGGTTAATATTCATGCTGAAGATTATGAAACGACTGATGTTACTGTTGATGAGCTTTATTCAGGTCAGCGTGTTGTTCAATTTGATCTGGCAAAAATTGAAGAGTTCGAGAAAGAGCGATTTCTTAAGCTTGAGCCAGGTGATATCCCAAGCATTTATCCCAATGAGTATCTTGTTCTTGTAGATAAAAATAATCCTTTCAAAAAAGTTTTAGGACGTTTCCATGCTAAAAAAGGTGGTATTGTTCCTTTGATTAAACCGAAGGAAGGAGTTTGGGGGATTCACCCTAAAAATATTGAGCAACAATTTGCTCTCGATGCTCTTTTAAACAATGAAATTAACCTTGTTTCACTTGTTGGTAAGGCCGGTACTGGTAAAACGCTTTTAGCGATTGCGGCTGGACTAGAATGCGCTATAACAAAGCAAAATTACTCTCGAGTTCTTGTTTCACGACCGATTGTTCCAATGGGACGTGACCTTGGATTTTTACCAGGCGATATCAATGAAAAACTTGGGCCGTGGATGCAGCCTATTTTTGATAACATTGATTTTCTCTTTGGGAATCAACGTGCTCGTAATGAGATGACAACTTGGGATGAACTCATTAACCAAGGTCTTCTTCACGTTGAGCCACTGACTTATATTAGAGGTCGTTCACTTCCTCAGCAGTATATGATTGTGGATGAGTCTCAAAACTTAACTCCCCATGAGATTAAAACGATTATTACGAGAGCTGGAGAGGGAACAAAAATCGTTCTCACCGGGGACTCTGAGCAGATTGATAACCCTTACTTAGACTCATTAAACAATGGTCTTGTTTATACAATTGATAAGCTCAAGGGTGAAGAGATTGTGGCCCATGTTAAACTACAAGTTGGTGAAAGATCGCCACTCTCTGAGATTGCTAGTAAATTGTTATGAGATCAAAAAACTATCAGCGTAAACACTTAAGGGCCCCTTTTAAGGAGTCAGTGCTCTACGCTGATGGTGATTTTGTTTTGAAGGCCCATGCTCTGAATATTTCTGAAGGGGGCCTTCTCCTGGATGAATTACCTAGTTTTCCAGAGGCGAATGAGGTTTCGCTACTTTTTTGTTTGCCACTCCTTCCAAGTTTAAAAAACTTTTCAGTCTTTAAAATGCAAACTTTTAATAAAGAAATTTTTGGTAAAAAAGTTATTCGAGCTCGAGCAAAAATGGTTCGTCGTGAGCAACTGACTCAAAATTTAGATAATATTTTTAGATCAAAGTTTGGCCTTCAGTTTACTCAAATAAGTGAAGCTGATCAGAAATATATAGATGAATATGTGCTAAATTTTGCGGCCAATCTCGTTTTCCTACAGACTTTAATAGATTCTTTTAATTCAGATGAAGAAACTAAAATTAAGGCCAGAATGCTGGCCGGTATTTTGGGATATAAAGAAGTCGATCGTATAGCCCATTTGCGCTCAGTTGTTAGTCTAGATTATAAAAGCCTTCAGTGGTTATAAATCCACTTCTAGCATTTCACATTCTTTTTTCATGGGAAGTGAGTCGAATTGTCTCGGGATGATCTTAATAACTTTACATTCTTTTTTCTTATATTTTTTAAGTTTTAAATTTTTGTAGCTTTCGCTCTTTAATCCTTCAAATCCATAGTTGCACTCAACGACGACTTTCATGAGTTCAGCTTTTGTTTCTTTTTCAAAAATTTCAAGTTGATACCTTTCATGATAATAAGACCAGTAGCCGACATACAGGGGATTATCTGTATAGTTACTTGAGTTTTCTATAAGCTTTGGTTCAATATCAATCTTTTTTTCATCAAGGATGATGTGACTTTTTAAATAGGCTAAACCTTCAAGATTTCCATAAAGGCAAAGGGCTTCTCTACCTGTTGCTTCGATAAATGACTCCGGATCTAGTTCTTGAACTGAATTAAAGGCCTTATCTAAGACAAAAGCAGGGTTATTTTTAAAACCAAATCCGTAGGGATCGCAGGCCTGCAAAAGAGTAAGGAATAGGATTGTTCCAAGAAATCTCATCTATAGTCTCCAGACGATCTAGGGTGGAATGATGAAATATTTTAGACTCAATTTGTAGTTTGAGGGGACCCTTTGAAAGGATTCCAGGGGGCCGTAAAGAGAATTGACAGTCATTGTAAATTCAGTTGATTAGCTTATTTAGCTCTTTTTATCTTTGGTTGATCTTCACGAGCATAGGATCTAACATGGCCTTCAGTAAGGCCCTTAACTTTTCATGTGGTTAATATGCAAGTACCAGTTGAATTAAAAAGAAAATACATTGAACGAAGGCTCGTTGACCTTGAGCATCTTCATACATGTCTGGAGACTGAAGATTATTCTCCGGCCTTAAGAATTGGTCATCAAGTTAAAGGGAATGCTCTCACATTTGATCTGCCTCAAATGGCACCCATTGCTGAGAGGATTGAATTTGCGGCAAAAAATAAGGACAAGGAAACCTTAAAAGATTTGATTGAACTAATGTCTTATGAATTACAGAAGGTCAGTCATACTTTTATCCATTAAACCTTAATTCACTATCATTTGTTCTTTTTTGCCCCATTAAACTGACGAGACTTGAATATATTTTCGATCAAACTGGCCCTGTTATTGCTTTAGGAATCTTGAGTTCTAAAAAAGGAGAGGAAATGAGTGCTTCATTATTATGGGATTATCTTGGGGATGGACTCATTAAAGATTCTTGAACCTTTTAAAAAGAGAGTATTAACTGTGCTAGATGAAAATAAAAAATCAGAAGCGATTAGAGAGCAGATGCTGGCAGTTGTATCTCATGATATAAAAAATCCACTCTCTATTATTCAGCTTGAAGCACAGATGATTATTAAATTGGCAGATTGTCATGGGCCTGAAAGTAATCGAGAAAAGATAAAAATTCAGGCGCAAAGAATTTTGAAAACTTCTGAAAGAATGAAACAACTTATTTCTGATATCTTGGATCGACATCAGGTTCAAGATGGATTGAGTTCTCTTCATAAAAAGATTTCACGCCTCTCTGATCTTATAAAAGATGTCATCGATTATAATGGGCCCCTCATTAAGCAAAAATCATTGTCGGTTGATTTTGATTGCGCATATGAGGAGGAAATTGCCTTTGATTCAAATAAAATGGTTCAAGTTATTTCAAATCTTTTAAGTAATGCCATTAAATTCTCTCCCCCCTCTGGGAAAATAAAAATAAAACTTTTTCAAAATGAGGAAAACCTCATTTTTAGTATTTCAGATCAAGGACCGGGTATCAAAAAATCGGAGTTACCACTGGTCTTTCAAAAATATTGGAATGGTGGTGTTAACGGTTGCTCTGAGACGGGACTTGGATTGTTTATTTGTAAAACTATTATTGAAGCACATAAAGGACAAATTCATGTAGATAATATTGAAGGTGAAGGAGCTACTTTTACCTTTTCCATCCCATTTGATTATAGAGAGGGACAAAAAAACTGGATAAAAGATAGAATAAGAAAAATTCTTGTTATAGACGATGATGAGGACTTGAGAGACGTTATTTGTTGGGCACTTGAAAGAGCAGGACATTCCGTTCATGGTTATGGCAATCCTCAAGAAGCCATTGAGGGTCTGGAGCAAGGAAGACATGATCCAAAACTTATTATTGTGGATTTTAAAATGGATGAATTAAATGGATTTGAATTTATTAAGGCCAAAAGACAGATTCATGCTGATGGTATAGCAGATTGTCCCGTGATGATTATTTCAGCTTCAGCGGATTGTCAGCATTCAATGAAAGAAGGTGAGGATCTCAAAGAAATACTTACAAAACCTTTAGACTTAGAAGCTCTTCTCGAAAAAGTTTCCTATTTGACGACATCAATTAATTAAGAATCAAGCAGAGCCTCTCGGCAAAGTCTCTAGCCGCTTCGCCACAAATATGGGCATTGTCATTCGTAGCAGCTCCCATACATCCCGCTCTTCCTTCAATCGGCACTCTTTTTAGAAGTTCTTGTCCATCAAAGTAGGGCGAATTTTTCATGATTTCAAAACTATCTATAAACTGACAGTGATTTTCAATTTCTGTTTGAATGATGCTCCCAACTCTTTTCATGTTTTTGAAATTTTTTAAAGGCACATTTCGTTTCGTTGAAACTTCCATTTCATATGTCTGATGGATGAAAAAGCAATTTGTTTTTGAGATTCCCTTTGATTGAATTAATTTCACCAGATTTTGAATGTCTTTGCGAATAAAGTCATCCGTTTGAGAAATATAATTGCCTCCAAATTCGAAGACAATTTTTTGAGGATTATGGGCCTCAATCATTTTATCAATTCGCTTTTTACATTCAGGAACTTTTTCTTTTGATCCAATGTTAAGATGTTCATTTTCGGGATCTCTTTGAATTGTCTCTATATGATCCATGCCACCCTGACCCAACCAATCTCTTGGGATGGTTCCTCCTCTCGCATAGAGGACAAAATCTTTTTTTAGACATTGCTGAAGAAAGTTACCAGTGTAGCTGCGTGACCAAGTTGCCCCAAATTGTGAATCTCCTACGATAAGAAGTTCCACTGGGCGGTAACAGTTTTCCCCAAAAGCTGTGAGTGCAAGGATGTTACTAAACAGAGCTATTATAATTAATCTAAGTAAAATCATGGCCGTATCCTAGTAAAAGGCACGGCTTATGACTAGGGGAGAGAGAATTTTCTACAGGGATTTTATGCTTGATGCGCAATTAAGCTTCTTAGCATCCATGCATTTTTTTCATGGACTTGCATTCTATCTATCATGAAATCCGCTGTGACCTCATCTTCACAAGAGTCAGAAAGGGCAATGATATTTTTAGCACAGCTTAATACTGTTTCATTCGCATGAACCAAGTTATGAATCATCTCTGATGCTGAGGGGACTCCAGATTCTTCTTTTATTGAGGATATTTTTGAGAAAGCAACAAAAGAACCAGGAGCGAATTCACCAAGAGCACGTATCCTTTCAGCTATGAGATCAATGGCCTTGGCCTGTTCAGTATATTGATTTTCAAATAATTGATGGAGAGATTGAAACATTGGTCCAGTCACATTCCAGTGATAGTTTTGAGTTTTAAGGTAAAGAAGATATGTATCAGCAAGAAGTTTATTTAATTCTAGGCAGATGGTTTTACGGTCCTCATCTGTAATGCCTATGTTGATTTTGTTAGTTAATACTCCCTCAATTTTGTTCGTCATTCTTGACTCCTTTTTCAATCATTTCTTTCAATTCTTTTTAGCAAGAGAAATGCCATGAAAAAGAAGGGATATTATTAAGCTATAAGCTTCAAATGCCCCTTTATGCCCCAAAAGAGATGGCCTAATAAGTGCAAGAATAAAATTCTTGGGGGATCTTATGAAAAAGAGAAAAAAAAATAAAAAAATAAAAATCAAAAAATTAATTCACGGATTTAAACAATTACCAGCTCCTCGGCCGGAGAATTCTTTAAAAGAGAGTATTAACCCTGATTTTTTAACTCTCGATTTAAAAAAGAGAGGAGAAATTATGAACACTGATAGTGGACACGAACCTTATGAAATTTAAAAATGAATTTGAGTTTCCTTAGTCAGATTCTCAATTTGATGTTTCCAGTCCTGATCGGCCCTAGCGATGATCTCACTTTGTATTAATTTAACTTTTGATGAAAAATCATTCCCGTAGTTATCCATAGAGAACTCTTCCAGAAGATAAGATATCTCTGTTTCTAATTGAGAGTTTGCAAGTGTTCCAAGGTAGCGACGGTAGTTTTCTTGAGAACGGCGCGCCTCTTTAATTTCTTTGTAATTTCCCATCATCACAACGTTCGTATTAGTCATTATCCCCTCAATCTTAAAGATTCTATCCCTCATGGACAGAGTCACATTTAACCATCGCAAACTTGAGGCCAAATTCTCAGTCGCATATTCGCTATGTTTTGATGAGGGGGTTATAGGCAGGAGGTCATTTTTCGACAAGGCGAAGAAGTTACAATTACATATTTTTGTAAAGATTACTGATATTGCGGAGCTAAATAGTGAAAAATCTTACCATTTAGTCAGTAATTCTTATCTGTGCGAAGCATAATTTAAATAAAAAAAGGGGTGCTTCATGGCACCCCTTTATGTCACTGATCGTTTTTGTCAGGGATTAAGCATTCTTTTTAAACCAAGCTTTAGAACCAGTTGGATCTGGCTTCATAGAATCAGAACCTTTCTTCCAGTTTGCTGGGCACACTTCACCAGATTTAGCAGTGAATTGGTAAGCTTCAACAAGACGAAGAGTTTCTTCTACATTACGTCCAACTGAGAGGTTATTGATTGTAGAGTGTTGGATAATGTTATTGTCATCAATAATGAATAAACCGCGTAGGGCAACAGTATCATTAACAAGAACTTCATAATCACGAGCAATTTTTTTATCAAGATCTGCAAGAATTGGATATTTTACTTCACCAAGACCGCCTTCATTGCGGGCCTGTTTTGTCCAAGCAAGGTGAGAAAAAAATGAATCGACTGAACAAGCGATAAGCTCACAGTTGATTGCTTTAAATTTATCAGCAGCATCAGAGTAGGCCACAAGCTCAGTTGGGCAAACAAAAGTAAAATCAAGAGGGTAAAAGAAAAGAACTTTCCACTTACCTTTGTAGTTATCAAGTGAAACTTCTTTGTTTTCACCGTTCACGAGAGCTGCAGCTTTAAAATATGGGGCCGGATTACCAACTAAACGTGCCATAAAGACTCCTTAATTAATGTGTATGGACTGAAGAAATCTAGTCCTATCAGCTAATTTTTTCAAGTCATGGTGTTTCCTTCCCTTGCTTATTGGTGAAGTCTGCCTATCTTTTAAGAAAATCAGCTTGAGATTAAATTAAACCTCAAGAATTACTTAAATTTTCCGATAAGGTTGAACAAAGAAATCAACTTTTTCGATTAAAAAGGACCTTCATGGAAATGCCTAAGGGATACATCCCAAAGCCAATCGTCATTGAGCAAACTGCAAGAGGTGAGAGACAATATGATATTTACTCTCGACTTTTATTAGACAGAATTATTTTTCTAGGAACAGAAGTTAATGACGTTGTGGCGAATCTTTTAGTCGCGCAGATGCTCTTTCTCGAGCAGTCAGATCCAGAAGCTCCTATTCATTTTTATATCAATTCTCCGGGGGGCTCGGTTTATGCAGGACTTGGTATCTACGATATCATGCAACACGTGACATGCCCTGTTTACACTTATTGTGTGGGGATGGCGGCTTCAATGGGATCACTCTTACTCCAAGCTGGAGAGGCCGGTCACCGTTATGCTCTTCCTCATGCAAGAATCATGATCCATCAACCACTTGGAGGAGCTCGTGGTCAGGCAACTGATATTGAGATCCAAGCGCGCGAAATCTTAGATTTAAAGAAACAATTGAATAACATTTACGTTAAGCATACTGGGCGAAAGTACGATGAGGTAGAGAAGGCTTGTGATCGTGATAACTATCTAGATCCAACTCGGGCCAAAGAATTTGGACTCATTGATAATATTATTGTTCCTAAAGGTAAAACGAAGAAAGCATAAAAGGCGATTATGACTAAAGAGAAAGCGAGTGGATCTTACGGCAGTTTAAACTGTAACTTCTGTGGTAAATCACAGAAAGAAGTTAAAAAATTAATCGCTGGTCCGGGTGTTTATATCTGTGATGAGTGTATTGAGCTTTGTAATGACATCATTTATGAAGATTCCGTAAAGGCGGTGGCAAAAACGGCTACTGATAATGTGCCTAAACCTCATGAGATTAAAGCACATCTTGATAATTATGTTATTGGTCAAGAGCGTGCAAAGAAAATTATTTCTGTTGCCGTTCACAACCACTATAAGAGAATTGCTTTTAAAGCTGCAACGAGAGAAGGTGATGAGGTTGAATTGGCCAAATCAAATATTCTCCTCGCCGGTCCAACTGGTTCTGGTAAAACACTCATTGCTCAGTCTTTAGCTAAATTCCTTAACGTTCCGTTTGCTATTGCAGATGCCACAACTCTTACAGAAGCTGGTTATGTAGGTGAGGATGTTGAAAACGTTATTCTTAATCTTCTCCAAAACTGTGACTTTGATGTTGAAAGAGCTCAACGAGGGATTGTTTACGTAGATGAGATTGATAAGATTGCCCGTAAATCGGAAAACCCTTCAATCACCCGTGACGTGTCTGGAGAGGGTGTTCAGCAAGCTCTATTAAAACTCGTTGAAGGCTCTGTGGCGAATGTTCCACCGAAAGGAGGGCGTAAGCATCCTCAGCAAGAATATATTCAGGTTGATACTAGAAATATTCTCTTTATCTGTGCAGGGGCCTTTGTTGGATTAGATAAGATCATTGAAAAAAGAATGACCAAGTCAAAGTCTGTGGGGTTAACTTCAGTCAACACAACTGAGAAAAAAGAAAAAACTCACCTTGAACAGTTAGGCGCTATTGAGCCTGAGGATTTGGTGAAATTTGGTCTGATTCCAGAGTTTATTGGTCGTCTTCCTGTAACGGCGATGCTTGAAGAACTAGATGAGAAAGCTCTAGTTTCTATTCTCACTGAGCCAAAGAATGCCATTGTGAAGCAGTACCAAAAACTTTTTGATTTTGATGGAATTGATCTGGAGTTTACTGAAGATGCAATTCTTGAAGTGGCCAGAACTGCTCTTAATAGAAAGACTGGTGCAAGGGGCTTAAGGGCGATTCTAGAGCAAGTCATGCTAGATGTTATGTATGATTTACCAGGACTTGAGAAAGTGGCCAAGTGTATTGTGACAAAAGATGCTATCCTTGGAACTGGTAAGCCAATACTTGAAGAGGGTGACCGTAAGAAACGGTCGGAATCTAAAGGTGGTGCCAAATCGTCCAAAAAGATTGAGAACGCGTCTTAATGACACCGGCAAAATCTGACTCTAAATAACATTTAACTAAAAGAAATCATTTAAATCAGTAGGCTTAGGAAAAAAACTCCTAAGCCTTTTTTTTGTGTTCTAGATTTGAAAAATCGTGGGATACTATTTCTATAGCCTCAATGAACGAGGTTATTTGATCCCGAGTTTGATATGCGCAGGAGGTGCTATGTCTGACAAGAAATCTGAAGCTGTTAATAACTTCCCACTGCTTCCCCTACGTGATGTGATTATTTTCCCTCACATGGTAGTTCCTTTATTCGTAGGAAGGGAAAAATCTATTTCTGCTCTTGAGAAGGCAGCTAAGAATGGAAATGAACTCTTTCTCGTTACACAGAAAGATGCTTCAGTCCTAAATCCTGAGCGTGAAGACGTTTACGATATTGGTACTGTCGTTAGCATTATCCAGATGCTTAGACTTCCAGATAATACTGTTAAAGTTTTAATTGAAGGTAAGTATCGTGCCAAAATTAAAACTTTCCGTTGTGAGAACGATGGATACTACTCTGATGTTGAAAAGTGCGCAGACATCATTGAGAGTGATGTAGAAGTTGAAGCTTCTATGCGGTCTGTGAAAAACATCTTTGAACAGTATGTGAAACTCAATAAGCGCATTCCTCCTGAGCTTTTAATGAGCATTTCATCGATCACGGATCCAAGCCGTCTTGCTGATATCATTGTTGCTCACTTAACGATGAAGATCCCTGAGAAGCAAGATATTTTGAATGCTGTAAATGTTGATACTCGTTTACAACTTCTTCTTGAAAAAATGCAGGGTGAAATTGAGATCATTAACGTTGAGAAGAGAATCCGTTCTCGAGTAAAAACGCAAATGGAGAAATCTCAAAAAGAATACTATCTTAATGAGCAGATGAATGCCATTCAGAAGGAGCTTGGGAACAAGGATGACAAGTCTGATGTTGCTGAGATGGAAGAGAAGCTTCGTGCTAAGAAAATGCCTGAAGATGCTCGTGAAAAAACAGCTAAAGAACTTCGTAAGCTTAAATCGATGTCGCCGATGTCTGCAGAGGCTGCAGTTGTCAGAAATTATATCGACTGGATGCTTTCTCTTCCGTGGGATGAGTTTACGACTGATGATAATTCTGTAACAAAAGCTAAAGAGATTCTTGATCACGATCATTATGGTCTTAATGACGTGAAAGAAAGAATTGTAGAGTATCTTTCAGTACGCGCTCTTGTCAAAGACGATACTCGTGGAACTCTTCTTTGTCTTGCTGGTCCTCCAGGTGTTGGTAAAACTTCGATTGCAAAATCGTTAGCTGAATCACTTGGTCGTAAATTTGTCCGAATCTCTCTTGGTGGAGTACGTGATGAAGCTGAGATCCGCGGTCACCGTCGTACTTACGTAGGTGCTATGCCGGGGAAAATTATCCATGCTCTAAAAAAAGCTGGAACTTCAAACCCTGTTATTCTTCTTGATGAGATCGATAAAATGAGTTCTGACTTCCGTGGAGATCCAGGAGCAGCGATGCTTGAGGTCTTAGATCCAGGCCAGAATAAAACTTTCGGTGATCATTACATCGAGTGTGAATATGATCTTTCTAAAGTGATGTTTATCATGACGGCCAACGATCTTGGAGCTATCCCAGGACCACTTCGTGACCGTATGGAGATCATCCACATTGCTGGATATACACCAGATGAAAAAATGCAGATTGCGAAGAAATACCTTCTTCCTAAAGCAGTTGAGTCTCATGGATTAAAAAATTATCCAGTGACTGTGACTGATAAAATCTTCACGAATATTGTTCGTGGTTATACTAAAGAAGCCGGTGTTCGTGAGCTTGAGCGTTTAATGAATACGATTGCTCGTAAGATTGCCACAGAAGTTGTGACTGAAGATATTAAAGAGGGGCGTAAGTTTCAGGTGACTGATAAGAATCTTGAAAAATACCTTGGCCCATTGAAGTTTGATCGTAGTGGCATTGAAGAACAACCTCAGGTTGGTCTTGTGAATGGTCTTGCTTGGACTTCAGTTGGTGGTGAACTTCTTAATATTGAAGTTGTGACAGTTCCTGGTAATGGAAAAATCCAAGTCACTGGGAATTTAAAAGATGTGATGAGAGAGTCAGCTTCAGCAGCTCTATCATATGTGAGATCAATTTCAAGTCGACTCGGTGTGGATCATGAATGGTATTCTAAAAATGACATTCATATTCACGTACCAGATGGTGCGACTCCTAAAGATGGTCCTTCTGCAGGGATCACGATGGCAACTGCTTTAACTTCTGCCATTGCTAATATTCCTGTACGCCAGGATGTTGCGATGACTGGTGAAATTTCACTCCGCGGTCGTGTTCTTCCGATTGGTGGCCTAAAAGAAAAAATCTTAGCGGCTAAGCAAGCAGGAATCACAACTGTGATCATTCCAGAAAAGAATAAGAAGGATTTAGTAAAAATTCCTGATGAGATTCTTAATGGTATTGAAGTTCGCCCAGTTTCAGAAGCTGAAGAAGTACTAAGAGTGGCATTAAATCTTTCTAAACCTGAAGAGTTTATGAAAGCACGTGCTCTTAAGGTCCTTGATGGTGAAGCGAATTTAGAGGTCGCGAACTAAAAATTAGAGAAATTTCTTTAAAAAACCCGGCTACGGCCGGGTTTTTTTATTTGACAGCCTTGTGGCAGATTCCTTAATATGTTGGCTCATTTCGAATATGGGCGTTTAGCTCAGCTGGGAGAGCGCTACCCTTACAAGGTAGATGTCGGGGGTTCGATCCCCTCAACGCCCACCATATTTCAAGTGTTTACATTCCTTTTCCTAATTAATCCTAAATTCAGTTACT
>JACCED011464151.1_pt1 | contig 12389 bp, 19 predicted proteins | sample 7455021 | NCBI WGS metagenome assembly JACCED01 (sample SAMN15323456, study PRJNA562643) | freshwater metagenome | isolation source: river surface water | place: USA:Blue River Watershed | collected 2017-08-19
ATACTGATAAAATTCCAGTTAATACTTCTGGAATATGTATTAAAGTACTTACAAACATAATAACAGCTAAGGTTAAAATTGCATAAAATGCACCATGTTCTAAATACTTATACTCATTTAATGTACCATTCGCTACTAATTGCAGAGTCATTGACCTTACTGCCATAGCTCCGATTGCTAAACCACCAGCAATAATAAAAATATCTGTACTAATAACAAGGGCACCAATCACGCCGTCAAGCGAAAATGATGAGTCAAGAATTTCTAAGTATAAAAATGATGCTAATCCATTTTTAGCAACAACCCCAGTCAGATTAATATTTTCAGATTCATCTTCTCCAGATTCCATTAAATCACCAAGAAATTTAACTGCTTCATGAGTAACAATTCCTAATATACCAGACATAAAAAATGATAAAGCTTCGGCTTCCGGTAAAATTGTATAGAAATAATATAAAAAACCAAGTGTAACTACAATACTTGTGCTTTTTCTTGCTCCAAGTTTAGATAATTTAGATTCTAAGAAATGAACCCAATGAACATCTTTTTCTGCATCAAAGAAATAATCCAATGCAACTAATAGAAGAAATGCTCCTCCGAACCCAGCAATTAAAATGTGTGCAGAACTTAAAACTTGTGAATATTTAGCTTGATCCGAAATAGCTAATTGAACTGCTTCAAACATACCTATATTTCCGGCTAAAGATACAATTAAAATTGGAAATACTAGCCTCATTATTCCGACAGCAAATAACATACCCCAAGTAACGAATCTTCGTCTCCAAACTTCATCCATTCCTGCTAGAACTTTAGCATTTACGATAGCATTATCAATACTTAAAGATACTTCTAATACCCCAAGTACACCCATAATAAAAACAACACCCATTGCTTGTGGAATATTTCCAAATAGATATAAACCATATCCAAAACCTAAAATCATTGTGATGACTGTAAAAATCATCGACCCTTTATGATGTTTCATAAATTCCTGCATTTCTTTCCTTTTTATTTTTAAGATAAGGTATTATAATATAAAGAACCTTAAATATTAATTAAATTATAAATTTACTTCTAAACAAACTTTACAAATATTTGTTGCTACAATTGATTCCGTAGTTAAACCAACAAAATCAAATTTTATCCCATCATATATTTCTTCCATATTAATATATTCAATATCTAATTGTTTAGCAAATTCTTCTATACCTTCACAATTCTCAAAAACAGTTTTTCTTTTATTGCAATTTAAACTATCTATAGGTTTTCTTATTCCAATTATCACATTTTCATCTTTATTGAAAATAACTGTAAACATAGATTTTGAAAATCTTATACAAGTATCATTATTTCTACCGGTGCCATCAGCACAATCTTTAATTACTGTATTTAAACCTTTTTCTAAAATTGTTCCCAATTTAGTTGAATCAGTAATATGTTGTGCTTTTACTCTATCATTTATTTGAGATAAGAATTTAGAGTCTGATTTATTAGTGTTCCAAAAGACAATATTATTGTTAATTTTTATTTGTGGTAAAAATTTGAATCTTTTTTCGCCTTCAGATAACCATTGTCTAAATGCTGACATTTCTTTCCCTTTTATTTTTAAGATAATGTATTATAATATAAAGGACCTTAAATATTAATTAAATTCTATTATATTGTATAACCATTACTTCTTCAGGTTCAACACAGTAAGATCTACTATAATATGAGCTATCCCAAGAACTATATCTTCCTTCAAATTCGATATACACTTGAACATCATCAGAAAGTCTTTTCACTCTAAATACACAATAAATTGATGCTCCATCTCCTTCACCACCACTTGTTTGCACAAGTTCTGCTTCATAGTTTTCAGATAAGAATTTTTCACCTACACTAAATGTATAATTTAATGAACATGTGATACAATCTGAATTTAAATATTTAATAAGATCTTCTAAATCAATATCATCTAATCTTGATGTTGAACTTAAAAATTCACCTGCTTCATCTTGGTTAGCAAAAATAACTTCTGCTAACCCATTTATAATTTCTTGTTTATTTAATTTCATTTTTATTCCTTTAAATTTAAAATTGCTTCATTATAAATATCGTTAAATATTTGTTTCTGAAAATCTGTTCTTATTGAAGTTTTAATTGCGCTAACTACATCAAACTCGACTGTAACTTTATCATCAGTTTTATTGGAATCATCTAATTGTTCTTTTTCTAGAAGTTCTATTCTATATGACTGCAATTGTTCATCTAATTTTTCAATAATTCCTTTATTAAAAACATTATCTTTATCAATATAAATTTTAGCTTTATGATTATTAAATATACTATAATCTGTTTTTGAATCAATTTTAAAGCTTAAATTTTTATCTTTTAACCCTAGTACCTCTATAGTTTTATTTTCAGAACTCAAGATAATTTTTATATGTTTTGAACTTACAGTATTTTCAACAAATTCTAAATGTCCAGATTCAACATCTAAAATATGAAAACCTTTTGTTTCATTATAATCACTCCAGTTTATTTGACTTGGTGTTCCTATATAAAATATATTTGAAGACTCATAGTATCTTCTTAGGTGAAAATGTCCACTATATGTAGGAATACCTTTAAATGAATCCATATTAAAAGCATGACTGCTATTACAATTTATATTTTTAACCATCTCAACACCATTTGTTTCAAAATGTCCAAATATATAATTAGAATCTAAATAATCTTCAAAATTATATTTTTCATCTGGAAGAACCCAAGGAACAATTAGTAACTTCTTGTTATCAATTTCTAGCGTTCTAATATCATTTATAACATGAAAGTTATCATATATTATATCAAATAATTCCAAACTATGAATTTCTCTAGTTGTTTTGTGATATATATCATGATTCCCAATTAATGTGTAAAATTCTATATCCTCACTTTTTAGAACATCAAAGAAATCTTTTTTAAGATAATGTGACACATTAACAGAAACTTTATTTCTGTTATCCATTAAATCACCTAATTGTATAATTGTTTTAATATTATGTTCAGCCATATATGGGAATAATTGTTTATTAAAAAAATCTAATTGATTTTCTAAAATTGTTTGATTGCCATTCGCAACATCAAAGTGAATATCACCAAGTAGAACTATAGTCTTTCCTAGATTCATTTTAATCTCCTTTTATTTAATTTATGTAATTATATTAAAATTTACCTTAAAATGTAATTAAATAAAAGTGGAAAGATGGAATATAAAATTCCATACTGGAAAAATACATCTATATCAATAGATATATACTTCTTAAAGAAGTTTCCTTTCTGCTTCTAAATTATAACTATCATCAGCTAAAGCTGAAAGCTCTAATAATCCACAGACTTAATTTTATAGAGTTCCTAGGTACTCCTTAGTAGCTCTTTTTATATTATATACTTGCTAATCTCTTAGCTTCAGCTAAAATATTCTTAGCAGCGTTTATATCTCTATCTTCTTGGTATCCACATTCACAATTATATATCCTCTCAGATAAATCTATGTCTCTTATATTTCCACAATTGAAACAGAGTTTAGTACTTGGAAAATATCTATCTATTTGTATAAAATGACCTTGGCTTTCAGCCATTTTATATCCTAATTTAGAACTAAAATCAAACCAACTTGCGTTTGAAATTGCATTTCTTAGACCTTTCATTCCTTTATTCTCTTTTGAAATCATCTGTAGAACAGAAAGACTTTCAAGACCAATAAAATCATAAATATCTATTAACTTTTTACTAATTGAATGATTTCTATATTGTCTTTGATTCTGAACTTTTCTATGCAGTTTAGCTAATTTAATATTTTGTTTCTTATAGTTCTTAGATCCTTTTTTCTTTCTAGATAGTTCTCTTTGTTTTCTCTTTAATTTATCTTGATTCTTTTTCAAAAGATTATCATTAGGGAACTTCGTTCCATCTGATAAAATAATGAAATCCTTTATTCCTAAATCTATACCTACTGATTTTCTTTTCTTCTTGAATGTTCTAGATTCAGTTTTAAAAGTAAATGAAATCCAATATTTATCTAGATTATCTTTACTAATAGTATAACCTGTTATTTTATCTTCTTGAGAAAAGTTAGTTTTGTGTTTTTTATATTTTATCTTAAAATCTTCTTTTAGAAAAGAAGAACCAGAAGCAACTGGTAAATAAATATATTCAGAATCAAATTTAGCGTTCATTCCTTGCTAACAATTAATACTTTGATGTTTATCTTTTCTGCTCTTGAACTTAGGATAACCTCCTTTTGCAAAGAATTTCTTATAAGCGAAGCTTAAATTCTTAGATTCAGCTTGAAGAAACATATTCGGTACAGAATAAAGAAAAGGATATTCAGATTTAAATATAGTTAAAACTTTAGATAAATCAAATTCAGATGGTATCTTAGGTACAAACTCTCCAGTTTTCTTATTTAGACTTGTTCCAAAATAAGATTCTTGGATTTTGCCTAAGAACATATTATAGGTGAATCTAGTTGAACCAAATAAATTATGGAGAAGAGATTTCTGCTTTGCAGAAGGGTATAATCTATATTTAGCACTTCTAACTATTTCCATCTTTTTCTCCTTTTTATTTATTTTTATAAATAATTATATTATAAAAGATATTAATCTTTTAACAAACATCAAATGAATATTTACTAAACCCATTTTCAATACTTACATCTATTATATTATCAAATAATTCTAATTGTAAATTACTATTATGAGAAATAATGTAAACACTTTTATTTCCTGCACTTGTACTAACTTCTTTAAGATATTCAATAATTGCATTTAATCTTCCAGAACTTAATGCTATATCTAGAATTTCATCTATAAATAATGTACTTTCTTTTATTTGATTTTTTGTATCAAGTAAAAATTGAAATGCAAAAGTAAATGCAAATGTAATACTTGCTTTTTGTCCTTCACTTAAAGAGAACATATTTAAAGGCTTTCCATTTTTTGTGAAATCTATATCAAAATCTTCAGTTAATTTTGCTTTTATTGTGAACATATCATCTTCTGTGAATCTACTAATTAAAGAATTTACTTTATCTTCAAAAAGAGGTATATATGATTTTAGAGCTTGTTCCTTAATATCTTTACTATTAATACTATTTTTTAATTCTTCCAATTCAATCTTTTGTTCATTTAAATCATCATATTGTTTTTCTAATTCCAATATTTTATTTTTACAATCATTAAGAGGTTCCCCATTTACTTCAATTAATGTAGGTGCTTGTTCAGCTTTAATATCAGCAATTGTTTTTTCAGTACCTTTAATTTGATTTTCTTTATCTGCAATTTCTTTACAATTATTTTCAATAGCTATATCAATTTTTTCTTTAATACTTTCAATATCTTTTTTAAGATTAATAATTTGATTTTCTTTATCTGCAATCTTTTGTTGTTTTAACAATTCTTGTTCTTTAATCTTGAAATTTATATTGTTTATTTCAGATTCTTTAGATGCAATTGAACTTTCAAACACAGTTATATCTGAATTAGCAGTTGATATAGTTGATTTAATATCTTGAATTTTTATCTTTATAGTATTTATTTCAGATAAATTGTTTTCAATTTCTTGAATTTTAACATTTAATTGTTCTTTAACTAATTGAACTTTATCTAAAAAAATATTATGCTCTTGTATATTAAAAAAACCTATAATATTTTTTACTTTAGAACAATCACCACATTCTAAATAGTTATCTTTATTTTTAAGATATAATTCTTTCTCTGTTTCTCTTTTTAGAACTTCATTTTGTAATTCTTGTAGTTTAGCTTTTATAAGTTCAAGATTAGTTTTTAAAGCATTTTCATCTTTAGACAGTACTTCATTTTCTAATGCTGCTAATTCATCTTTTAATTTTTCAGCATTTAAAGTTTCAGTAATTAAAGATTCTTTAATAGCTTCAATTTCATTCATTAATTGTAATTTAGAACTTTCAAGTTCTGTAGAATTTATAGGATTGTTTTTTAATGCTTCAATATCTAATTCAATTGCTTCAATATTCTCATTAATTTTGTCAGTAAATGTATTATTCTTTAAATTTTCTTGTAATGATGTATTTTTATTTTTAATTTCAGATATTTTGTCAGTTAAAGATTTAATAATCTCAAGATTTGCTTGAATTTTATTTTCTTTATTCGAGTAGAATTGTTGAATTTCTAATTTTTGATTTTCTTGTGCTAATCTTTGGCGCTGTAATTCATCAGTAAGTACTTTTAAATTATCTTTGCTCCATTCAATAGATTTACTGCAATTCTGAATTTCAGATTTATTGTTTGATATTTTACTTTTTAGATTATCATTTAAGTGATAAATTATTCTTAAGTCAAGAATCTTTTCAATATATTCTTTTCGTTGAGTATTACTCATATAGATAAATGGAATACTATTTGGTTTAGAATTTAGGAAAATTGTGCTCATAAATGTTTCATAATTATATCCAAGTAGTTCTGTTTCTAGGAAATCTTGATCAATTGTTTTTGAACTTCTATCAGCAAGATTATTTCCATTTTCATCTAGTATTTCAAATATATTTGGTTTTAATCCTCTTCTTATAATATATCCATTATCAAAATATCCTTCAACAAGAAGTTCTTTTTTATTGATATCATTTATAAGTTCAGAAGTACTTAAAGTTGATTTAGAACCACCCTTTGTATCGCCATTTTTATTCCAAAGTAAAAATGTTATAGCACTTAAAAGAGTAGTTTTACCGGTACCATTTATTTCACTTTTTATAAGATTCAATCCTGGCTTTAACTTGAATGTTACTTCCGACCCTATCTTTTTGAAATTTTTTATTTTAATTTTCTTTAAATTCATTTAGCTCCTTTATATAATTTAAAGAAACTTATTATCGTCTCTTGTCTAATTTTTTGTACTCGCTTTTCTCTATATCGTTTAAGTTTTCTGATGGGATATAATCTTGTATTCTTTTTGTATTGTTTTAACTGAACTTCATAATTATAAATCTTATAAAATATATTACCTTTATAATAATCAATACAATAACATATATTACCTAAAATATCAATACTCTCATATTTTGAATACCCAGAGTTATTGTGTTGAGATTTGTATTCAGTAAATTTCTGGATAAATGTTGGCACATTGTTCATTTCACATAGTTTTATAATATTCTCACAATCTCTATAATCAAATAATGTGATATACCCATGTACTTTAACATCATATGCTAATCTATTATCAAAGTCTGATATAAGTTGTTTAAAATTATTCATTTAGCTCCTTTAACTAACATACAATTCACAGTACCATTTTGGAACTATATTTTTCAAAATATGTTTATTCTGTTCTAATTTTTCTTTAAAAGCATTAAATTCTTCTGGGTATTTTAAAACATCTTCTTTATCTGAACATAAAATATATTCGATATCACCAGAATAACAACTACCCAAACAATCATATGTAAAATTACTTAATTCATTTTCAACAAACTCATAAATATCGTTATCATATTTTTCTTCCAAAATTATTTGGTATTCTTCAGTAAGATTATTTTTAATTTTTACACCATATCCTGCTTTCGCTTTATAATCCACACTCATTATTTTGCCCTTTTTATAAATTCATCATAATCAAAATTAGCCGGAGGGAATTCACATGAAAGCCCGGCAGCTTTTTCATTAGTAAATGCAGTTGTGCAAATTCTACCTGCTCCATCAATATATGTATAACTTCTAAAGTCAAATCCATAAGCAGCAACTTCATTTTTAGTACTAGGAAGCGTTTTATCACCTGATAGTTTTGAAGATACCCAAGACATACTTACTGCGTTTGCGTAAACTGTTAAAATAGCTGTTAAGCTAAGTAATCCTATTAATTTTTTCATTTTTTAATTCCTTTATTTTATATAAGATAATTATAATATATCTTTCCTTAAAGTTATATTAAAATTCCTTATATAAATTTTTTTTCTATTTCTTTCAATGTTCTCCAAGTACCAACAAATTCTGCTGAGTTATGATACTTAATAATTTTCATTCTTATACTAGCATCATAAATTGAATTATAATCTTCTTCACAACAATGTACTTGAGAACCAACACAATTCCAATTTGAAAAATCATGAAATGCAAATTTTAAATTATAATCTCTAAGTACAGGAATTAATGCATGGTATGCTTTAGTATCACCAGAAATAACAAAATAAGATTTATCCCGTAATTTAAATTTTAATCCATAACAAGGTTTAAAATGATTTGTAAATGTTGGATAAATATTAAATGAATCTAGGACCAAACAATCATTAAATGGAATTTCTAACATATTAAATAATGAATCTTTGATTTTTACACCATTTTGAACAACACTATCAATATCAGCTAAGTATGCTTTCAATTCTTTAAATACAGAACCATAAGCAATAATATGCACTCTTTTATTTAATATAAAGAACATATAATAAATTAAAGTTTTTAAAGAACCTATGTGATCATCATCCATGTGACTAATATAAATATACTTCAATTTGTTTAAATCAATTTCTTTTGATTCATCTTGTTTTCTTAGTTCAGCATAAACAGAATATCCACAATCAAATAAGAGGTATGATTCTTCTAATGTTTCAATTAAGAAAGAACTATTTGTTAGTTTATAATCAAATGCTCCTCCATTTCCAAGTTGTTTTATTCTAATATCTTTTGTTTCTTTCATTTTTATTCCTTTTTAAAATTTATCTTTCTGAACTTTAGCAACTATACTAAGAAGTTCACCTTCTTCATAAATACCTTTTACTGCAATTATACAATATTCCATATTATCTATAGAAATATAATTTCCTTTTTGTATAACATATCTGTTATTATAATCAGCATTTAATATAACTTGTTTAGTTTTATCAACTTTACCGTAGTTATCTATAAATATAAATTCAATCTTCATTTAGTATTCCTTATAATTTTCTATGATTTTGTCATTAACATAAAAATCTCGTAGATATCTATCTCTATAATGCCAATGCATTATTGTTTTACCGAAAAATTTAATTTTTACAGTTGTTTTGAATTCACTACATTGTCTATCTTCGGTATAAAAATCCACAACTAAAATTCCAAAGAAAAATATAAATTTATTTGAAATAGTTAATATATAGTCATCATTTATTTTTTGAATATGTTTCATTTTTTACCCCAATTCATTGGATGTTCAACATCAATTTTCTTGCTCTAAATAATGGAATTTCAATATTATCTACCATAACAATCATCCTGTATTTCTTGAATTCTTTCAAGTTTAATTTTTACATCTTTTAAAATTTCTTTAATTTCATTTTCTTCTTCTGTAGTACAATGATTTAGTAATCTCAAATAATCATCAGAATAACAATCAGTACTATCAGTTTTTGATAATTCATTAATTTCATCTAAATTTTGTCTTACATATTCTTCAAAGTTAGTCATTCATTGTTCCTTTAGAATAAATTACTAAATGTACATTTAGTATATCTCTTTGATTTAAAATTGAGCCATTAAACATTAAATTATTATCAATATAGTTGTTAATTTCATTTTCTTCATCCCGTAATTTCTGATAAAATATATCATTATCCTCAAAATCTGAATTATATTCAGCATTAATCCAAACACATGGTACTGAACCATTTAATGAATCATCATCAAAATGATAATTTAAAGATAAAATATTAAAGTTATCTTTTATATAATTAAAGTTATCTTTTATATTGGTTCTATTCATATCATCTTCAGTAAAAATATAATCTTTTTCTTCATCTCTTTCCCAAATTAATTGGTATTTTCTATTTGGCCAACCTTTACCATCATGAGAATAAGAATGATTACCAAGATGATTTTTTTCTAATTGACATTCATAATATCCCATATCACCAATCTGAAATCTACAATTACACTTCATTTAGTTTCCTTTTTTATTTTCAAATTTATCTTCTAATGGCTTTAAAAATGAACTAACATTTTTACTTTCAACAAATATAATAATTAAATTACATAAAATACCAAGTAAAAATACAAAAGAAGCTACAATGTTTGCAAACGGTATAATACTAAGTACAATAACTAATTTTAATTTTATTATATTATTGCTTTTCTCTATACTATTACAAATATAAGCAAGAATAAATGGTAAACATACAAATGGTAAATACAAATGCAATATAACTTCTAGATAATTAATAAACATTTAAATTCCTTTTTTCTTAGGTGCTTGGATTGTTTCGAAATATGAGTAAGTATCTTTACAAACAAGATTTTCTTTGAAAGATTTTTTATAAAATGTTTTATATAAAAAAATCACATTTAAGTATTTTCTTTTGAAGCATACAGCTTTTTAAAGCATTACTAAAATGTTTAATATCAACATCTGTATAATAATTTACTTCTTTAGTTCCATCTAAATTATAATTGAGAACTAAATATATTTTATCATATTGTTCTATAGATAAATAAGCATTAAACTCTGATTTAAATTTTTGTATTCAGTTTCCTTAAATATTTCTTATTCTAAATTCATCTCGGTTAGCATTGAAGTTGTTTCTAGCTAATTTTCTAATTAAATCGTCTGTTATATCTTCAATTTCAATATCAGGAAAATATGTATCTTTGAAATATTTTCTAGTGTTTGTATATACAGAAACTAATCTGTGATATTCTTGTTCAATACAAGCTAAATCATGTACAGCACAACCATAAGTGCCAAGAACTAAATCTAATCTTCCATAATTGGTATTATTAATACCTGATAATGACATTCCAGTTTCAAACATACTAAAATTTAATAATGTAAATTTTATCCCTTTATCCCATCTACCATCTTTATTTCTAAATGATATAGCGCATTTTTCTTTATTCTCAGTATTTAATTCTAAAAAACAAAATTTATATTCTGTTTCTATAGGAGAACCATCACCTTTATAAGCATTAATTTGGCAAGCTAGTTTCATTTTTCATCCTTTGTTTTAGATAAAAGTATCTCTAACATTTCTTTAGAAGATATTAAATCAATCTCATATTCTTTATACGATGAAGAATATGTTTCTATATCTTTATCTGTTGTATAGAACTGAACAATATTTGAATTTATGATTGTATCTAAATTAAATTCTTCAAAATCTTCATATATTATTTCACCATTATAATCCATAATATGACATAATATTTGAGTTCTTTCTGTAGTAACACAAACCTTAAAATCATTTATATCAAACATTTTTTATCCTTTTTATTTTATATATTATATTATATAATAGGTTACCTTAAACTAATATTAAATTAGTCTCTAATTTTATTGTCTAGTTCTTGCATAACTTCTTTAATTTCTTCAGCAGTATAATTCATAATTTCACAATTAGATTCTTTTAATTTCTCATTGTAAATGGCAATCAAATGTGAATTAATTGTATTTTTGATAACAGCTTCCTCTAATTTAGAACAAGCTTCTAATTCTCTTAACTTATCTATAATTTTATAGATATTAGTAAAATCTTTCATTTTATTTCCTTTTATTTTATATAAAGTATTATAAAATAGGTTACCTTAAACTTTTATTAATTTTGGCAATTTAGAATCAGTTTTAAATTTTATCGACTTTAATCCTGAATTTTCCTCTATATAAGAATATAAATGAAAATTACAAACCCATAATGAAATCTGTTCAGATTCTTGGAATGTACTTTCATCATATAGTAATGTACTAATATTTTTCTGAAGTTCCGGTAATAACTGGACAAGACTGTTAACATTTAATATTTGCTTAGGAACAATCAATTTATGTTTAATAATATATTTGATTATTTCTTGTTGTGAAGCTTTAAAAGAAAAAACAGTACTATTTTCTATAAGATCTTTTGACAATTCTATTTTATTATCTTTTAATGCTTTAAGAAGTTCGAAGTCTATAAATGTATTTGAACCAAGTTCATGTAGATTTTCAAGAAGCATATTGCTAAAAGAATTAACAAGACTGTTAGGATCTTTCTTTTTCATAGTGCTTCTTGAAATATGGTAAATATACCTAAGCTGATTGGATCTAGTTCTATAAATTTCTTGGAGTGTTATATTTGGCGAACATTTAGTGAGTAGTTCCGGATTTCTCAAATGAATTTCTGAATCTCTATGTTTCCAGTCAATTGACAATCCTCTTGTGATAAGTAATTTGTTAATTCCATAATCTGTACTTGATACTGGTATATCTGTTAAATAGCTCATTTAATTTTTCCTATACATTATATTTAGATTTCAAAATTTTAGATAATACACCAGAGCATTTTTCTATTACGGTTTCAACTATTTTTTCTTTATTATTTCTTTTATAAGTATTATCGATTAATAAATTAGCAACTTCATCCCATTTGTTGAAAGAGTCATATATTAATG
>JACCED011007256.1_pt1 | contig 12385 bp, 10 predicted proteins | sample 7455021 | NCBI WGS metagenome assembly JACCED01 (sample SAMN15323456, study PRJNA562643) | freshwater metagenome | isolation source: river surface water | place: USA:Blue River Watershed | collected 2017-08-19
ACGAGAACTTCAATGACTTCGACCGTGTCAAAGTCTCCGATATCGGGTACCTGAATGGCTGCTGTGTTGCTCATTATGCGTCTCTCTATCAAGCGTATTGTGGATTGGCTTTGTTAGGATCGATACCGTACTTCTTGATTGCTGCAGCGACCTGAGCAACCGGCACCTTCCCCTCGTCAGCCAGCGCGCGCAACGTTGCAAGCACAACGAAATGACGATCTACCTCGAAGTGCTCACGCAAGCGATAACGGAAGTCTGAACGTCCAAACCCGTCGGTGCCCAGCACGCGGTACTGGCGGCCATTCGGCACAAAGGGACGAATCTGATCGGCAAACATTTTCATGTAGTCGGTCGAGGCGATGATCGGGCCGTCCGTCTTGTCTAGCGCGCTAGTCACGTACGGAACCTGTGATTTACCAGTCGGATGAAGCATGTTGAAGCGCTCGCAATCCAGACCCTCACGGCGTAACTCTGTGAAGCTAGTGACGCTCCAGATATCTGCGGAGACACTCCAATCCTTCTCAAGCAGCTCAGCTGCCGCCATGACTTCACGCAAAATTGTTCCCGAGCCCAGGAGTTGGGCACGAACCTTACTCTTTCCGCCCTTCTTCAAACGGTACATGCCTCGAATGATGCCCTCCTCATCACCCTTGGTCAGGCCTGGCTGAGGATAGTTCTCATTCATCACCGTGAGGTAATAGAAGACGTTTTCCTGGTCTTCTACCATACGCTTGAGGCCATGCTGAATGATCACAGCAAGTTCGTGCGCAAAAGTTGGGTCGTACGAAACACAATTTGGAATCGTCGCCGAGAAGATGTGGCTGTGACCATCTTCATGCTGCAAACCTTCACCGTTGAGGGTAGTACGGCCAGCGGTTCCGCCCAAAAGGAAACCGCGCGCCTGCATATCTCCAGCGGCCCAAGCCAAATCGCCGACGCGCTGAAATCCGAACATCGAGTAATAGATGTAGAACGGAACCATAATTCGATTGTTCGTCGAATACGACGTCGCTGCGGCGATCCACGAACTAAATGCACCCGCTTCGTTGATACCCTCCTGGAGCAACTGTCCGTCAGCTGCCTCGCGGTAATACATCACCTGGTCCTTATCGACGGGAATGTATTTCTGACCTTCCGGCGCATAAATACCAATCTGGCGGAACAAGCCTTCCATACCGAAGGTACGGGACTCATCGGCAAGAATCGGGACAACACGTGGACCAATATCCTTGTCGCGCAACACCTGATTCAAAACACGCACAAAGGCCTGCGTCGTCGAGATCTCCCGACCCTCGGCAGTAGGCTCAAGAACTGGTCTAAAGACTTCAAGCGCGGGCGCTATCAGCTTCTCATCTGCCTTGGTGCGACGTTTTGGCAAATAACCACCAAGCGCTTTGCGTCGCTCATGCAAATACAGCATTTCCGGTGCATCTTCTGCGGGCTTGTAGTAAGGAACCTCTTCCAACTTACTATCTGGAATCGGAATGTTGTACCGATCACGGAACTCGCGAATGGTGTCCGTATCAAGCTTCTTCTGTTGGTGCGATGGATTCTTTGCCTGCACCATATGACCCACGCCATAACCCTTAATGGTCTTGGCAAGAATGACTGTTGGTTGGCCAGTGTGTTTCGTTGCCGCTGAGAAGGCTGCGTAAACTTTGTGTGGATCATGACCACCGCGGTTCAAACGCCAAACATCCTCATCACTCATGCGCGAAACCATCTCGAGAAGCTTTGGATGCTTACCAAAGAAATGATCGCGAACAAATTTACCGTCATTGGCTTTGTACGCCTGGTACTCTCCATCGACAGTCTCATCCATTATTTTGCGCAGGATGCCTTCTTTATCACTGGCAAGCAGTGGATCCCAGTAGCCACCCCAAATCATCTTGATGACATTCCAGCCGCTGCCACGGAAGTCACCCTCAAGCTCCTGAATAATTTTGCCGTTGCCGCGCACGGGGCCGTCTAGGCGTTGCAGATTGCAATTGATCACAAAAATCAAGTTATCAAGCTTCTCGCGTGCAGCCAAGCTAATTGCACCAAGTGATTCAGGCTCGTCCATCTCACCGTCGCCGCAAAATACCCAGACCTTACGCTGACTTGTATCCGCGATACCGCGCGCATGGAGATATTTTAAGAAACGTGCCTGATAGATTGCCATCAAGGGACCCAGGCCCATCGACACAGTCGGAAACTGCCAAAACTCCGGCATGAGCTTTGGATGCGGGTATGAGGAAAGCCCTTTACCGCCCACTTCCTGCCTGAAGTTATTCAACTGCTCTTCAGTCAACCGCCCTTCAAGATAGGCACGGCCGTAGACGCCAGGAGATGAATGGCCCTGAAAGTACACAAGGTCACCGCCGCGCTCGGGAGTATCAGCATGCCAAAAATGGTTCTGACCGCACCCAATCATGGTCGCGAGCGATGCGAACGATGCAATGTGGCCGCCGAGGTCTCCGCCATCGGGCGGGTTGTGCTTGTTGGCCTTGACCACCATCGCCATTGCGTTCCAGCGGATGTAGTGACGGATGCGGGCCTCAAGCTCCTGATTGCCTGGATGTGCCGGCTCTAATGCTGCAGGAATCGTATTGAGGTAAGCGGTGTTGGGCGAGAACGGAATATGCGCGCCTGAACGACGTGCTAAGTCTGTCAGCCTCTCTAGGAGATAATGCGCACGATCAGGACCCTCGCGATCAAGAACCGCAGCCAGGGCGTCTAGCCACTCTTGGGTCTCAAGTGAATCATCATCGTTCGCGGCTTGGAATGCGGCAGCTTGTGGTGCCATAGCGATCTCCTGGGTAGGTAGGACTTATGTTCTGAAGCCTACTTTGTTTTGAGTATTTTTGGCATTCTAGGTAGAAGTTTAGTCTTGAGCAACAAAAATTTCATCAAGCGGTATGTATTTTCGCATTATGAAATTTAAGGAATATTTCGTCGCGCTGCTACGACTAAAATGCAACCCTAATATGGATAACCCGAATGTCCAACTCCCCTAAGTCGGTAGTTTCGATTCCGTTTCAGGACCAAGCGCGATTACGGCGCAGGCGTTGGTATTGGCTCACGCCAATGCTTGTGCTCGTGCTCTATGCCTGTGTCATGAGCGCTTTTTTCTGGTTGCAACGCCTGCACGACGGCAGCGTGATGTTTATCACCATCGATCAAGAGATGCGCCAACAACGCTTAATCTGGGTTGTCATTGGCTTATCTGTTGTGATCGTTATCGCGTTGCTCATACTTTGGCGCTACACACACTACCGATCGAAAGCCGAAGCCGCGCTAATCACCGAGACCGGATTTCGCAGAGCCATGGAGAACTCCATGTCTACTGGAATGCGAGTACTAGACTTGGAAGGTCGCATTGCCTACGTCAACCCCGCGTTTTGCAGAATGATTGGCTGGAACGAGGCAGACCTCATCGGACGCATGCCGCCTTTCCCCTATTGGGTTCCCGGTCAACATGATAGCCAGCAACAAGTACTAGATAGCGTCTTATCCGGCAAGGCGCCGAGCACGGGCGTTGAGATTGAAGCGCAGCGCCGCGATGGATCCCGTTTTAGCGCGCGCATGTATGTGTCGCCACTACTTGACCCAAGAGGTACTCAAATCGGCTGGATGACTTCCATGACCGACATCACTGAGCCCAAGCGTATTCGAGAAGCACTTACGGCTGCACATGAGCGGTTTATGACCGTGCTTGAAGGCCTGGATGATGCAATCTCGGTGACCGCAGACACAAACGATGGCGTCGAGCTATTGTTTGCAAACCGAACGTATCGGCGCTTATTCGGATCGCAAACCCAAGGGCACGAAGAGATGCTGGCGGGCCGTCGCGGTCGTTACACGGATGAATCGGTTGAAGTTTTTTCGGACTCAGTTCAGAAATGGTTCGAGGTACAGCATCGGATGTTGGCCTGGACAGACGGCAGACGGGTTCGCCTTCAGGTTGCGCGCGATATCACTGAACGCCGCAAACACGAAGAAGCCTCGCGTGTGCAACAGGAAAAAATTCAGATCACCAGCCGCCTGACGACCATGGGCGAAATGGCCTCATCGTTGGCACACGAGCTGAATCAGCCGCTCACTGCGATCGCGAACTACAGCATGGGCGCAGTGGCGATGGTGAAGGCTGGGCACACCAATAGTGAGACACTCTTGCCTGCTCTCGAAAAAGCAGCTGCCCAGGCGCAACGCGCTGGAAAAATCATTAGTCGCATTCGAGACTTCGTCAAACGCAGTGAACCTCGTCGCCAAAATGTACCGATTCAAACAATCGTAGATAACGCCGTGAGTCTGGCTGAGATACATGCGAGGAAGAGACAGGTCGAGATTGTGCGCAACATCCCCGAGAACTTGCCTGATGTATATGCTGATCCAATTTTGATTGAACAAGTTCTTCTGAATCTACTTAAGAATGGCCTGGAATCAATGGATCAGGCCACACTGAACACGCTCGTACTCGACGTCTCACTACATGACAACCAAATTGAAGTCGCCGTGAAAGACCGAGGACATGGCCTGTCGGACCCAGAACGGCTCTTTGAGCCATTTTTTAGTACAAAGTCCGAAGGTCTTGGAATGGGGTTAAACATTTGTCGCACCATTATTGAGTCGCATCACGGACGCCTTTGGGCTAGCAGCAACCCAGATGGCGGAACTATTTTTCGCTTTACACTACCGTGCGCTTCTAACCTAGAGGCAGAGCACAGCAAACAGTCCGAGGAGTTACCCGCATGAGCACGCCAAACGTCGCAAGCACTGTCTTTATCGTTGACGATGACGAGGCCGTAAGAGATTCACTTCGCTGGTTGCTTGAGGCAAACGGATATCAAGTCAGCGCTTTTTCGAGCGCTGAAAGCTTTCTGGCAGCCTTTGATGACAAGACAGCTGGTGTATTGATTGTTGATGTCCGTATGCCAGGCATGAGCGGTCTCGAACTTCAGGAGCAATTGATTGCTCGCAAGTCGTCCATGCCGATCGTCTTCATCACTGGTCACGGTGATGTCCCGATGGCAGTCTCGACTATTAAAAAAGGTGCAATTGACTTCTTAGAGAAGCCGTTTGACGAGACTGATCTGCGTGAGATCGTGGCGCGTATGTTTGAACAAGCAAATCAGCGCTTGACGCAAGCTAAAGCTCAGCGCGAACACGAAGCGATGCTTGGCCGCTTGACGGCACGCGAACAACAGGTGCTCGAGCGCATTGTGGCGGGCCGCCTAAATAAACAAATCGCCGATGACTTGGGCATTAGCATCAAGACCGTTGAGGCCCATCGCGCGAACATTATGGAAAAACTCCAGGTCACAACCGTCGCGGACTTGATGAAAGTCGCACTGGCCAAGCCTGAGGGAACCACATGACAGCCAGGGTCATAGACGGCGTAAAGCTTGCGGCGACCATCCGCGAAGACGTTGCAGCACGGACAGCCGTTCTTGCAACACACGGAATCAAACCCGGACTCGCAGTGGTACTCGTTGGCAGTGATCCAGCATCTCAAGTGTATGTGCGCAACAAAGTCACCGCCTGCGAAAAAGCGGGGATGCATTCAGTACTAGAGCAATATCCCGCCGACATGACGCAAGAGGCATTGCTGTCGCGAATCGAAACACTGAATGCTGACCCCAGCATTCACGGCATCTTGGTGCAACTGCCACTTCCAAAACATATTGATTCGCATCGCGTCATTGAGGCAATTGCCGCAGACAAGGATGTGGACGGCTTCCACATCAGCAATGCAGGCTTGCTCATGACCGGAACACCTCTATTTCGACCTTGCACACCTTACGGTGTGATGAAGATGCTGGAGTCCGAGCAGGCGGTGCTACGGGGTGCCGTTGCGGTTGTCGTTGGCGCAAGCAATATCGTCGGTAAGCCGATGGCGATGCTTTTGCAAGCTGCTGGGGCAACGGTGACGATTTGCAACTCCAAGACCCGAGACCTAGCGTGGCATACACGCCATGCGGATATTGTGGTGGTGGCTACAGGAAAGCCCGGCATGGTCACAGGCGACATGATTAAACCCGGAGCCATCGTCATTGATGTCGGCATTAACCGTGGAGCGGATGGCAAGCTGTGCGGAGACGTGGACTATGCGTCTGCCAAGGAAGTTGCTGGCGCCATCACTCCGGTCCCTGGGGGCGTTGGTCCGATGACAATCGCCATGTTGCTTGTTAATACTCTGGAAGCGGCTGAACGCGGATTAGCGCGTCACACAACCACATGAATCCTCTGATCGTTCCCATTCAAAACTTTGTGGATTACGGGGCAATACTCCCTGAACACATCGAAGACGCCATACCCACCCTACTCGCCAAGGCACGCGCTGCAGTTGAGCTGGCTGCGAGCAAAGACGGCCCCGCCACTTGGGAGTGTGTTGTAGACGCAGTGGATGAAGCCAGCCAGCCCTTGTGGCGTGCGTGGTCAATCGCAGGCCACCTGAATTCTGTGGTGAATACCCCAGAACTACGCAATGCGTACAACGCGATGCTGCCGGCTATCAGCGAATACTCGACATGGGTTGGTCTGCACGCAGGGTTATACACAAAGTACAAACAATTGCGCGATAGCGCTCAGTTTTCGCAACTATCCTCTGAACGGAAACGTGTTGTAGAGCTATCTCTACGCGACTTTAAGCTTAGCGGAGTCGAGCTTGTAGGTCAGGCACGTGAAGACTATGCGGCAAACGCCGAAAAGCAAGCGCAAGTATCGCAAAAATTTTCAGAGAACGTCTTAGATGCGACGGATGCCTGGAGTCTTAGGATTGACACGATTGACAAGCTAGCCGGCGTACCTCGCGACGTGCTGGACTCGATCAAAGATCCCGCGATCGCTTCCTGGACGTTGAACTTGAAGATGCCGTGTTACTTGCCTGTCATGCAGTATGCGCAAGATCGAGAGCTGCGGCGAACTCTTTACCACGCATATGCTACGCGAGCTTCAGATCAAGGTGATTCTAAATTTGATAATTCGACATTAATTGAAGAGTCGCTAGATCTCCGTGCGCAAGAAGCAAAATTACTAGGCTTTCAGCACTATGCAGAATTGCGCCTACAGACAAGAATGGCCAAGAGCGCTGGAGAAGTTGTCGATTTTCTGCGACAACTGACCACCAAAGCTAAGCCGTTTGCCGAGCGAGACTTGGCTGAGCTTACTGAGTTTGCACGGTCCGCACTGAACCTAACGGACTTACAGCCCTGGGATATTGCCTTTGTCTCAGAGAGGCTGCGTGAATCTCGGTACGACTATTCGGAAGATTCGGTTAAACAGTACTTCACCGAACCGCGTGTCCTAAAGGGTCTCTTCAATGTGATCGAGACATTGTTTCACGTCGAGCTCGTGGAGCACCCTGTTAGTGGCTGGTGCCCTGATGTGCGTTGCTACGCAGTAAAAGGCCAAGACGGAAAGACGCTGGGCTACCTTTTGATGGACCTATACGCGCGCCCTGGAAAACAAGGTGGGGCCTGGGTGGATAGCGAGCGCAGCAGGCATCGTGTAGGCAAAGACGTACGTTTACCCATCACTTACCTAACCTGTAACTTTGCGCGTCCTCAAGGTACCCGTCCGGCAGTCTGGACGCACGATGATGTGATCACACTCTTTCATGAAAGCGGTCATGCCCTGCACGCCCTGCTTTCAGAGGTCGATGAACTTGGCGTCTCGGCTTTCTCAAGTGTCGAATGGGATGCCATTGAGCTACCGTCACAGTTCATGGAAAACTTTTGCTGGGACTGGACCGTTTTGCAAGCGTTGAGCGCGCATGTGGATACCGGACTGCCTATTCCTAGAGAGCTGTATGACAAAATGACGGCAGCGAGAAATTTTCAAAGTGGGCTGCAGACAGTTCGACAAGTTGAGTTTTCATTGTTTGACGTATTGATCCACCAACAACATCTTGGCTTATCCATTGCGGAGGTCATGTCTCAGTTAGATGAGGTGCGACAAGAAGTAGCGGTGCTGTTACCACCTTCATGGCACAGATTTCCGCACAGTTTTTCTCACCTGTTCGCTGGCGGCTATGGCGCGGGCTACTACAGCTACAAATGGGCTGAAGTTCTCTCCGCAGACGCTTACGAGGCTTTTGAGGAAGCCGCGGATAAAGCAGGGGCAACAAGTCAATCCAGCGGGAGCACCTTGGATCCGGAAACCGGCTTACGTTTTAAGCGCGAAATCTTGGCTGTGGGTGGCGCACGGCCTGCAGCTGAGTCCTTTAAATCATTCCGAGGTCGTGACCCGAAGCTCGATGCCCTGCTCCGACATCATGGAATGAAGCCAGTTCCTGCACCGACACGGACCTAGGCCAAATGCGATGATGGGATTTTTGGCAATTCTTGGGCGACGCTGCAGGATCGGCATTCTATTTTTTGCCATGATCCTTGCTGGCTGCTCTGATCCAAATGTAAAGTGGTCCTTGTATGATGTCAGCGGGCACTTGCCAGATCTTCGCTTTTCATTGCAAGGTGCCGGCAATAAGACGGTCACCGAAAAAGACTTCGCCGGCCAAACGGTGCTGATGTTTTTTGGTTATGCAAGCTGTCCAGACATATGCCCGACCACCATGGCACAGCTGACAGAGGTGGTACAAAAACTTGGTGATCGAGCCCAGGGGGTCAAGATCATTTTTGTAAGCGTAGACCCGCATCGCGACACGCCAGATGTCCTACAAGCTTATGTGAAAGCCTTCAGTAACAGCGCAATTGGCTTAACCGGTAACGAATCGCAAGTGGCTGAACTCGCCAGGCGCTATCGCATCGCTTACCAAATAGAGAAGCCCAAGCCAGGCGACAATGCCGATGTCTACGACATTACGCATAGCCGGGGTGTGTTTATCTTCGACCGCTTTGGCCGAGCCCGTCTGCTTGCGTCCGATACGGAAAAAGTTGACGCAGTGGTTCAGGACCTAGCGCAACTGATCGATCTAACCAAGCGTTGAACTGTAGCCTGCCTCTTTAAGAGTCTCTTGTAGCTCTGAAGCGCCTGGGCCCTTTTCAACAGAAACAGTTTTTTTCACTAGGTCGCACACTACAGTCGCTGTACTGTACTTACCTTGAATTGCGGATGTAATTGATTTAACGCAATGATTGCACGACATATCCGGCACATTAAGTTTTATCATGACAGCTCCATTCAGTAGGTTGCGTCCATTATGGCTGAAAAAATCGTCGACACGCTAAAACCTCCAAAGACGATCGATCTACACATCGACGAAATGACTTGTGCGTCTTGTGTGCTGCGCGTGGAAAAGGTACTTGCAGGCGTGCCAGGTATCGCGCAAGCTCAAGTAAATCTGGCTACACAACGCGCAACACTGACTCTTTCTGATGGTACTGATCTCGGGGAATCAACTATAGGTAGCGCAATCGAAGCCGCTAATCGCGCAGGTTATCCCGCGCGTGCCATCGACGAGGATATGCAAGAAGAAGATACCTTAATCGAGCAGCGTGCATCGGAACAGCGTCTCTTGCAGCGCGGCTTGCTGATTGCGACGGCTTTGACCTTACCGGTGTTCCTTCTGGAAATGGGGTCGCATGCATCAAGCACCGTACACCGGCTGATTCACGACTCAATCGGGATGCAACTGAGTTGGCAGATTCAAGCTCTGCTTACAACATTCGTTATGTTCGGTCCGGGACGACACTTTTTTTTAAAAGGGTTTCCTGCGCTCTGGTATCGGAGTCCCGACATGAACTCTCTCGTTGCACTGGGATCGGGGAGCGCTTGGCTTTATTCGCTCGTGACAACGTTCACGCCGCAATGGTTGCCCGCCAATGCACGCTTCGTCTACTTCGAGGCTGCGGCAGTAATCGTTACGCTGATACTTTTAGGACGCTGGCTCGAGGCCCGTGCGAAAGGTCGAACCGGCGATGCGATCCAACATCTTATTGGGCTTCAGCCGCGCACTGCGCATGTCGTCACATCTGGAACGGAGATCGTCGACCATCCGATTGAACAGGTCAAACCAGGTGATTACTTGTTGGTACGGCCAGGCGAGCGCCTTGCTACCGATGGCGTCATTTCGGAAGGTAGTCCGTACATTGATGAATCGATGATTACTGGTGAGCCGATTGCAATCGGCAAACACCCCGGAGATCGGGTGACAGGCGGCACCCTCAACACGACGCGTAGCTTTACCTTCAGAGCAACGCACACGGGAAAGGATACGGTGCTCGCACAGATCGTTCGCATGGTTCAAACTGCCCAAGGTGCAAAACTCCCGATTCAAGCGGTGGTTGACAAAATCACTGCGTGGTTCGTACCGGCAATACTGCTGTGTGCCATCGTTACATTTTTAATCTGGTATCTGATTGGGCCTGCCCCACACTTTACCCATGCGCTCGTGGCGGCTGTTGCAGTGTTGATCATTGCCTGCCCCTGCGCCATGGGCTTAGCAACACCAACGTCCGTCATGGTCGGTACGGGTCGCGCAGCACAGGCGGGCATTTTGTTCCGGCAAGGCGATGCGTTGCAAAGACTGCGTGATGTCACCACGATTGCGTTCGACAAAACAGGCACACTCACTCTCGGCAAACCGCAGGTCACCGATCTGGAACTTCTTGACTCAACTTATACGTACGATACGGTCCTGAGTTGGACAGCCGCGATGCAGGCACACTCTGAGCATCCTATCGCACGCGCCTTTGTCCAAGCCGCCAACGACCGCGTGCTCAGCATCCCTACTGCGCAAGACTTTCAAACAAGCACTGGTTCTGGCGCTAAAGCAAGCGTGTGTGGTCATTCAATATCTGCGGGCTCCGAGCGATACATGCATGAGCAAGGAGTCAGCGCACTCAATCAGCAAGAGCGGATGCAGCAGTGGGGGCTCGCTGCAAAAACACCTATTCTTATTGCGATCGATGGGGTACTGGTTGCGGTTGCGGGCCTTTCCGATCCAATCAAAGCCTCGGCGGCGTCTACGATAGAGTCGCTTAAGACAGCTGGAATTCGCACGGCAATGATTACGGGCGATCATCCCCTCACCGCTCGCGCTGTGGCAGACAAGTTAGGTATTGATGATGTTTACGCAAACGTTTCACCAGCCGGTAAGGTCGAGTGCCTGCAGTCGATGCAGGGAAAGGGACAAGTCGTGGCCTATGTAGGCGATGGAATCAACGATGCACCGGCTTTAGCGACAGCGGATGTGGGCATTGCTATCGGTACAGGCACTGACGTAGCAATTGAATCCGCGAGCGTCGTGCTGATCGCTGACAATCTGAACGGCTTGATCAACGCAATTACGTTATCTAACGCAACATTACGAAATATTCACCAAAATCTTTTTTGGGCCTTCGCCTACAACGCAGCACTCGTCCCAATTGCAGCGGGTGCACTCTACCCAAACTTCGGCATCCAGTTGTCTCCTGCGTTCGCCGCTGGCGCCATGGCATGCTCGAGCGTATTTGTCGTTGCGAATGCCCTGCGCCTCAAAAGACTGTCACTCAACTAAGATCATCAGGCTGGCCGCCAAGTTGTTGTCAAGGACTCAGGTGCAGGACGCTGCGCCGGCACTGCAGGATTGATTGGCGTGCCGATCGCAAGAAAACCGACAAATCGATAGTCGAGCGGATCAAAACCAAGTGCCTCGGGCACTTCGTCTGTGTAGCTACCGAGGCCGGTGCTCCAGTAGCTAGAGAAACCCATCATGTGCGCGGCGTTTTGTATATTCATCGCAGCGGCGCCCATCGATAGTGTTTGCTCAATCTCAGGCACTTTCTCGTTATTGTGTGAAATCTTATAAGCCATTGCGATTAACAACGGAACGGTCGATAACCACTTGCGTGTGTTTTGTTCTTTCTGAGCAGTCACCTCACGCCCTGAGCGACGCGTAGCAGAAATTGCTAAGTCAGCGAACGCATCAATGTGTTCGCGATGAATCAGCGCAAACCGCCAAGCGCGCAGCGCCGAATGATCCGGAGCGCACACTGCAGCACGCAAGAGCATGTCAATTTGTTCAGCGTTCGGGCCCGGAGCCTGCACAAGCTTCTGGGAGCGACGGGTAATAATTTCTTGAACACTAGCCAAACTCGACATATGTACTCGCATAGATAGGGAGTTAAAAAAAACCCCGCATCACTTTCGCGACACAGGGCTTCCACTTCCGGTAGTCTGCGTTAAGCAGACTAAGCGGTTAAGTATTACAGCACTTGAATATTGGTTGCGCTTGGGCCTTTGGCGCCCTGACCGATTTCAAAGCTGACTTTCTGGTTTTCTTCGAGAGTCTTGTAACCGCTCGAACGAATCTCCGAATAGTGAGCAAACAAATCTTTGCCGCCACCATCAGGCATGATGAAACCATAACCTTTTTCAGCATTGAACCACTTCACGACACCAGTTGCCATTTCAAACTTCCTTGATAAATATAAAAAACGGGCAAAACCGCCCAACGTGCTAG
>JACCED011477274.1_pt1 | contig 12385 bp, 10 predicted proteins | sample 7455021 | NCBI WGS metagenome assembly JACCED01 (sample SAMN15323456, study PRJNA562643) | freshwater metagenome | isolation source: river surface water | place: USA:Blue River Watershed | collected 2017-08-19
ACGAGAACTTCAATGACTTCGACCGTGTCAAAGTCTCCGATATCGGGTACCTGAATGGCTGCTGTGTTGCTCATTATGCGTCTCTCTATCAAGCGTATTGTGGATTGGCTTTGTTAGGATCGATACCATACTTCTTGATTGCCGCAGCGACCTGAGCAACCGGCACCTTTCCTTCGTCAGCCAGCGCGCGCAACGTTGCAAGCACAACGAAATGACGATCTACTTCGAAATGCTCGCGCAAGCGATAACGGAAATCAGAACGCCCAAAACCGTCGGTACCAAGCACACGGTACTGACGTCCATTCGGCACAAAAGGACGAATCTGGTCCGCGAACATTTTCATGTAATCGGTCGACGCAATGATCGGACCGTCTGTCTTGTCCAGAGCGCTTGTCACGTACGGAACCTGTGCTTTGCTGGTCGGATGAAGCATGTTGAAGCGCTCGCAATCTAGACCTTCGCGACGTAACTCGGTAAAGCTCGTCACGCTCCAGATATCAGCAGAAACATTCCAGTCTTGCTCAAGCAGCTCGGCGGCCGCCATGACCTCGCGCAAAATCGTTCCCGAACCGAGCAGTTGGGCACGAACCTTGTTCTTGCCGCCCTTCTTCAATCGGTACATTCCTCGAATGATGCCGTCTTCGTCACCTTTGGTCAGGCCAGGCTGAGGATAATTCTCGTTCATCACCGTAAGGTAATAGAAAACGTTTTCCTGATCTTCCACCATGCGTTTGAGGCCGTGTTGAATAATCACAGCAAGTTCGTGCGCAAAGGTCGGGTCGTACGAAACACAATTAGGGATCGTCGAGGAGAAGATATGGCTGTGCCCGTCTTCATGCTGCAAGCCTTCGCCGTTTAGGGTCGTTCGGCCAGCCGTTCCCCCCAAAAGGAATCCGCGCGCTTGCATGTCACCTGCTGCCCATGCCAAATCACCGACACGTTGGAATCCAAACATCGAGTAGTAGATGTAGAACGGAACCATGATGCGGTTGTTCGTCGAATACGACGTTGCTGCGGCAATCCAAGAACTAAATGCACCAGCCTCGTTAATCCCTTCCTGTAGCAACTGTCCGTCGGCGGCCTCGCGGTAATACATCACCTGATCTTTATCGACAGGGATATATTTTTGACCTTCCGGCGCATAAATCCCAATCTGGCGGAACAAACCTTCCATACCAAATGTACGGGACTCATCAGCAAGAATCGGCACAACACGCGGGCCAATATCTTTGTCTCGCAACACCTGATTCAATACACGCACAAACGCTTGCGTTGTGGAGATCTCCCTGCCTTCGGCGGTCGGCTCGAGTACAGGCCTAAACACCTCTAGTGCTGGGGCAATAAGCTTTTCGTCTGCCTTGACACGCCGCTTCGGGAGATAACCACCGAGGGCTTTGCGACGCTCATGCAGGTAAAGCATTTCAGGCGCGTCTTCCGCAGGCTTGAAATAGGGAACCTCTTCCAACTTGCTATCTGGAATTGGAATGTTGTAGCGATCACGGAATTCCCGAATGGTGTCCGTATCAAGCTTCTTCTGTTGGTGTGATGGGTTCTTGGCTTGCACCACATGTCCAACGCCGTAACCCTTAATCGTCTTGGCGAGAATAACCGTCGGTTGGCCCGTGTGTTTAGTCGCAGCAGAAAAGGCTGCGTAAACCTTGTGTGGATCATGACCGCCACGGTTAAGACGCCACACGTCCTCATCGCTCATGCGTGAAACCATCTCAAGAAGCTTTGGATGTTTACCAAAGAAATGATCGCGCACAAATTTTCCATCATTGGCTTTATATGCCTGGTACTCACCATCGACGGTCTCGTCCATAATTTTGCGCAGGATGCCTTCCTTGTCGCTGGCAAGCAGCGGATCCCAGTAGCCGCCCCAGATCATTTTGATCACGTTCCAGCCACTGCCACGGAAATCGCCCTCAAGCTCTTGAATAATTTTGCCATTACCGCGTACGGGGCCGTCCAAGCGTTGAAGGTTGCAATTGATCACAAAAATCAAGTTGTCAAGCTTCTCGCGTGCAGCCAAACTAATTGCACCAAGCGATTCGGGCTCATCCATCTCGCCATCACCGCAAAATACCCAGACCTTGCGCTGACTCGTATCGGCGATGCCGCGCGCATGCAAGTACTTCAAGAAACGGGCCTGATAGATCGCCATCAAGGGGCCTAAGCCCATCGACACCGTTGGAAATTGCCAAAACTCAGGCATTAATTTTGGATGCGGATAGGACGAAAGCCCCTTGCCACCCACTTCTTGCCTGAAGTTATTCAGCTGCTCTTCCGTCAATCGCCCTTCCAGATATGCACGCCCGTAAACACCTGGTGATGAATGCCCCTGAAAATAGACGAGATCACCGCCCCGCTCAGGGGTATCCGCGTGCCAAAAATGGTTTTGACCGCAACCAATCATTGTCGCAAGCGATGCGAACGATGCAATGTGACCGCCAAGGTCTCCACCATCGGGCGGATTATGTTTGTTGGCCTTGACCACCATCGCCATCGCGTTCCAGCGGATGTAGTGACGGATACGCGCTTCGAGTTCCTGATTACCAGGATGTGCAGGCTCTAGCGCAGCAGGAATCGTGTTGAGGTATGCAGTGTTGGGCGAAAACGGAATATGTGCACCAGAGCGTCGCGCCAGGTCGGTTAGCCGCTCTAATAGGTAGTGCGCACGATCGGGACCTTCGCGATCAAGGACCGCAGCCAGGGCATCGAGCCACTCTTGCGTCTCAAGCGAATCGTCATCGTTCGCGGCTTGGAATGCGGCAGCTTGTGGTGCCATAGCGATCTCCTGGATAGGTAGGGCTTAGATTAAGAAGCCTACTTTGTTTTGAGTATTTTTGGCATTCTAGGTAGAAGTTTGATCTTGAGCAACAAAAATTTCATCAAGCGGTATGTATTTTCATATTATGAAATTTAAGGAATATTTCGTCGCACAGCTGCGACTAAAATAGGCCCCTAATATGGATAACCCGGATGTCCAATTCCCCTAAGTCGGTAGTCTCGATTCCTTTTCAAGACCAGGCGCGATTGCGGCGCAGGCGCTGGTATTGGCTCACGCCAATGCTCGTACTCGTCTTGTATGCCTGCGTGATGAGTGCTTTTTTCTGGCTGCAGCGTCTACACGACGGCAGCGTCATGTTCATCACGATCGACCAAGAGATGCGCCAGCAACGCTTAATCTGGGTTGTCATTGGCTTATCCGTTGTGATCGTTATCGCCTTGCTCATCCTTTGGCGCTACACGCACTATCGTTCGAAAGCTGAAGCGGCTCTGATTACTGAGACCGGTTTTCGCAGAGCGATGGAAAACTCCATGTCCACCGGCATGCGCGTACTGGATTTAGAAGGACGCATCGCCTACGTTAATCCCGCATTCTGCCGAATGATCGGCTGGAACGAGGCTGATCTCATCGGACGCCTGCCCCCTTTCCCCTATTGGGTTCCAGGGCAACACGATAGCCAGCAACAAGTACTAGACAGTGTGCTGTCCGGAAAGGCTCCGAGCACGGGAGTGGAGATTGAAGCACAGCGTCGGGACGGTTCGCGTTTCAGCGCGCGCATGTATGTGTCCCCACTACTCGACCCCAAAGGCACGCAAATTGGTTGGATGACGTCGATGACCGACATCACCGAGCCCAAGCGCATTCGAGAGGCACTGACGGCTGCGCATGAACGGTTTATGACTGTTCTTGAAGGCCTCGATGACGCAATCTCGGTGACGGCCGACACGAACGACGGCGTCGAGCTGTTGTTTGCCAACCGAACCTACAGACGCTTATTTGGCTCGCAAACACAAGGACACGAAGAGATGTTGGCGGGCCGCCGAGGCCGTTACACAGATGAGTCGGTCGAAGTGTTTTCCGAGTCGGTCCAAAAATGGTTCGAGGTGCAGCACCGTATGTTGGCCTGGACGGATGGCAGACGCGTACGCCTTCAGGTGGCGCGCGATATCACCGAACGTCGCAAGCACGAGGAAGCCTCCCGAGTGCAGCAGGAAAAGATCCAAATCACTAGCCGGCTGACCACGATGGGAGAAATGGCCTCATCGTTGGCGCACGAGTTGAACCAGCCACTCACTGCGATTGCGAACTACAGCATGGGTGCGGTGGCGATGGTCAAAGCCGGACACACCGATATGGCGACACTCCTGCCGGCGCTCGAAAAAGCAGCCGCACAAGCCCAACGCGCTGGCAAAATCATCAGCCGTATCCGCGACTTCGTCAAACGAAGTGAACCGCGCCGTCAAAACGTACCGATTCAAACTATCGTAGATAACGCCGTGAGCCTGGCAGAGATACATGCCAGAAAACGACAAGTCGAAATTGTGCGCAACATCCCCGAGAGTCTACCGGACGTCTATGCAGATCCTATTTTGATTGAACAAGTACTTCTAAATCTGCTAAAGAATGGCCTCGAGGCGATGGACCAGTCCACATTGAATACACTCTCACTCGACGTTTCGCTGCACGACAACCAGATTGAAGTCGCCGTAAAAGATCGCGGTCATGGCCTGTCGGAGCCAGAACGTCTTTTTGAGCCATTTTTTAGTACTAAGTCCGAAGGACTTGGTATGGGCCTGAATATTTGTCGCACCATCATTGAGTCACACCATGGACGCCTCTGGGCAAGCAACAATCCAGATGGCGGAACTATTTTTCGCTTTACACTACCGTGCGCTTCTAACCTAGAGGCAGAGCACAGCAATCAGTCCGAGGAGTTATCCGCATGAGCACGCCCAACGTCGCAAGTACTGTCTTTATCGTTGACGATGACGAGGCCGTAAGAGATTCACTCCGTTGGTTGCTTGAAGCAAACGGTTACCATGTCAGCGCATTTTCCAGCGCCGAAAGCTTCCTGGCCGCGTTTGATGACAAGACGACGGGTGTATTGATTGTTGATGTCCGTATGCCGGGCATGAGCGGTCTCGAGCTCCAAGAGCAATTAATTACCCGCAAATCATCCATGCCAATCGTCTTCATCACAGGTCACGGTGATGTCCCCATGGCCGTATCAACGATTAAAAAAGGCGCGATCGACTTTTTAGAAAAGCCATTTGATGAGACTGATCTGCGCGAGATTGTGGCACGCATGTTCGAACAAGCGAATCAGCGCTTGACCCAGGCCAAGGCCCAGCGCGAGCATGAGGCAATGCTTGGGCGCTTAACTGCGCGCGAGCAGCAGGTTCTAGAGCGTATCGTCGCAGGCCGCCTAAACAAGCAAATTGCAGATGACCTAGGCATCAGCATCAAGACTGTCGAGGCACATCGTGCCAACATCATGGAAAAACTGCAGGTCACAACTGTTGCAGACTTAATGAAGGTTGCATTGGCAAAGCCTGAGAGCAACACATGACAGCCAGAGTCATAGACGGGGTAAAACTTGCAGCGACAATTCGCGAAGGTGTTGCGACCCGGTCTGCCGCGCTTGCAACGCATGGCGTAAAGCCCGGCCTTGCTGTCGTACTCGTTGGCAGCGACCCCGCCTCTCAAGTTTACGTCCGTAACAAAGTGACCGCCTGCGAGAAGGCTGGGATGCATTCGGTATTAGAACAATACCCAGCCGATATGACCCAAGAGGCATTGCTCGCGCGAATCGAAACATTAAATGCCGACCCAAGCATTCACGGGATCTTGGTGCAACTTCCGCTCCCAAAGCATATTGATTCACACCGTGTCATTGAAGCAATCGCCGCAGAAAAAGACGTGGATGGTTTCCACATTAGTAACGCAGGCTTGCTCATGACTGGAACGCCCCTCTTCAGGCCCTGCACACCCTACGGTGTGATGAAAATGCTTGAGTCCGAACAGGTTGTGTTGCGTGGTGCCGTTGCGGTGGTGGTGGGTGCTAGCAATATTGTTGGTAAGCCTATGGCTATGCTGTTGCAAACTGCTGGCGCAACCGTCACGATTTGTAATTCTAAAACGCGGGATCTCGCTTGGCACACACGCCATGCAGATATTGTGGTCGTTGCAACAGGAAAGCCCGGCATGGTCACGGGTGACATGATCAAGCCCGGCGCTGTCGTGATCGATGTGGGTATTAACCGTGGTGCCGACGGCAAGCTGTGCGGAGACGTCGACTATGCGTCCGCAAAGGAAGTCGCAGGGGCAATCACCCCTGTCCCGGGTGGCGTGGGTCCCATGACAATCGCCATGTTGCTTGTTAATACTTTGGAAGCAGCTGAACGCGCGTTAGCGCGTCGCACAACGACATGAATCCTCTGATCGTCCCTATTCAAAGCTTTGTGGATTACGCGGCAATACGCCCTGAACATATCGAAGCCGCTATACCCGCCCTCCTTGCCAAGGCCCGCGCTGCAGTTGACCTCGCTGCGAGCGAAGACGGCCCCGCAACATGGGAGTGTGTTGTCGACGCGGTAGATGAAGCGAGCGAGCCTCTGTGGCGTGCTTGGTCAATTGCGGGCCACTTGAATTCCGTCGTAAACACGACCGAATTACGTAATGCGTATAACGCAATGCTTCCGGCCATCAGCGAGTATTCGACATGGGTCGGTCTACACGCGGGCTTATATAAGAAATACAGACTATTAAGAGAAAGTGCCCAGTTTTCTGAGCTGTCGGCACAACGCCAACGTGTCGTAGAGCTATCTCTGCGCGACTTCAAACTTAGCGGGGTCGAGCTGCAGGGCAAAGCGCGTGATGATTATGCAGCCAACGCAGAAAAACAAGCACAAGTATCGCAAAAGTTTTCAGAGAACGTCCTCGATGCGACAGACGCCTGGGCTCTGAAAGTTGACAATATCGACAGACTAGCTGGCGTGCCAAGCGATGTATTGGAATCAATTAAGGATCCTGCGCAGACATCCTGGACGTTGAATTTGAAGATGCCTTGTTACTTGCCAGTCATGCAGTATGCGCAAGATCGCGAGCTTCGACGCACCCTCTACCACGCGTACGCCACGCGAGCGTCGGATCAGGGTGATGCCAAGTTTGATAACTCGACATTAATTGAAGAGTCTCTTTCTCTTCGTGCGCAAGAAGCTAAATTGTTAGGCTTTCAGCATTATGCGGAACTACGCTTACAGACAAGAATGGCCAAAAGTGCTGGAGAGGTTGGCGACTTTTTGCGGCAACTGACCGCCAAAGCCAAACCCTTTGCACAGCGAGACTTGGCTGAGCTCAATGAATTTGCACGCTCCTCACTGAACCTAACAGACTTACAGCCCTGGGATATTGCGTTCGTCTCAGAACGTTTGCGTGAATCACGTTACGACTATTCAGAGGATGAGGTCAAACAATACTTCACCGAACCGCGCGTATTAAAAGGCCTCTTCGATGTCATCCAGACTTTGTTTCACGTTGAGCTCATTGAGCACCCCGTGAGCGGCTGGTGTGCAGACGTGCGTTGCTACGCAGTCAAGGGTCAAGAGGGAAAAACACTGGGCTATCTATTGATGGACTTGTATGCGCGCCCTGGTAAACAAGGGGGAGCTTGGGTAGATAGCGAACGTAGCAGGCATCGTGTTGGCAAAGAAGTACGTCTACCAATTACATATCTCACTTGTAACTTTGCACGGCCACAAGGGTCGCGTCCTGCAGTTTGGACACACGACGACGTGATCACCCTCTTTCATGAGAGTGGTCATGCCTTACACGCTCTGCTCTCAGAAGTAGATGAGCTGGGCGTGTCAGCCTTTTCGAGTGTCGAGTGGGATGCTATTGAGTTACCCTCACAATTCATGGAAAACTTTTGCTGGGATTGGACCGTCTTACAAGCGCTGAGTGCGCATGTGGATACGGGACTGCCTATCGCCAGATCGCTGTACGACAAAATGACAGCAGCGAGAAATTTCCAGAGCGGGATGCAGACTGTCCGGCAAGTTGAATTTTCTTTGTTCGACGTGTTGATCCACCAACAGCACCTAGGACTATCGATTGCAGAGGTCATGTCGCAGTTAGATCAAGTGCGGCAAGAAGTGGCAGTGCTCTTGCCGCCATCCTGGCACAGATTCCCGCATAGCTTTTCCCATCTGTTTGCTGGTGGGTATGGGGCTGGATACTACAGCTACAAATGGGCTGAAGTACTCTCTGCAGACGCGTACGAGGCATTTGAAGAGGCCACCGATAAATTGCCTTCAGCAAATCGCGTCGGGGCGAGCACATTGGATCCCGATACCGGGCTGCGTTTTAAGCGCGAAATCTTAGCTGTCGGTGGCGCCCGCCCCGCAGCAGAATCCTTCAAATCATTCAGAGGCCGTGAACCAAAGCTCGATGCCTTGCTCCGGCATCATGGAATGACGCCAGCTCCAGCGCAACACCGCACCTAGGCATGATTCGATGATTGCATTCTTTAGGCTTTTGGGGCAACGTTGCAGATTGGGCGTTCTAGCTTTTGCACTCATCCTCGCCGGCTGCTCCGATCCGAATGTGAAATGGTCTTTATATGATGTCAGCGGACATCTTCCAGATCTCCGCTTTTCATTGCAGGGTGCAGGGAATCAGACAGTTACTGAAAAAGACTTTGCCGGCCAAACCGTACTCATGTTTTTTGGGTATGCAAGCTGTCCGGATATATGCCCCACAACCATGGCACAGCTCACGGAAGTCGTGCAGAAACTTGGCGACCGTGCACAGGGTGTGAAGATCGTTTTCGTGAGTGTCGACCCACATCGCGATACCCCAGATATTCTTCAGGCCTACGTGAAAGCATTCAGCGCTAGCGCTATTGGCTTAACCGGGAGCGAAACACAGGTGGCCGAGCTCGCTAGACGCTACCGTATCGCATACCAAATTGAGAAACCGAAACCCGGCGATAGTGCAGACGTCTACGACATTACCCATAGCCGTGGCGTGTTTATATTTGACCGCTTTGGCCGAGCTCGGTTGCTTGCGTCTGATACAGAAAAAGTTGACGCCGTCGTCCAGGACCTCGCGCAACTAATAGACCTAACTAAGCGTTGAACTGTAGCCTGCTTCTTTAAGAGTCTCCTGCAGTTCTGACGGGCTCGGACCCTGTTCAACAGAAACAGTTTTTTTCTGTAAGTCACACACGACGGTGGCCGCACTGTACTTACCTTGAATTGCGGCTGTAATTGATTTAACGCAATGATTGCAGGACATATCAGGCACATTAAGTTTTATCATGTCAGCTCCATTCAGTAAGTTGCATCCATTATGACTGAAAAAATCGTCAGCACACCGAAATCCCAAAAGACACTCGACCTACACATAGATGACATGACCTGTGCGTCCTGTGTATTACGTGTAGAAAAAGCGCTTACCGGTGTATCAGGTATAGCGCGTGCGCAAGTGAACTTGGCGACACAACGCGCCACCCTGACCTTCATTGACGAACTTAACGACAGAAAATCCATCACGAATAATGCAATCGAAGCTGCTAGACGTTCAGGCTACCCTGCACGCGTGATTAGTGAGGACATCCACGAAGAGGATGTCTTAATCGAACAACGCGCAGCAGAACAGCATCACCTTCAGCGCGACTTATACATTGCAACAGCCCTAACCTTACCCGTGTTTATTCTAGAAATGGGGTCGCATGCTTCAAGCACCGCGCATCGCCTTATTCACGATTCAATCGGGATGCAACTGAGCTTTCAAATCCAAGCACTGCTGACGACACTTGTCATGTTCGGTCCAGGACGACACTTTTTTTTAAGGGGATTCCCTGCGCTCTGGCACCGGAGTCCCGACATGAACTCTCTCGTTGCTCTGGGGTCGGGTAGCGCTTGGCTCTATTCTCTCGCGACAACTGTCGTACCGCAATGGTTGCCCGCCAATGCACGCTTCGTCTACTTCGAGGCTGCGGCGGTGATCGTCACGCTGATACTGTTAGGGCGCTGGCTCGAGGCTCGTGCTAGAGGTCGAACCGGCGACGCGATCCAACATCTGATTGGGCTTCAGCCTCACACCGCGCATGTCGTCACATCAAGTTCGGAAGTCGTCGATCGCCCAATTGAACAGATCATAACGGGCGATTACTTGTTAGTACGGCCAGGCGAGCGTCTTGCTACCGATGGCGTTATTACGGAAGGGAGTCCGTACATTGATGAATCGATGATTACTGGCGAACCGATTGCAATCGAAAAACAACCCGGAGATCGCGTGACGGGTGGCACCCTAAACACAACGCGAAGCTTCACCTTCAGAGCAACACACACGGGAAAGAATACTGTGCTCGCACAGATCGTGCGCATGGTTCAAACAGCACAAGGTGCAAAACTCCCCATTCAAGGGGTTGTTGATCAAATCACCGCTTGGTTCGTACCCGCAATACTGCTATGCGCTTTCGCCACGTTTTTGATCTGGTATATCGTTGGACCTGCCCCGTACTTTACACATGCGCTCGTGGCTGCTGTTGCGGTGTTAATCATTGCCTGCCCATGCGCGATGGGTTTAGCCACACCGACGTCCGTCATGGTCGGGACCGGGAGAGCAGCACAGGCGGGGATTTTATTCCGGCAAGGCGATGCGTTGCAAAGACTGCGCGACGTCACCACCATCGCATTCGACAAGACTGGCACACTCACTCTCGGAAGGCCGCAGGTCACCGATCTTGAAATTCTTGACTCGACGTATAGTTACGATACGGTCCTGAGTTTGACAGCCGGGATGCAAGCGCATTCTGAGCACCCTATCGCGCGAGCCTTTGTCCAAGCGGCTGGCGTCCGTGGGCTAATTATCCCTGTTGCCAAAGAATTTCAAACTAGTACGGGTTCCGGCGCTAAGGCTTCGGTGTCTGATCATTGGGTGTCTGCGGGGTCTGAACGATACATGCAAGAGCAAGGTATTAACGCGCTCAATCAACAAGAGCGGTTGAAGCAGTGGGGTCTTGCTGCAAAGACACCCATTCTCATTGCGATTGATGGTGTGCTTGTTGCTGTTGCGGGTCTTTCCGATCCGATCAAGGCTTCGGCAGCGTCGACGATAGAGTCGCTGAAGGCCGCAGGGATTCGCACGGCAATGATTACGGGTGATCATCCACTCACCGCTCGCGCAGTGGCGGATACGTTAGGTATTGATGATGTCTACGCAAACGTTTTACCAGCCGGCAAGGTCGAGTGTCTCAAGTCGATGCAAAAAAAGGGACAAGTCGTGGCCTATGTCGGCGATGGAATCAATGACGCACCTGCCTTAGCGACAGCGGACGTCGGAGTTGCTATCGGTACCGGCACGGACGTCGCAATTGAATCCGCGAGCGTCGTGCTGATCTCTGACAATCTAAATGGCTTGCTCAACGCAATGAAGTTATCTAGCGCAACATTGCGAAATATTCACCAAAATCTTTTTTGGGCATTCGCCTATAACGCAGCGCTCGTTCCAATTGCTGCGGGCGTGCTGTACCCGAATTTTGGAATACAGCTGTCTCCCGCTTTCGCTGCCGGAGCGATGGCATGCTCAAGCGTATTTGTCGTTGCGAATGCCCTGCGTCTTAAAAGACTATCACTCAACTAGGCTCGTTAGACAGGCTGCCAGGTCGTGGTCAAGGAATCAGGGGCCGGACGTTGTGCTGGCACGGCAGGACTCATTGCCGTACCAATCGCAAGAAAACCGACAAATCGATAGTCGAGTGGGTCAAAGCCAAGTGCTTCGGGTACTTCGTCTGTGTAGCTACCGAGGCCAGTGCTCCAGTAGCTAGAGAAACCCATCATATGCGCTGCGTTTTGTATGTTCATCGCGGCGGCACCCATCGAAAGTGTTTGTTCAATCTCAGGCACTTTTTCGTTATTGTGTGAAATCTTATACGCCATTGCGATCAGCAGCGGAACGGTCGATAACCACTTGCGTGTATTTTGCTCCTTCTGTGCAGTCACCTCACGCCCTGAGCGACGCGTAGCAGATATTGCTAAGTCAGCGAACGCATCAATGTGCTCACGATGAATCAGCGCAAACCGCCAGGCGCGCAGCGCCGAATGATCCGGTGCGCACACTGCAGCCCTCAAGAGTGTGTCAATTTGTTCAGCATTCGGCCCCGGGGCCTGCACAAGCTTTTGGGAGCGACGGGAAATAATTTCTTGAACACCAGCCAAACTCGACATATGTACTCGCAACGATAGGGAGTTAAAAAAAACCCCGCATCACTTTCGCGACACAGGGCTTTCACTTCCGACAGCCCGCGTTAAGCAGACTGATCGGTTAAGTATTACAGCACTTGAATATTGGTTGCGCTTGGGCCTTTGGCGCCCTGACCGATTTCAAAGCTGACTTTCTGGTTTTCTTCGAGAGTCTTGTAACCGCTCGAACGAATTTCCGAATAGTGAGCAAACAAATCCTTGCCGCCACCATCAGGCATGATGAAACCATAACCTTTTTCAGCATTGAACCACTTCACGACACCAGTTGCCATTTCAAACTTCCTTGATAAATATAAAAAACGGGCAAAACCGCCCAACGTGCTAG
>JACCED011740415.1_pt1 | contig 12379 bp, 3 predicted proteins | sample 7455021 | NCBI WGS metagenome assembly JACCED01 (sample SAMN15323456, study PRJNA562643) | freshwater metagenome | isolation source: river surface water | place: USA:Blue River Watershed | collected 2017-08-19
AAAAGAAATAAAGGTAGTGAAGGTGAAGCTATTATAGATAGAATGGATAGAGTTTTGAAAGGTAATCTTGATGCGAGTATATTATTAAGTTCTTCTATAGTTAATAATACGCTTAAGAAAGATGAAGCCAAATTACCAAAAAATAATTTATTAGGAACCATAAGTAGGTTTAACAAAGATATATTACAAACAATGATAAAAGAATCTAAACAAAATTTATCTGAAGTAATACAAAAAGTAATAGATTTACATAAAACAAAACAAGAATTATCAAGTTCTACAATTTTTGAAAAACCAGCTTTATCAGCTATCACATCTACAGTCCCTGAATCCTTAGCTTCAGTATCATCAGCTCTTACAAAATCTCCACAAGTGCCTCCATCAACAACATTTCCATTAACAGTGCCTCAACCAGCAACATCTCTACCAGCAGTAACTCCATCAGCAACATCTAAACCTGCTGTGCCTCCATTAGCAGTAACTTCACCAGCAACATCTCAACCAGCAGCACCTTCATCGGCACCATCTCAACCAGCAGTACCTCCGCCAGAAACATCTCAACCAGCAACATCTCTACCAGCAGCACCTCCGCCAGAAACATCTCAACCAGCAACATCTCTACCAGCAGCACCTCAACAGGAGGAATTAATAAATAAATTTAGTAATACATTATCAGAATTAAAAAAAAAAATATATAATTCAGATAATGAAAAAGATAATATTAATGTAATAAATGAAATTAATGATACAATAACCCTATTAGAAACATATAGAGAAAATGTAGGAAATGATGCTGAAAAATTAAAATCTATAAATGAATTACAAGTTGAATTAAGAAAACTATTAAAATTTAAATTTTTAGGTAAAAAAACTTATTATTATGTTTCTAAAAGTAAAGTATTAATAGAAATTAAATATTATACATATGATAATGATTACGCTTTATTAAAATTTAGTAATGAACTGCATAAAAATACCACAATTACAGAACTTGAACATACTCAATTATTTATAAAACCCGAAAAAGATGCTTATTATTTAATGCTTAAACCAGAAAATAAAAAAATTTTTGAAAACCAAATTTTGGATAAAGTTCAAGAAAATTTTAATTTTATGGATAAATCTTTGCCTTGTTGTTGGTATAGTGATTTAGACAAGGCAAAAAATGCGTCTTCTCAAAATTTATATTTTATTTCTTTGGCTGAAAATATTGATATACCTGAACGTATATTTTATTTAGAAATAAATGAAAAAAATGTTGTATTTAAACATTCATTTGATAAATCTAAAGAAAATTCTGTTTATACACAAATTTTTAATTATTATATTTCAAAAGGTATTCCAGAAATTACTTCTGAAGATAAAGGTAGTAACTATACTGAAATTAAATTTACTATAACTAATGAACAATATCATGCACTTAAAAATGTATATAATAAAGAAAATAACTGGGAATTTACATCTAGTAATGGAACAAATATTGTATTTCCTGGTTTTTGGACACTTGATTTGAATACAGTAAGAGAAATTAAAGAAAAAGAAAAAAAAAGGAGAATTAATGAAGATGAAGAAAAGAAATATACAATGAATATCTTAAAAGATTTACCAATTAATGATGAACCAAATATAGAAAGATTTAACCAATTAATGTCAATGTCTAACCAACTATCATCCTATGAACCAGATTTTAAACCAAATTATGATATAAAAAAATTAGCACATGATTTTGGATATGAAATAGGTAGTAATACATGGAAAGGTGTTAAAGTTATCCCAAATACTAATAAAATTGGTGGTTTTTATATTTTTTTGGAGAATTATTATTACTATGCAAGCTTTTACTTTGAAAATGGAATAGAAGTTTTATTTCATAGTAATCAATGTACAGATGTAGAATTTGCTGGAAAAATAATATATTATTATATTGACACATTTTTTTATACATATGACAAATGTTTTCAATTTATGCAAGAGTACAAATCAAAGATGAAAAAATTATATTATCCTGACCCCCATGATTACCATGAAATTGAATACCTATTTTCTCCTATAGATTATACAGAAGAAAAAAACCTATATTTGCCACAAAATGATAATGATAAAGAAATTTATATCGCAGCATATAAATACGGTTATATTCCTGGTACAAACAAATTTGGCATTGTTGATGTATCTCCTATAGTACTAGTATCCCAGAATTATGTTGGTTTTCAGTTAGGAAATAAAATAAGAGTTCATATTCACAAAGATGGTTATCCTAAATTTATATTAGCAACGCAGGAGAAGGTGAAAAAGGGGAGGAAATATAAGATACAAACAAAACTAGAATCATTTGATAATTACAGAGATGCATGGAATACAGCTTTCAATGTTAATGGTACTGCTAAATTAACTTTAACTGGTGGTTTTGTTGAAGAAGATTTAAATATATCATCAGATGAAGAACTAAATAGAAAATATTACAAGAAATATTTAAAATATAAAACTAAATATTTACAATTAAAATAAACATTATTTTTTTTAATAATTAATATATATTAAGAATGATACAATATATGTTAAGAGAATTTTTATTATATGACAACTTGGAAAATATGCCTAAAGATAGGTATAAAAATTTATTATTATTAAATAAAAAAGTTATTGATAAAATTAATAGATTAAGAGAAAGATTAAGTTTTGATTTATATAATGCTGCAAATAATGAATATAGAAGAATCATTAATAATTTTGATATACCTTTTTTAAGACAACTAATATATGAACAACAAATTGATTTTTTTGAAGATGATTTAAATATAAAACATAATATGTTACTTTCAAAATTAATTAATCATAATAAAATGAGAAATTTAATAAAATTAATTATTCTTAAAAAATATAGTTCATTTATAAAGGAAGATAATAGTATTTCTGGTGTTTTAAAAAATATAATTAATAAACTAGAAAATATAAAAATAGATGAAGCAACAAAAATTAATCTTATTAAAACTTTTTTATATTTATCACAAAAATATGATATAAATTTATTAGGTGATGAAACAATAGTTAGTGAAGAAAAGATGGTAGGTGGTGCCGAAAATAATATGTATGATAATATTCTAATTATATCGGTTTGTTTTTATTTTGAAAATGATAGAGACATGGTTTTATTATGTAAAAATTTAATAAGAAAAATTAATTCTAATGATTTAAGTGATAATTTACTTAGAAAAATTGATGATGTTTTAGCCAGTTCTTATAAACACAAAATATTATTAAGCTCGCCAATAGTTTTTGATAAACTTGATTACAAAAAAAAAATAGATGAAATGTTTAATTCAAATGATAAAATTAATCAACAAATAAATGATGCTATTTTATTCGTTTTAACTGAAGAAATGTCTATTTTAGAACAAAATCCAGAAATTTGTCAACCAGATGGTATATTATTTTTATTAACTTCCTTAATTATTGAAATTATAAATCGTGGAAATTTAAATATTAATATATTTAAAAAACAACCCGTTGAAGTATTAAAAGAATTATATTCTATAGTTGGAGTTGCTATTAATAATACTTTAAGTGAAGAATATATTCAAGGTTTAAAAATTTTATTAAATATTAGAGATGATATTACACCCGAAATTATATTACAAAATGATTATATAGGTGTTAAATTAGAACAACCTGAAAAAGAATTAACAGGAGTAGAACCAGCTGTAGTGAATACATCTGCTGTGCCTGTTATAACTAAACCTGTTAAAACTATAAAACCTGATGCATCTGCAGTATCTAGTGATCTATCTGTAGCACCTGCAGAATCTGATGCGCCTATAGCACCATCTGTAGAATCAACAGCTGTGTTATATGTAACACAACCTTTAGCACAATCTGGAGAAGCATCTGTAGTGCCATTAGCAGTATCACAAAACCAATCTAAAGTACCATCTAAAAATTTATTATCTAAAATAGAAAGTAGTGTTAAATATGCGGTGCCTTTACTTTTAGGTATAGCTAGTTCTTTATGGTTTAATAAACTTCCAATTTCTTTAGGCACAGCTGTATCAAATATATCAAATGTATCATCTGTATCATCTGTCGCAAATATATCATCTGTAGCAAATATTTCTAATATATCTACATTTCCAAATGTGTCTATGGGGACTAATATGCCATTAGTATCTACAACTAATCAAACAGTAGTTTATAATACAAGTTTTCCTTTATCATTAACAAATTTACCTATTTTTGGTCCTGAATTAGAACCTAAACCTTCTGAAGCTGCTATACATTTTGCTAGCACATTACAAAATTATCTTAGTTTATCTAAAGATTTACAGTCATTATTTAGATATACTGATACATATATGGTTGAGTGGAATAATAATACATACAATGTTGGTTTTATTAGATTACAGACAGATGGAAAAGGAACGAATTGGCCTAATTTAGATAGAATTCCAATATTATTTAAACCATCTAAAATTGTGCAACATACTGCTCAAATTATAGAACCGGAAGCTGTTAATACACAAATTATTTTTAGTTCTGCTGATGGAGATTGTTTAGTTTCTGCTGAAGGAGATACTAAACAAATTCATAATCTTCAAAATGATGAAGGAACAACATGTCCTTATGTTTTCGCTCCAGGTAATGCCTCACATATATCCAACCCATATATAGGACAAAATACGGTGCCCTTAGGTGCGTCTTTTACTAAATCATATTCTGGTAATATTATACCAAATTTTGTATTAGATACTAGTAATTTAATTAGTTTTAGTAAAAATTTTACAAGCTTACAAGAACAAAGTTTAAATCCAGAATCAATGTCACAACCTTTGGTTATAAGTATGGAAAAGGGTAATTCACAAGAAAGATTTTTAGATTCAAAAGCATATATTGGTAAAGTTCGTGAAATTAATTTTGATACTTTTGAAAGAACTAGTTTAAATACAGATATTTATAAAACAACATTAAATATTGATGGTATTGAAGTAATTTATTTTGATAAATTAGATAGAACTAGGGATGTTATAACTGCATTAGATCCTTCTAATTTACAAGTAGCTTTAGAAAATATATCTAATGTAGAACAACAGCAACCAGAAAAATCTGTTATTTTAACTGAACATCAATTTAGACATAAACCATGGTCGATAGAATTAAATTATAATACAGGTGAAAGATTATTACTTAGACCTACTGAAGGCACAGGAGCATTGTATAATGAAGGTGGTGGTAAAAATAATAATTTTAAATATTACAAAAAATATTTGAAATATAAAACTAAATATTTAGAATTAAAATAAATATTTTGTAAAAAATGTGTAATTCACTAAAGTTATATATATTTTTATATTTTTATATAATATATATTATATAAATGATTATATTTGACATATTAAATAATTTAAGAAAGTATGGTATTAATCCTTCAGATATACCGTCTAATATATCATCCATGCATAATAATCAAATAGTAAATGAAATAAAAAAATTAAAAGCTAATATTAATCCTGATGTATACAAACAAGCTAGTGATTTATATAAAAAAGTAATTGAACCTATAAATATTTCTTTTATTAAATCACTATACAGTGTGCTTAATTATACAAGCAATAATTATGATCCCCTTACAGATTTTAATTATTTATACGATCAGTATGATAAAAATAATGTTAAAAACCCTATTATTTATAAATTATTAAATAGACATCGTTTAAAAAGAAACTTAATTAAATATATTATTCTTACACATTACAACGATAAATCTTATAATAAAATATCTGATAAAATAATTACTATAATAAAAGCATATATAGGTGAAAATCAAACTTTAAAAAAAAAAAATAATTTTAGTGGAGGTGCGGAAATACTAACAGAAGATAAAAGAAAAACTATAGTTGCCACACTTACTTTTGCTGCTTTGGCTTTGGGTGATGATCAAAAGACTAGAAATTCCTTAACAGAACTTATTGAAAAAGTAAATGGAAAAGATAGTGCAACAATTAAACAAAGAATAGAAAAAATTATGGCTGATCCAAAAATTCCTGTTGATAATAGACCTTTTTTTACAGATATAATTATTAATCCAAGTTCTGATTTTGATAAAGAAAAAGAAGAAAATGCTAAAGTAATATCATCTAATAAAGATATAGGTTTTCATTGTATACCTGATGATGATGTTTCTCATGTGTATGAAAGCAAAAAAAGTATAAGTACAAAAAATGCGCAAACAAACCGTGAAGAACAACAAAAATTACTTGAAACAATCCGAAAAGAGAATATAGATAAAATAAAAGCTATAGAAGAAACAGCTAACCAACGAATTTCTGAAGCAGAAGCTAGAATAAAAGCTATAGAAGAAACAGCTAATCAACGAATTTCTGAAGCAGAAGCTATAAAAGCAACAGCTAATCAACGAATTTCTGAAGCAGAAGCTATAAAAGCAACAGCTAATCAACGAATTTCTGAAACAGAAAGTAGATTTAGAGATACACAATTAGTTTCAACGTCTAGTTCAGTAGCACCACCACCACCTCCTCCACCTCCTGGAAAAGGAGCACCGCCGCCACCTCCTCCACCTCCTGGAACAGGAGGACCACCACCGCCACCACCACCTGCTCCAGGAGCACCGCCACCACCACCTGCTCCTGGAGCACCTAGAAGTGGTCCGCAATTTCCTTTACCGAAACTTCCCAAAGTAAGAGTTGATGAAGTTATGAAAAAAGTAGAATCTTACTATGAAGATATCAAAGGTTGGATTAGAAATAAATCTTACGATCCAGGTGATACAAATTGGCCAGCAAATAATCCAAAATATCGTCCCAGCGATAGAACAATTTATATGAACACAAACGAAAAAATTGGTCTTAAAATAAAAGAAATAGAAGATATTAAAGAAAATTTAGAAAAAATTAATGATGATGAAAAACAAAAAAAAGCCGAAGAAGCAGTAAAAATATTTAATGATGCTGAATGCTTATTCAAAGTAATTCAATTTAAAAATAAAGAATATAAAAAAAAAAGTAATAATAATCCAGTTTTGACAAAAGCTCCGCTAAAAATATTTACTTCAAAAAAAGATCCTGATGAAGATATTATTAATAAACTAGTAGAAATAGGTAAAGATAATAAAAAAATGTTGATTACGTTAGCGTTGAAAGTTTATAGAAAAAAACTTGCAGAAATAGAAGGATTATTATCTAAAAGCGAAGATACCACATTAAAAGATAATTTAGAATCTTATATAAAAACTATAAAAGAGAACATCTTTAATTTTAATCAATATATACTTAAATCAACAGGAGATGTCGATGATAATTTATTTAATCAAACTTTAGCAAAATTTGGCGAAAATATTAATAAAGCCTATGAACAAGCATTAAAAGAAACACAAAAAGTTGTTGGTGGTAGTTTATATTATTACAATAAATATATGAAATATAAGATTAAATATTTACAATTAAAATAAATATTTATAAATAAATAAGTTTAATTAATTTTTAATTAGTCACCGGATAAGGTATATTTTTAGAAAAGTTAACCATTTCTAGTTCATGTTCTCTTAATTTTTTATTAAATTGAGAGATTATTTGGCTATCAGACATCATAGAGTTTTTACCTAAATCATCAAAAGAGTAAAAATTGTCATCACCGTCTGTCATAGATAATTTTTTACCATTATTATTTTCATAAGATTCATAATCAACATTATAGTCATTAGTAAAGTATCCATCAGTGAATACAAATTCAATAGCTACTTTTTTAGTATCATTAACATTATCAATATTACCGAATAGTCCTTCACCAGCAAGAGGATCATTTTTCATAACAAAATGAACTGTAATTTTCATTTGATCTGTTACAGTTTTAACAATTTTTTGTACAACAAAAGAAACAACATATTTTGTTTCAGCTTCAGTATATTCTTGTTTCATTTCAGTTAAAGCAATTAATTTAACGGGTGAATTTTTAGGAATATCAGGATATAAGTTATAATCTACACCAATATCTTTATAAAATTTATTTATACCTCTATCATCAACATATTTCTTTAATTGAGCAGTCATAGGTAAATAATTATTATAATCATTAATAACTTCATAAGAATCGGGTAAATCATTTAAAATTTTATTTAATCTATTAACAAAACCACCAACTAGTTTTACAACAATTAAAGGAGGTGGAACTTTAGGATCGTAAAGAGTTGTAGATACAGGTAAGGTTTGTAAATTAAATACAATCTTTTGATCGGGACATAACATATTAAGTGCTGTTAATACATCTCTATATGAATCATTAAATTGAGTTGAAACAAAAAATTTGTTTAATTTAATTTTATTAGATGCACATGATTGATTTTTCTTTTTACTATTCATTTTAAGAGCTTTTAACATATCAATATCATCAAATATTCTATTTTTTTTATTATTATAAAAATCTCTCGCCATTCTATTCTTTTTATATAATAAAGAAGATGATGGATTATTAGTATAACCACCTACAGGAATATCATTTACTAATTTATCTTGATCAGCAAATTCTTTTTGACTAACTCCTTCTATAAAAGGATTTGTTATATTAATATAATTTTCTGATTTTTTATTATCTTTATCATTGTTTTTTGGTTTATTTTGTGAAAATAAATATATTACAACAATTACACAAATTATAATTAATATTTCGTTCATATTATAATTTATAATTATAAAATATATTTTATACTTAAAATTTAATAAATATAAAACTCTTATAATAAACTTTGTAAAACACATATTTATAATTATTGTAAAGCATCATAATTATAATTATAGTAAAGCATCATATCTATCATTTATTTTATTATCTATATAATCATAATTTGAATATAAATCAAAAAGACCTTCTTCATCAACTATATCATCTCCTAAATCTTGAGCATTCAATTCCTCTATATCATCTTCAATTTCATCCATTATTTTTTCTTTTTCTTCATCATTTTCAACTTCATCAAGATTATGTTGATCACCATAATAATCTACAGCATCAACAAATAAGTTTTTACTTTGTGTTTCTAGATAAAATTCGGATGTATATAAAATTTGATTAAAATGATCAACATCTTTATCAAATGTTGCTATATCAAGATTATATAAATCAAATAATTTATTAACAATTTCTAACATAAATAAACATATATTTGTTTTAATTGTTTTATTATCATTATATGACAATAATCTTACAAATTCATCAGTAATATAATTTAATATCATATTGTTATTAAAATCTTTTTTAATAAAATATGTAAATTCTGTATAAAAATTAAATTTTAAATGTTCTTTAATATTGCTATAAGGTAAATAATCTATAATTGTATTCATATGTTTTAAAAATTGATGTTTATCAATTTTTAAGGATTTTGGACTTTTATCATTTTGTTTTTTATCATTTTGTTTTTTATCATTTTGTTTTTTATCTACAGTAGTTGTTATATTTGATTCAAATTTCTTTAAAAATTTATTATAAATAATATCAAGAGGATTATTAATTATTTCAAATTCTTCTATTTGATATGAATTTAAATCAGGATTAGTTTCTGGATTATTTAAAAGCTTTATATTATATTTAAAATTGATTCTATTAATATATTTAAGTAATTCATATCCTAATTTTTTAAGGTAAATACTTCTTCTATAAGAAACTTTATTAATAAAATCTGTCATATTAAATGATTCTTTTAATTCATTAATTTTATCTTCAGAATATCCTATAAATTCTGGATAGAAATCTCTAATATCAACATATTGTCTTGTAAAACCAAACATCAAAAATAAATTTTTTATGCTATAACATATTTTAATTTTACTAAATGGTTTTTCATTCAAATGATAATCTTTATTAATTTCTCTATATCCTAATAAATATTTCTTATGTAAATCATAAAAAACTTCATATTTTGTATTTTTTTGTATTGTAAATACAAGCACATCTCTTTTATAAAAAGTATGATTTTCTATAATTCTAAATTTATTATCTTTATCATAAATTTGTATTTTTTCATCTAATTTTACACCATTATAATCATGATCTATTATAAATATATTATTAGTTAAATTATGAAGTTCATTATCTATTAATATATCTACACCTAATAATTTTTGTATATTATCTAGTAGTATATTTAATGAATTATTAATATCGTTATCATTTTTTTGAAATTTATATGTTATTTTATCAAATGTTTTCTTAATCATTTTCTTTTTTTCATCATTATTTATAACTAATTTTTTAAGTAATTCTTCTGTAAATAAATTATTTTCTTTTTTTATTTTTTCAATAGTTAAATACATTTTTTCTAATTCACTTTCTTTAAAATTAAAAATTTGTCCTTCTTTATATTTACATTTCTTACACATATTTGTATCTTCTTTCGTAATATATTCAAAAGAATGAACAGATCCATCTAAACAATATTTTTTAGCTAATATTTTATAATAATTTATAATTAGTTCTTTATAAATAAAATTTTTACTATCTTTAACAAGTTTTAAATCAGCAACTACATTACAGTTTTTACATATTAATTTTTTATCTTTAGCAGTAAAATTATGAAAAGCGCCTTCAATACAATTGGTTAAATTACTAAAATCATATATTGGTTGTTTATAATTTTGTTGATATGGAATACTATATTTTTTAACCAAATATTTTAATGATATTCTAACAAATAAATCATCTAGCATAAAATTATTATAAATAGAATTATTTGGAAGAATATCATATTTATTATTATCTAAAATATTAATTGATGTATCTTTACTTATATTTTCACCTAAAAACATCTGGTCTAATTTTCGAATAATACCAATATCTTGATACATATCTAATTTAATATAGTATTTAGTTGATAAAACTTCATAAATAAATAATTTATTTTTTTTAAAATATTCTTCATCAACTAATAATATTGAATTTAATAATTCAATAACTGTATGAATAGCACTTTTTTGAATTAGTGGATTAAATTTTTTATTTTTAACAGTTTCTTTAGTAAGTGTATCTGCCCATAAATTATATTTAGTAATAAAACAAGTAAATAAATAAATTAAATAACATAAAATTGTATAATTTTTAATTGGTTTTAAATCGCCTGATTTATTTACAATTAGGTTTATATTTTCAAATAATGAATAACCTATTCTTTTAAATATAGCATAACTACATATTTTATCAAATTTTAAGGATAATATTTGAGATTCATTTAATTCTAATATTAATAAAATTATAATATATCCAATAACATTATTATATTTAATTATTTTTTTTAAATCTTTCTCTTTACTAGAATATACAAAAATATTATTATCTAATTCAAAAAAGAATAAATTACTCAATGTTTTATTTATTCCATATTTTTCAATATTTTTATCTCTCTTACTTAAATAAATACTTTTTAAAAATACATTATGATTAAAAATAAGATCTATTGAATCTTTCATAACTATTTTTCTATTACTTCTATTCATATACATTTGACCTGAAAAACCATAAATACTTAGAATAGAACTAACTTTTTCAATTAATTTATCTATATTTCTAATAGCTGTTCTATACTTGTCATATTCTGGCAAATCTTCTATATTTACATCCATATGAACACTAAATGTAACAAAACTTTGTGATGCATTATCAAACATACCATCATTTATAAATTTTTTAATATCTAATGGTGATTTACAACTTTTACATCTGTATTCAGTTGTTTCTGATACTTCCACATATTGCTGCATAAAACTATATGTTAATTTACTAAATAATAACTGATTTTCTTTCTTTAATAATGCTATTTGATCCCAAGTAATATTGTGTTGACATCTAGCATTCATATATTCTTTGGCTTCAATATTTTCATCAATTTCATTATCATAATCTCTAATTAGCAATATTTTTTTTTCTTTTATTTTATCTTTAAAATCATTATAAATTTTTAATAATGGAACAGGTGGAATAGGTTTTTTTGGTGCATTAGGTAATTTTATAATATTTCCAAAAAGACCAGGGAATTCATCTTCATTTTCATCATATAAATTAGTATTTATTTTACATTTTTCATAATAGATAATATTTTGTAAATTATTAATATCCGTTATAAATAATTGATTAGTTAAATCTGGATATTTTAATAATAAATTATCAAATGAATTTATATAATCATAAATATATTTTGATTGTTCTTTTATAATATTATTTTTAAATATATTAATAATTGTTTCAATTGTAAAATCATAAAGATATGCTGTTATTATTTTAACTATATCATTTTTAGGCATACTTTCAGAAATATCATAATTTGGTATAAAATATTTATTTTTTTCTAAATCAAATAACCAATAATAATTACTTTCTAACTTTT
>JACCED011958428.1_pt1 | contig 12377 bp, 12 predicted proteins | sample 7455021 | NCBI WGS metagenome assembly JACCED01 (sample SAMN15323456, study PRJNA562643) | freshwater metagenome | isolation source: river surface water | place: USA:Blue River Watershed | collected 2017-08-19
AGACACTTTGCCAAAGTACCAGCTACCAAGAGCAACGAGAAGATCACCTTGCTCGAAGAAGAAAAAATCATGGCTTATTTTGGTGCGGGTACTTTGTATGCCACCCCCGAGAGAAGTGAGCCTTTGGTTTAAAGATCATGAGTACGATTTATCAAGCACCTGAACACGAGTTTGAGGCTCAGCCCGGGCTACCGGAACCTTTGCCAAAAAATGAGAGCATCATTTGGCAGGGTAAGCCTGAGCTCAAATCGTTTGCAATGCATGCATTTCATTTGCATTGGTTTGCGTTGTATTTCGGGGTGATGATTGTTCTGAAGGCAATCGCAGTCAGTCGCTCGGTAGGTGGTTGGAGTGAAGAATGGCCAGGGTTTGCATGGGCTCTGGGACTGTCACTCTCGGCTCTGATGATGATTGGTTTGTTGGCGTACTGGTCTGTGAATGCAACCATGTATACCTTGACGAACCGTCGTTTGGTCATGCGCATTGGCATTGTGCTAACTATTACGTTTAATCTTCCCCTCAAGCGTTTGGCACAAGCAGGTGTTCATCTCTATCAGGACGGTAGTGCCGATATTCCCATCAAATTACAAGCAGAAGACAAAATCCCGTTCTTGCATTTATGGCCACACGCACGTGCATGGAAACTAGCCCATCCTGAGCCCATGATGCGTTGCGTGCCCGATGGCGCAAACGTTGCACAATTATTTGCTGATGCTTGGGCTAGCGTCAATCAAGTTGAGCTTCGTTCTGTCTCATCGAGCCCTACAAGTTTTACCGAACCTCAAATACGTGGCTATGGACAGGGCATGTCGATTGCCAAAGTTAAGCACTCCAGCTCATGAGTCAATTACTGCCCATCTCTCGTAAAACACTAGTGCTGATGGTTGGCATCATCACGGTAGTGCTATTTGCAGCTTGGGTCATTCATCAGTCTCAAAAAACAGCACGCTATCCAGATGCTCCAGCAAAAATCACGAAGCAATTACGCTTTGAAGATCGGCCCGATGGATCAATTGCTGTTCTCGATAGTCAAACTAATCAACAAATTGATTTGATTTCTGGGGAGGCTGGCTTTGTTCGAGGTGCCTTGCGAACCCTTGCACAAGAGCGTAAACGCCGTGATTTAGATAGTCAGCCACCGTTCGAGTTGATCGCTCGCGAAGATGGCCGCTTAACACTTGCCGATCCAAGTACTGGAAGGATGATTGATTTGGAGTCTTTCGGTCTGGTCAATGCACAACATTTTGCCCGCCTTTTACGGGCAGATACCGCTTATACCCAACAACGTTAACTTTTGGAGAATTGAATGGAATCCGCAGAAAGCCTATTACGAGATCAGATTCCGGTTGGTCCGCAAATTAATGATTCAACTAAGAAAGCGTTGCAAGACGCAGTGCTAAGCCCACGCTTTTATACAACCGACTTCTCAGAAATTGATCGTACTGATATCGATTCACTTCGTTCCGAATGGAATGTTTTGATGAGTGAGTTTGCTGCCGACATTAACTCAGATCACTTCCAGCGCCCAGCTGGAATGGATAAAAACTATTCCAACCTTCCACCGGAGTTGTATGACGAGTTTGTTGACTTTTTGATTAGCTCGATTACTTCTGAGTTCTCCGGTTGCATTTTGTATGCAGAGATTAAGCGCAAGGTGAAGAATGAGGATATGAAATTGCTCTATGGCTATATGGCTCGCGATGAGTCACGCCATGCCGGCTTCATTAATCAATGGCTCAAAGATTTTGAGATTGGAATTGACCTAGGATTTTTGGCAAAGACAAAAAAATATACTTACTTCAAACCAAAGTTTATTTACTACGCGACCTATCTCTCTGAGAAGATTGGTTACGCCCGTTACATCACGATCTATCGTGAGCTTGAAAAGAAACCCGAGTTACGTTTTCATCCAATCTTTTTATGGTTTGAGAGATGGTGTAACGATGAGTTCCGACATGGTGAGGCGTTTGCCCTAATCATGCGTGCCAATCCCCATCTGCTGACTGGTCTCAATAAATATTGGATTCGCTTTTTCTGCTTGGCGGTTTATAGCACGATGTATGTTCGCGATCACTCCAGACCGCAACTATATAGAGCGATGGAAATATCGCCTACTGAGTATGACAAGAAAGTACTGCGGATCACCAATGAGATTACCAAACAGGTATTTCCAGTCACACTGAACCTAGATGACCCACGTTTTTATGAGTGTATGAACCAGATGTTGGCTTTATTCCAAAAAATGGATGAATACAAAGCCAAGGGTGGTTTGCTAGCAAAATTGATGGTACCAATACTTGGGGTGCGCGCAGGTTTGGTCTTTGCCAGAGCTTATTTCTTGCCCGTGCATAACCATGAGCTTCCCCGTAATGTTCGATTGGTCCCTAGTTGGTAAGACCTCATGAGTATGAGCACTTTTGTCTTCCCGATGCTCTACACCATCTTTTTATGGTGGTTTGGTACCGGCATTATTCTGCTGTTGAATCAACGCCCACGCTCTACACACCAAGCTACCTTTTGGATGAGCGGCATTGTTTTATTGTTCGCTCTGGTTGGTTTGAAGACAAGTGCTAATTTAAATACCGTAGCAGGAGCCTATTGTGGATTTACATGTGCATTACTAGTTTGGGCTTGGCAAGAGATTGGCTTCTTGTTGGGGTATGTAACCGGATCGCGCAGAACTGCATGCCCACCTGAGTGCCGTGGATTACGAAAAGCACTCTATGCATTCCAGACAATCGCACATCATGAGCTTGCATTAATCGTCCTAGGTATTGCGGTTGCGATTGCGACCTGGGGTGGAAGTAATCTGGTCGGTTTATGGACCTTCATTATTTTGTGGGCCATGCGGCAAAGCGCTAAGCTCAACGTTTTCTTGGGCGTTCTCAATCTGAATGAGAAATTCTTACCCGTGCATCTTAAATATATGCACAGCTACTTTACAAAACGCGCCATGAACCCTTTATTGCCAATCTCTATTTTGTTGGCGTGTTTGGTTGCCTTACCACTTTGGCAGCAAGCATTTTCATTTCAGGGAAGTCCGTATCAAATTGCTTCGGCAACTATCTTAGCAACCTTACTTTCACTGGCCATTCTTGAACATCTCATGATGGTGATCCCAATCTCAATTGACGGGTTATGGAAATGGGGACTTCGGTCTTAAACCAAACATCCAGACGAAATTGGCCAACTCCATTGGCAATCTTGGAGTTGTTAAAACCCATTACGTGGTTCCCGCCGATGTGGGCATTTGCCTGCGGTGTCATCGCTACTGGAATACCACTGACTGATCGCTGGTTTGTGCTCATTGCTGGAGTAATCCTTGCTGGACCGATGGTGTGCGCAACCAGTCAGGCAATTAATGATTGGTTTGATCGGCATGTTGATGCGATTAATGAACCTGATCGGCCCATTCCATCGGGACGTATTCCAGGTCGCTGGGGCCTTTACATTGCCATTCTTTGGACCGGCTTATCGTTGATGGTTGGATGGTTGATAAGTCCATGGGCGTTTGTAGCAACCTTAATGGGTTTGTTCCTAGCATGGGCGTATAGTGCGCCACCTTTACGACTCAAACAAAACGGTTGGTGGGGCAATGCTGCCTGCGGTTTTTCTTACGAAGGTCTCGCATGGTTTACCGGTTCCGCTGTCATGTTAGGAGATGGGTTCCCATCTTTTGCATCGATTGTGTTGGCGCTTCTCTATAGCATTGGTGCGCACGGCATCATGACCTTGAATGATTTCAAAGCGATTGAGGGTGATCGACAAATGGGTGTTCGCTCATTACCAGTTCAACTTGGGGTTAATGATGCGGCATGGAATGCCTGCAAGATGATGATTTTCCCACAATATGTTGTGGTTGGATTCTTGTACTGGTACGGAAGTTCATTCCATGCATTAGCGATCTTGGTCTTAATCGTTGCCCAATTACTGATGATGAAATATTTCCTTGGCGATCCGGTTAAGCGCGCTTTATTCCTCAGTGGCTTTGGTGTACCGCTCTTTGTCAGCGGCATGATGATTAGTGCCTTTGCGGTAGGACGAATCGCATGAGTCAACAGTCAACCCTTAGTTGGTTTGGGATCGCCCGTTTAGGTTTAGTGCAGGCATCCTTAGGTGCTGTTGTGGTCTTGACCACCTCCGTGCTTAATCGCGTCATGGTGATCGAGCTTGCGTTACCTGCATTACTTCCCGGACTCTTAGTAGCCATGCATTATTTGGTGCAATTTATTCGCCCGCGTATGGGTTTTGGATCCGATCAAAGTGGCCGATCCACACCCTGGATTCAGGGGGGAATGATTGTTCTAGCTAGTGGCGGCGTTTTAGCGGCTGTCGCAGTGGCACTCATGCGCTGGGATGTTACTTGGGGAATCGCCTTAGCATTTCTGGCATTCATGATGATTGGCCTAGGAGTCAGCGCGAGCGGAACTGCATTGCTTGTGCTTCTTGCAAAGCGCGTTGATGAAAAACGCAAGGGTGCGGCAGCTAGTTGTGTCTGGCTCATGATGATCTTTGGATTTGCGATGACCGCCGGGATCAGTGGAAAATTACTTGACCCATTCTCATTTGAGCGCCTCGTGATGGTTTCGCTTGGGGTGTCATGCATTGCCTTAGTTTTGAGCTTCACTGCTCTTTATGGGCTCGAGCCTAAACACTTTGCAACATCAGAACAAAAGAGGGCCGAACCAAAATTGCGTTTTCGGGAAGCCTTGGCAGAAGTATGGCAAGAGTCACGTGTGCGCCGTTTTACGGTATTTGTGTTTATCTCAATGCTGGCGTATAGCTCACAGGATTTAATCTTGGAGCCCTTTGCAGGAACTGCATTCGGTCTTACTCCCGGAGAAACCACCAGCTTATCGGGTTTACAACATGCTGGAGTGTTATGCGGGATGCTGCTATGTGGTTTTGTAACCAGTCGCAGTAAAAACGCTAACTTAGCATCATTGCGAGTCTGGACCGTTGGAGGATGCATCGCATCGTCACTGGCGATGCTGAGCTTGGTGATGTCTGGTTTGGTTGGCCCCGGTTGGCCGTTCTTCAGTACGGTATTTATCTTGGGCGTATCCAATGGTGCTTTCTCGATTGCCGCTATCGGTTCAATGATGCAATTTGCGGGAATGGGTAAGGAGCGTCGCGAGGGTGTGCGGATGGGTGTCTGGGGTGCAGCCCAGGCAATTGCGTTTGGCCTTGGCGGAATTTTAGGAACCGGGGCAAGCGATCTTGCGCGTTATTTATTAGGAGACCCCGTCACCGCTTATGCAATGGTGTTCTTTATTGAAGCCTTGCTGTTCATGGGTGCAGCGATCCTATCTTTTTACATTCGACCGATTGAGCGCATCTCAAAAGCACCACAATCAAATTCAGCAATGCATGGCAATTTAATTTCCCACGGAGGATCATCATGAGTACCCTTGAAACTTTTGACGCAGTCGTTGTAGGGGGAGGGCCTGCGGGCGCAACGGCAGCCGGTGATCTAGCCAAGCTGGGTCATAAGGTGTTGCTGCTCGATCGTGCCGGACGAATTAAGCCTTGTGGTGGTGCGATACCCCCACGTTTAATTAAAGACTTTGAGATCCCCGATGAGTTATTGGTTGCAAAAGCTCGCTCAGCACGAATGATCTCTCCTAAAAATAATCAAGTGGATATCCCAATTGATGGCGGTTTTGTCGGGATGGTCGATCGCGATAAATTTGATGAGTGGTTACGGGTCCGCGCAGCTAACGACGGTGCAACACGTCGCACTGGTATCTTCGAAAAAATTACCCGTGACACCGACGGCACTGCAATTGTTCACTATCGTGTTCACTCTACTCACCGCAGTGAGAGTGATCAGTCTGGTGCTGTGCGAGCCAAAACCATTATTGGTGCCGATGGAGCAAAGTCAGGAGTTGGTCGTCAAGCGATTCCAGGGGCAAAAGACGTTGATTACGTTTTTGCATACCATGAGATTGTGCGTGTTCCCGAAGCGCCACCGCAAGGGTATGATGGTTCACGCTGTGATGTGTTTTACCAAGGTACTCTCTCGCCAGATTTCTATGGCTGGATTTTCCCGCACGGTAACACCATGAGTATTGGTACGGGTAGTGCCGATAAGGGATTTTCTTTGCGGGCTGCTGTAGGTAAATTGAAAGAACTCACTCATTTAGAAAATACTGAGTTACTCCGTCATGAGGGCGCACCCTTGCCGATGAAGCCTCTCAAAAAATGGGATAACGATCGCGATGTGATTTTGGCAGGTGATGCCGCTGGTGTGGTGGCACCAGCATCTGGTGAAGGTATCTACTATGCGATGGTGGGCGGACGTCTTGCGGCAGAGTCGGTTCACGAACTTCTCGAGACCGGAAACGTCAAAGCTCTTGCTCAAGCACGTAAACGCTTCATGAAAGAGCACGGTACGGTATTTTTAGTACTTGGTATCATGCAGCGCTTCTGGTATGGCAATGACAAGCGCCGCGAGCGATTTGTCAAAATGTGCGAAGATAAAGATGTGCAACGTTTAACCTTCGAGTCTTATATGCATAAGAAATTAGTCCGCAAGGATCCACTCGCGCATATCAAAATCTTCTTCAAAGACATGGCTCACCTCTTGGGTATGGCCAAGGTATGAGCGGGGATTGGATCGAAAACTATCGTCCGATTATCTTTGCCGTTGTTTGGGGCTTAGTGCTTGCTCTTGCGGGTGCATGGGCAACCGATATTGGTGAGTGGTATAAAAGTCTGCAACAACCATCCTGGAAACCACCCGATTGGGTATTTGGTCCAATGTGGTCGGCTATATTCATTTGCGCCGGAGTTGCCTTTGTAATGGCATATAACCGCGCACCCAATCAAGAAACGATCCGCATGCTGGTCATTCTTTTTATTGTGAATGGCTTATTTAATTTCATCTGGAGCGTTTTGTACTTTAGGATGCAACGCCCAGATTGGGCGTTGATTGAAGCTATCGGATTATGGTTGTCCGTGTTAGCCATTATGCTTACCACGCGTTCGTACTCACCGATCTCAAGCCTTTTAGTGCTTCCTTATCTACTTTGGGTATCGGTAGCAATGGTCTTGAACTGGACCACTATCAAACTAAACGGCCCATTCCATTGAGGCAATAAAAAAGCCAAGCAATGCTTGGCTTTAGTCGGACAGGAAACTTGCTTAACCCAAGCTATCTGCCCAGATGTTGCGTGCCCAACCCCAAGCGTAAACGCCCTCGAGTTTGGTTGGTTCGGTGGAAAGACCACCAGAGCCCGGAACCGTTTTGAAGGTTTTGTCTTTGGCATCATACTGATGCACGCTGGCTACGTGAACCACCTCATCGGCATTCACGAAGCTATAGCAGGTGTTGGTGAGAACAGGTGCTTGATTAATTTCAAAGCCGCCGAGTTCCGCAACGATTGCAGCTGCTGCAACTTTAGCGTGTGAGTTGGCCATATGGCCTGATTTTGGCATCAAGGGAGCAATTTGAATCGAGTCGCCAATCACATGAATGTCTTTAGCAGCGGTTGACTCAAAGTTGATGTAGTTCACGTTCACCCAACGCGCATTGGCATTTGCAATACCGGTTTGTACCGCAATATCGCCTGCGCGCATCAACGGTAGAACGTTCAAGACATCGGCCTTGACATCGTTTTGCACATCAAACTTGAGGGTTTTGGTTCTGGAATCAACCTCGACCACATTATGTTTGGGACGATATTCAATCATGCCAGGGTACATCGAGGCCCACGCTTTCTTAAAGAGCCCGCCTTTAGAAATGACGTCGTCGTTCGCATCCAAGATTAGTACTTTGGACTTTGGCTTAAATTGCTTGAAGTAACTCGCAACCTGACACGCTCTCTCATAGGGTCCGGGAGGGCAGCGATAGGGTGCCATTGGAATGGAGATTGCAAATACACCACCATCTTTCATGGACTCGAGTTGCTTACGAAGCATGACGGTCTCCGCGCCAGCTCTCCATGCTTGGACGGTCGCACCTTCTTGATTGGCTTGCTGCAGACCTTTGATCGTATCGGTCATCATGCCAATACCGGGGGAAAGGATGAGCTTGTCGTACTTCATCGATCCACCAGAAGCTAAACGCAGGGTTTTTGCCTTTGGATCAATCGAAGCAACACTATCCCTTACCACTTTGATGCCATGACGCTTTGCTAAGTTCTCATAGGGAACCGAGATATTGGCGAGCGTGGTGTGACCACCAACCACTAGATTTGACATTGGGCAAGAGATGAACTCAGCGTTTGGCTCGATTAGAGTCACTTGCGCGGTATTGTTGGAGAACAAACGCACGTATTTAGCAGCAGTTGCGCCACCATAGCCACCACCAACCACTACAACGTTGGCTTTACTGACATTGATGGGAGGACTTGCACAACCCGCTAGGACACCTAAAGAAGCGGCAGAGCTAACACCTAGAAAATGACGACGATTCATTGTTATCCCCTGTTATTTCTTGCCAAGGACATTGGCGATGGTTTGTAGTTGCTCATCGGTATAGCCTTTAGCTAACTGATGCATGATGGTGCCGCTTCGTGCGCCACTCTTAAATGCTTTTAATTGAGTCAGCATGGCATCTGGAGTTAAATGATTAATTTGGGGCATACCCCCGTTTGGAACACCATTACCATTTGTGCCGTGGCAATTTGCGCAGGTTGCTGCTAGTGCTAACTGATTAATATTGCTTGCACTGGTTTGACTCAGTGCGGGGGCGCTCAATGAGATGAGACCAACCGTACCAATACCAAGCCCAAGCAACTTAAGCTTATGTGCTGATTGAAATTGCATGTTCAGAATCTCCATTCGTTTTATTGCAAGCGTTTATTAAATCTGTTGCGACCTAAAGTATGAACCCAAAGTAAAGCTAAATTTTTTTGTGCTCATACATTATTTTCATAATGATATTACCGAGCCTATAGCCTGAGATTAAGGTTTTCCCTAGGTTTTAAGGAAATTCTTAATCAATTGCTTAGCTCTAGAGCGGGGACTAATAAACTATTGCCTATGCAAGCGCCCATCTCATATCCATCGATCATTATTGGAGTATTGCTTGCATGCGCAGCCTACTTTTATGGGGTCGATAGTCGTTTTGCTCCCAAGAATGGCGATGAATATCCCTATACCCATATTGTTCGTATGACTAATGCCTCAGATGCTTGGTTGCCATTGCAGTCTGAGATGGTTGGTATCAAAAACACAAAACCACCGTTGTTGTTTTGGCAAGGAATGTTATCCACTGAGCATGGCAAGGAGTGGTCATTACTTAATCTGCGTTTGCCTAGTTTGGTCTATACCGCATTGACAGCAATTTTGATTTCGATCGTCGCATTCTCAATCAGTAAGAGCCTACCTCTTGGGTTATTGTCTGGCATCGTCTGGTTAGCATTCTTTAATACCTATCGTTATGGCAGACCCTATTTAGCAGAACCCCCCGAGATATTCTGGTTGGCCTTACCTTTTTTCATGTTTCTGATAGTTGGTAAACGCCTATTAGAGTCCAAATATTTATTCCCGGCTCTGGCAGGGGTTGGATTTGGATTTGCTCTGCTCTATAAATCGGTGGCTTACATTATTCCAGTTTGTATTGTTTTAAGTCTTTGGTATTGGCAGTGGCGTTCGAAGGGCGTGATAGGTTTTATCCGCAATGACTTGATAAAGATAATTGCAGTTGGATTAATTGCTTTAGCAATCTTTGCCCTCTGGTTTGTGCTCGACCCTGATCCTGCTGCAATTTGGCAAGAGTTTGTGATTGGTGAGAATGCTGGTAAGTTCGCTGCGCGCAATACCAGCTACCTCAAAGATTTCATCTGGGGCGGGGACAGTGTTGGGATGCTGTTCTTGACCAGTGTCGCCAACGCAGGATTTTTATCCTTGGTTGTTCTCAATCTATTTTATGTAGCGATTCGTGATCGCAAGCAGATGCGTTTTGAAGAAAAACTCCTCTGGATCTGGATCATTGTTTTCTTCATCATCTTTTGTTTACCAAGCCAACGCTCTGGTCGTTATTTATTACCAATCATGCCGGCGATTGCCATTTTGATCGCTTTGCATTGGCAACAATTGAGTAAATGGTGTTTTTGGGTTGCTCTAGTTTTGCAAGCAATATTGGTCATCGCTTTTGCATGGCTTAGCCTGCATATTGATTTATGGACCTATCCAATTTGGCATTGGCTGATTCTGGCGCTCGCGCTTGGTGTGATTGCGATTGGATTGATTCGAACTGCGTTTACAAAGAGTGCTGCGGTCTTGGCTTGCTTCATGACCTATTTATCACTAACCAGCAGCATCATGCCGCTAGACGGTCAAGCCGGAAGATTCAATGCTAAGACCACTGCGGCCTTGCAAGGAAAAACAGTTTGGTTTCCGTGTGATTTCCGGGCTAAGGATGAGGAGTATCGGTTTTTAATTCCTGGGGCAGATATCAAAGGTTATCCCGCTAATCAAGCTAAAGATCTCAATTATCTGGCCGAGCGTTATCCATTATTCGCAGTCCAAGCGCCGGTTCATACAACACTTACTCCATGCCCCACTTGTGAGATCTTGGGTGAACGGTTGGAGATGCGTGCCCGTCATAACTCCGACGAGATTAAGGCGATGCTACTTGGTAAAGTCAGCGACAATCTCTTTGTGAGAGAGTACATCGTGTCAGCACCATTTAATGCCAGTAATGATTTAAGCAAGCAAAAGGACGCTTGCCGATGATCCGCGTCTTTGCGTTTGTTTTCTTGGTTGTGGCATTAGGAATGGCTTATTTGCAATTGCGGGAATATCCCGCATGGGCAGACTTTCAAGTTTCGACCGAAGTCTCTTCAGATAATCAAACAGTAAAGACTGAAGAAAAGACAACGACTTCAGCCCAAACTCACTCGAAATCAAAAATTCCGCAAGGTCCTATTACTTTGCAAGGGCAGATTGATTGGTTACCCGATACCGGCAGACCCTCGGTGCATGCAGCGAGCATTATTCCCCTAAAAGACGGAAATTGGCGAGCATTTTGGTTTGCAGGTTCGCGTGAAGGTCATCCCGATGTAGTGATTCAGAGTTCAGTGTGGAATCCCCAGAGTAAACAGTGGGGACAAGCAAGCGTAGTGCTCGATCGCGAGGGTGCGCAAATCGGTTTGGGTCGCTATATTGCCAAATTAGGTAACCCGGTAGCCATGCGCAATATCAATGGCCAATTGCAACTTTATGTGGTGACTGTTTCGATTGGTGGATGGGCTGGAAGCTCAATTAGTGTTTTGCACTCGGACGATGAGGGCGTGACATGGTCCATTCCGAAACGCTTAATCGCAACACCGTTTTTAAATCTCAGTACCTTAGTGAAGGGATCCGGGTTTTTATTCGCAGATGGCACGATAGGGATGCCCGTTTATCACGAGTGGATCGGGAAGTATGGCGAGTTATTACGCTTGGATCCAAATGGTCAGGTGCTGGATAAAAGACGGATGAGTTCTGGGCGTGGCACCTTGCAACCCATCGTCTTTGTGGATGATGAGAAACATGCGAGTGCGTATTTTCGGCAAGCACGCAGTAGTGGCCCTAAAAAAATTCCGGTGAGTCATACAGCGAGTGCAGGGCGCGAGTGGCAAATTGCGCCCGATTTGAACTTACCGAATCCAAATGCAGCCATTACCGGTGTTGAGTTACGCGATCGTACTCGCCTAATGGTTTTTAATGATATTGAACACGGTCGGCATCGTTTAGTGCTCGCTGCTTCTTGGTTTAAACCCAATGTTGAGGGTGCCAGTCAGCAGGCTAAAGAAAGCTATACCCCCTGGAAAATCATTCAAGTCTTGGAAGATGAGACAGCATCGACGTCTAACCCCAAAGAAGAATTTTCTTATCCGTATATGAGTGTGAACCAACAGGATCAGGTCTTATTGGTCTATACCTGGAACCGAAAAAGAATTAAATCGGTTGTTTGGGAGTCCATTCAACTCCAGAACTATTTGCAACACGCAAAAGCCGATACCTTTGAGTTAACCCCAGTCGCAAGCGAGGGCGTAACAAAATGAACCTTAATCTGCTTTATCAAATCCCTCTGATCGAAATTAGCCTACTTACAAGTATTGTGCTCTTACATTTTGTTCGGGCAGTTTTTAATTCGGCGCATGGTCCTGTCTCCGGATTCTTATTTGTGGTGATCGCTTCAATCGTATTGCTAACTCCATTCAATTTAATTGGGGCGCCATGGAACTTACCCTTTGCTGCATATATTCGTGGCGTCACTGGAGATCTCAGCATTACCACCATGATGTTGATACTTTTCACGTGGACCGGTATCGGCGCATTCAGGATTGCCAGCGGCACCCCCATTTTGATTGCAGCTATCGCAATCCTGTTTTATCCCTTTGCATTGGGATTGACGATGTTTGACCCCTATGCTTGGGGAT
>JACCED012428230.1_pt1 | contig 12376 bp, 10 predicted proteins | sample 7455021 | NCBI WGS metagenome assembly JACCED01 (sample SAMN15323456, study PRJNA562643) | freshwater metagenome | isolation source: river surface water | place: USA:Blue River Watershed | collected 2017-08-19
CATCGGAAACATGTCTCCTGAGTTTGGTTCAACGGTTGCTATCTTCCCGATTGACGAAGTAACCCTGGACTATTTGCGTATTACCGGTCGCACCGAGCACGAGATTGCCCTGGTAGAGGCCTACACCAAGGCTCAAGGGCTATGGCACGACCCAAGCATCGAGCCGGTGTATAGCGAGTATCTAGAGCTTGACCTATCAACCGTTGTTCCAAGCATTGCCGGTCCAAAGCGTCCTCAGGATCGCATCGAACTTAGCAAGTCAAAGAGCGCGTTCGAGACCGCAATTAAGACCTACTCGGACAGTAAATCCAAGCCAACCAGCGTTAAGGGTAAGGATTTCAAGATCGACAATGGTGCAGTAACGATTGCCTCCATCACGTCTTGCACCAACACCTCTAACCCATCGGTAATGCTTGCTGCCGGTTTGGTGGCTCGCAACGCCGTAGCTAAAGGCCTTAAGGCCAAGCCCTGGGTTAAGACCTCGCTAGCGCCGGGCTCCAAAGTTGTAACTGAGTACTATGAGAAGGCCGGTCTAACGGACGACCTTAACGCCCTTGGCTTCAATCTCGTTGGTTACGGTTGCACCACCTGTATTGGTAACTCGGGTCCGTTGGCAGAAGAGATTTCTGAGGCGATTAATCAGAATGATCTTGCGGTTACCGCAGTGCTTTCGGGCAACCGTAACTTCGAAGGCCGCATCAACCCTGACGTCAAGATGAACTACTTGGCATCTCCACCGTTGGTAATCGCTTATGCACTTGCTGGAACCATGGACTTCGACTTCGAGACCGAAGCCCTTGGTAAGGACCAGTCTGGTAACGATGTTTACCTTCGTGACATCTGGCCTACTCCAGATGAGGTGCAGCGCACCATCGACTCTTCGATCAACTCGGGCATGTTTACTACTCAGTACGCATCCGTTTTTGAGGGCGATGAGCACTGGAGATCACTGCCAACTCCTAAGGGTGCGATCTTTGAATGGGACGAGAAATCAACCTATGTAAAGAAAGCCCCTTACTTCGACGACATGAAGCTAACTCCATCACCGGTGACTGATGTATCAGGTGCGAGAGTGCTAGTGAAGCTGGGTGACTCGGTAACCACCGACCACATTTCACCGGCCGGTTCAATCAAGGCTGACTCACCCGCGGGACGCTATCTCACCGAGCATGGAGTTTCTCGAGTGGACTTCAACAGCTACGGCTCTCGCCGTGGAAACCACGAGGTCATGATTCGCGGCACATTTGCGAACATCCGTCTGCGCAACCAGTTGCTAAACGACGTTGAAGGAAGCTACACCCGCGACTTCACGGATGCAGAGGGCCCTCAGTCCTTCATCTTTGACGCTGCAGAGAACTATCGTGCCGCTGGCACTCCGCTTGTGGCACTAGCCGGAAAGGAATATGGTTCTGGGTCTTCTCGAGACTGGGCGGCCAAGGGTACGCGCCTACTCGGCATCCGTGTCGTAATTGCGGAGAGCTTCGAGCGAATCCACCGCAGCAACCTAATTGGAATGGGTGTTCTACCACTGCAATATCCAAAGGGTGAGACTGCAGAATCTTTGGGCCTTGATGGTACCGAAGAGTTCAGCTTTGAAGGAATCGAACTGTTGAACCAGGGCACGACTCCAAAGACCGTTCGTGTGACTGCAAAGCCTTCTTCACACTCGCCAGCAGGCAAGTCGGTGGTTGAGTTTGACGCCGTGGTTCGAATCGACACACCGGGTGAAGCCGACTACTACCGCAACGGTGGAATTCTGCAATACGTACTCAGAAGCTTGGTTGCCTAGGAAGGCTTTAGCCGCTTAGCGGGTTAAAGATCAAATGACGCAATTAGGGCGAATCTCGCAGCCGAGAGACCTGGACCTCCTTACGAAAGAGGAGCTCCAGGAGCTTTGCAGCGAAATTCGCAGCTATCTGATCGATTCTGTGTCTAAAACCGGTGGCCACCTCGGGCCAAATCTTGGCGTGGTCGAAACGACAGTAGCGATTCATCGTGTATTTGATTCGCCTCACGACGCCATCGTCTTTGACACCGGACACCAGTCCTATGTCCACAAGCTTTTGACTGGCAGGCGTGACCTTTCCAGCCTTCGTCAAAAGGATGGAATCGCCGGCTATCCGCAGCGATCAGAGTCTGAGCACGACATCGTCGAATCGTCCCACGCCTCGAGCTCGCTATCTTGGGCGGATGGGATATCCAGAGCCTTTAAGGCCACCGGAAAGAAGGATCGCCACGTTGTTGCAGTGATTGGAGATGGCGCGCTCACCGGCGGAATGGCCTGGGAAGCCCTTAATAACATCACCGACGACAATGACCGCAACCTAGTAATCGTCGTTAATGACAATGGTCGTTCCTATGCGCCTACCATCGGTGGTCTTGCAAAGACTTTGAATGCCATACGGACTGAGTCTTGGTACAAAAAGAGCTATTCGCTATCAAAACGGATCTTCTACAAGTTCGGGCCTTTAGGCAAACTAGTTTTTGATTCCGTTCACGCTGCCGGCCAGCGAGTGGTCGTTGATAACTCGGCAAGCGGCATCTTTCCGAACCTGGACATCAAATACATCGGCCCTATTGACGGTCACAACCTGCAAGACATGGAGGTCGCTCTTCGCCAGGCGAAAGAGTATGGCGCTCCAGTTATCGTGCATGCCATTACCCAAAAGGGGAAAGGCTACGACCCTGCTATTTCGGATATTGCCGACCAATTCCACGCCGTGGGCAAGATAAATCCAGAGACCGGTCTAGCACTCAAAGCTTCAAGTGGAACCTCGTGGACTTCTGTTTTTGGCGATGAGGTAGTGATCATTGCGAGCCAGAACCCAAATCTCGTTGGCATTACCGGAGCGATGCTCATCCCGGTGGGACTCGATAAGTTCGCTGAGCGTTTCCCTGATCGGGTTTTCGATGTTGGGATTGCCGAACAGCATGCAGTTACGGCAGCGGCTGGAATGGCGTTCGGAGGACTGCACCCGGTCGTGGCAATTTACGCCACATTCCTCAATCGCGCCTTTGACCAAGTGCTGATGGATGTGGCACTGCACAAGGCTGGCGTTACCTTCGTACTTGACCGATCTGGCATTACTGGACCTGACGGGGCATCACACCACGGCATGTGGGATCTATCGATTCTTCAGGTTGTACCTGGAATTAGGCTTGCCGCTCCGCGTGATGAACGAACCCTCAGGGAGTTGCTGAACGAGGCCTGCGCGGTCGATGACGCCCCTACTGTGGTTAGGTTTCCAAAGGGTAATGTGCCTGCCCCTGTCAAGGAAGTTCGCAAGACCAGAGATGGTGCCGACGTACTCTCCGAAGCTCCTTCTAAGGATGTGCTCCTAGTAAGTGTTGGAAGCTTTGCTCAAACCGCATTGGGGGTTGCGGAACTGTTGGCAGCCCAGGGAATCGGTTGCACAGTTGTGGACCCGCGTTGGGCATTGCCCATCAAAGATTCTTTAGTTGAATTAGCGAGTTCCCACAGGCTCGTTGTGACACTGGAGGACGGTGTTCGCGTCGGAGGTTTTGGTTCCAGACTGCGTCAAGAGCTCAGGGCTAAGGGTGTAGATACTGGTCTAAACGAGGTCGGTATTCCTGCGGAATTTCTCGAACATGCCGAGCGTGACGAGATTCTTGAGCGTCTCGGCCTCACACCAAAGGCCATTGCCCGCGACATAGTGGCTCAGGTAGTTGGCTCAAAGGTCCCTCACGCTAAGCCGATTGAGACTGCTCAGCCACTTTCAAACCCGTCTGAATCACTTCAGTAACTAAATCAATTTGCCATTTCCTGGCTCCGTAGCTTGCAAGCTGTGCGGCGACATCGGCTTGAGGCTCAAAGCACACCCTTCTGAGGTAGTCCGGGGTTAGGAGATTCTCAACCGGCAGCTTGTGTTCTTCAGCCAGAGCGACTACCAGCGGCCTAATAACCTCAAGGCGATGATGAGCCTCCGGAAAGCGCCGTTCCCAACTCTTATGGTTTGGAATGCCAGTCCCGCGTTCGCTGGGTTCGATATTGATGTCAAGCTCTGGAGATCGTGCGATGGCATCCCACCAAAGTGACAACAGGGTTCTAGAAGCTCTACCTTGAAACTCCTTATTCGCTGCCAGCTCGCCTCTTGACTTCGGGGCTTGATTGACAGCCGCCATAATCGAGCGATCCGGTATCAAGCGTCCAGGCGCAACATCCTTTTCCAATGCAATGCCATCGCGTGCGGCATACAGGCTCGCGGCGATCTTTAGTTTGGTAAGGTCTTTCACTCGGCTAATCCCTGGCAATCCACGCCAAGGCTCATCTAATGCTGGTTTCGGCCTGAAGCCAAGCAGGTGGTTGAACTCCTGGCTAAGCCAATCTTCTTTACCGCTATCTTTTGCAAGTTCTTGCAACTTGGACCAGAGCTCGAACATTACGTCGACATCCAATGCTGCATAGTCGAGCATCTCTTGAGTCAGTGGTCGCTGTGACCAATCGGCCGCGGAATGCTCCTTGGCTAGTTCGATCCCAAGTAGCGCTTCGCATACTGAACCAAGACCCACCCGCTCAAGACCAAGGACTCTTGCGGTGAGTTCTGTGTCGATCAATCCCGCCGGCCTAAATCCGAGCTCAGCAAGACATGGCAAGTCTTGAGTCGCTGCGTGTAGTAACCAAGTCTTTGAATTCAGCGGCGAGACAAGCTTCGACAAATCCAGGTCCGCAACCGGATCGACCAGCCAAATACCCTTGTTCTCGATTGCAATTTGGATTAGGTAGGCCTTTTGGCTGTAGCGAAATCCACTAGCACGCTCAGCATCGATCGCAACTTGATTCACGTCACCTAGGGCGTCGATGAGGGACTGGAGCTCATGTGCTGAATCGATGAAGTGCACCGAAAGTCTTGGCTTATCTAGCCTCAAGAAAGCCTCACCACTTTGGAATCCTTAGGTGGCAGTCCAGATATCAAAGCGAGCAGCTCGACCCAGCCTTCTAGGTGTGGAGTCAAGTCGAAATCTAACGGTGCCCAGGATGCTCGTATTTCGAGTTCGGCATGCTGAGGCTGGTTGATTAGCGAGCCGTGGCCAGTTGATAAAACAGTTGTGGTCGTTCCTGCATCGTAAGCAAACTTTGCACCTGCCATGCTTAGGGAATCCTTGAGCCATTCCCAAGGAAGCGCGGACAGATACTCGTCCTTCGCCATGTCCAATTCGATAGGACTTTTTGCATATCCGATGATTCGGAATTCAGAGTTCCAGCCTTCAGGCATCTCAGGATCACGACAGAAAACCAAACGGGAAACACCGTGGTCGGTTGCAGTTTCGTGGTTGATTTCCGCGGCGATTGCAATTGCTTCTGGTGCAATACCCTGGGGAGACGGAATCTGACTTAGGGAGATTTCCGGTCTTGCCTCAACCTGCTTGAAACGCTCAAGCATTCCCGCAAATGCAGGGCTAAGAGGGGACAGGTCGATTTCCACCTCGTAAATGTATCTTTAGCTTTGTAATCGGTCCGTTTGCCACGCCACCAAGCCAACGTAAAGGTCATTAAGTTCGATGTAGACCGGATTTACGCCCAACTTGGCTGCCAAGTTAGGAACGCCTTGTCGAGTTGGAGATGAGAGCACTAGTGCATCCAGTTTTCGTCGATTGACGAGTTCCGATATGCCATTGAACCCATACTCGACGTGGATTCTTGTATACGAAAGCCTTCGAAGATCTTCAACTGCCGCAACATAACTTGAGTTCAATTGATGCAAGCGCTGACCAGCGGGAACTGCAATGTAGACGCCCTTGTTTGTAAGCACTGCTAAATCGGCGAACTTTGGGAACCGGTATTCATCAGCTCGAAATGTTGTACCAGAAGTGAGTATGACCTCCGCCTGGCGACGAAGTGCGACTAGCAGAGCAAGATCGGTGGCGTTGCCAATCCCTTTTGATCGGCCGATTCCGTCGACTGTATTGCCCTGCGCATCACACACCAGAGATGCCGTCACCTGAAAACCCTTAGCCAGCTGCTTGAAGAAATCCCCAGCAGAAGTTGAGTAAGAGCCGAATGCGTCAGTTACTTGCGGCAACAATCTCCCTGGTTTTGCGCTTGATGCGAGCTAGCATGCCACGCATTCCCCGAACGCGAAGTGGCGAAATCAAACGGTCAAGGCCAAGCATAGAAGGGAAGTCATCGGGCAAATCAATAATCTCTTGAGCTGACTGTCCGTTTAGGGCCGCGTTCAAAACAGAGGCAAAGCCTCTCGTTGTCGGCGCTTCTTGGGGTGCTGAAAAGTGCAAGGTAATCAATTCCCGGCTTCCTTCAACAGCAATAAAGACCGGGGATTGGCATTCCTCAACTCGCTCCAGGAGCTCGGGATGTTCCCCAAATCTCGGGTCAAGCTCAGGCAGCTGCTCACTGAACTCCAACAGCAGTTGCAAGCGGTCCTTCTCTTCCAAGAAGGTGAAGTCGTCAATTACCGCTGCTGCATTTGGGTTCAACGTACGTAGACTCCAGGCTGGTCGCCAGTGACAATTGGAACTCCAACCAAGTTGCCCCACTCGGTCCAAGATCCGTCATAGTTTCGAACGTTCTTCACTCCCAATAGGTACTTGAGTACAAACCAGGTGTGGCTTGAGCGCTCACCAATTCGGCAGTAGGCCACAAAGTCATCTGCCGGGTTGAAGCCGGTTGCATCAAAGTAGATCGCCTTTAGTGCATCAACGTCCTTGAAGGTCTCATCTTCCAAGATGGCAGATGACCAAGGGATCGAGGCAGCGGTTGGAATGTGACCTCCACGTGATGCACCCTCATTTGGGTAGTCCGGCATGTGAAGACGCTCGCCGGTGTATTCCGGCTTGGAGCGCACGTCGACAAGAGGTCTTCCGAGGTGAATCAGAACATCGTCGCGGAATGCTCTGATTGTTCTATCGTCGCGCTGGACGACCGGGTAGCTCACGGTGGATGGGTTAGGCACGTTTCGGGTCAATTCACGACCCTCTGCAATCCACTTTGCGCGGCCACCATTTAGAATCCTGACATCGTCGTGGCCAAACAGCTTGAATACCCAGAACGCATAAGTTGCCCACCAGTTGGAGCGGTCTCCGTAGAGCACCACGGTGTCATTGCGGTCGATGCCCTTACGCTTCATGAGGTCGGCAAACTGCTCTCCGTCAAGATAGTCACGCTTGTCTTGATCGTTTAACTCGGTGTGCCAGTCCAGCTTTATTGCACCTGGAATGTGGCCTACTTCGTAGAGCAACACGTCTTCATCGCACTCGACGATTCGCACCTTGTCGGAATTCTCGTCCAACCATGCGGTTGTAACTAGAACGTCTGGGTGGGCATAACCGGAGATTCTTGCGGTTTCTGACATGTCAGTCCTTTTCTTTTGTCTAAACTGGCGAATCTGGGAGGATTCAATTTGTTTGAACAGCGCATTACTGGTGCTAATTCCCTTCCAGAAATTCTCCCAGATATCTCTCCTGCGGAGTTAATTAGGCAACTGCTGCCACCCCCTGAATTCACCAAGGCTAGGTTCGAAAGTTACCGGCCCGACGCTAATTTCCCATCCCAGCAAGCTGCCGTTGAAAGTGCTAAACAATTCGTAACTGGAAAACGGGCGAAGTTGTTTGCCAAAGTAAGTTCAGCGCCTGGGATTTACCTAGATGGCGGATTTGGTGTCGGAAAGACCCACTTGCTCGCTTCTATCTGGCATGAATTTCAGGGGCACAAGGCGTTTGGAAGCTTCCTTGAATACACCAGCCTCGTTGGTTACATCGGCTTCCAAACGGCAGTGAAAGAGTTCTCCAAGTTCGGGCTTATCTGCATCGATGAGTTCGAGCTCGATGATCCCGGTGACACTATGTTGATGTCCCGTTTTCTAAAGGAGCTATCCGCCGTTGGAGTGAAGTTCGCGGCGACATCCAACACCCCTCCAAATGCACTGGGACAAGGGCGATTTGCCGCCGAAGACTTCAAGCGTGAGATTCAGGGTCTGGGGGAGCGCTTCGACATCATCTCAGTAGATGGCGAGGATTATCGCCATCGAGATTCAAACTCGGACTCCAGGAATCTCTCGATGAGGGAACTTCAGGACTGGATTGGATACCAGTCAGATCCCCACGCCATGAAGTTCTCTGAGCTGTTGTCTCTTCTGGCTACTGTTCATCCGACAAAGTTCCGACGTCTGATTGCCGATGTTGGATCTTTGGCGATTTACGATGTGTTCCAGCTGGAGGACCAGGTGGCCGCACTGAGGCTCGTGGCTTTGGTTGACCGGTTGTATGAGCAGCAGATCCCGATACGCACAGCTGGCGACATTAGTGCGACCAAGGTGTTTTCCAGCACGATGATTTCGGGCGGCTATCGAAAGAAATACCTCAGAGCGGTTTCGAGAATCGGCGCTCTATGCGAACTCTATTGACCCTGAAGCCTTCTGTAATGACGGCCTCGCGCCTGAGCAAGAGTTGCTCCGATCAGCATCGACACCACTGAACCCAGTATCACAGCCATTGTTGCCTCGGCCGCTATTTCGGGTGAATCCTCAAACGCTAACTTTGCCATCAGCAGTGAGACCGTAAACCCAACGCCAGCTAGTGCAGAGATCGCAAGAAAATCGGCAAATTTCAATGCCAACTTGGCATCGGTTCTTGCCAGAGAGTTGGCTAAGACAGCGAAAAGAGTGATGCCCAAGATTTTTCCAACTGGAAGAGCTAGTGCGACACCAAGAAAAACATTTGAACTTGAGCCTTCGAAACTCGGTAAAGATATTGCAACTGCAAAAAAGGCAAAGAGCGGCAAGATCAATGCGTTGCTCCAAGGTTGAATCTTTCCAATCAACGCATGAGCTTTTCTGGCCGGGATGATCAGTCCAAGCGCGACTCCAGCAATCGTGGCATGCACACCAGATTGGAGAACAAAGTACCAAAGGAGTAAGAAGCTCAAGACCCTAATTAGGCTTAGGGGAATTCGCCTGCTCCTTTCTAGTAGACCGTGAACCAACGCCACTGCAAGGGCAGCTAGAAGCCAACTCGGCTTCAGGTCCGAAGTGAAGAAGATGGCGATAATCAAAATCGCAACCAGATCGTCAAAGATTGCAAGGGCGAGCAAGAAAATTCTGGCTTGCCTTGGAAGGCCGCGTCCGAAAATCGCGAGCACCCCAAGTGCAAATGCAATGTCGGTCGCAGTGGGAATCGGCCAACCTCGAATTGCGTCAGACTCAAAGTTGAAAGCTACGTAAATCAGGGCCGGGATGATCACGCCGCCAATAGCAGCCACAATCGGAACCATTGCAGTAGCGGGCTTGGATAACACTCCGAGGCGAAGTTCGTGTTTGAGCTCTAGTCCAGCAACCAGGAAGAAAACTGCAAGCAGTAAGTCGGATACCCAGTGCTCAATACTCAACTTGAGTCCAAAAGACTCTGGGCCTAGGTAAAAGTGCTTGAAATCTAAGAGAGCGGGGCCAAATGCCGAGTTCGCAAGGATCAATCCTGCGACTGCGGCAGCCATCAAGGCCAGTGCAGCCGAACGATCACTCTTCATCTAAGCCTCAATCGTTTACATACCGGAAACAAAACTACGCACTATTTCGAAACTTTTGCGCTCGAAACTTTGCCTACGAGTTGTTCTACTAACTCGTCTAACTTTACGAGAGGGTAAGACTATGGATCAGGGAAACACTGCTTTCGTCCTGTTCTCAGCTGCATTCGTGCTGCTGATGACACCGGGGCTAGCATTCTTCTACGGAGGCCTAGTAAAGGCAAAGAGCGTCGTGAGCATGATGATGCTCTCATTCGGTTCGCTAGGACTGGTAGCGGTGCTGTGGGTGCTCTACGGTTACGCAATCACTTTTGCGGACATTGATGACGCCGGCTGGGTGGGCATTCCACACCTAATCGGAATCGACACTAATGCTCTTGGCCTTTCCGCTCAGGTGGCCGAGGCAGCAGCGCCAGTCGGGGCTTTCCCTGAACTTGCGTTCGTATCTTTCCAGGCGACCTTCGCAATCATCACGGTTGCACTCATCTCAGGTGCGGTTGCAGACCGAGCAAAGTTCGGTGCGTGGATGGTATTCGCTGGGCTTTGGGCAACTTTGGTTTACTTCCCAGTCGCTGGTTGGGTCTTCAACTTCATCCCATCAGACCAGGGCGGATGGATCGTCGACAAACTAGGCGCAATTGACTTCGCTGGAGGAACTGCGGTCCACATCAACGCTGGTGCTGCAGCTTTGGCGTTAGCAATTGTTCTCGGCAAGCGATTTGGATTCTCCAAGGGAATCATGCAGCCTCACAACGTTCCCCTTACTCTAATTGGTGCAGCACTGCTATGGTTTGGCTGGTTTGGCTTCAACGCAGGTAGCGAGCTCGCCGCAGATGGTGTTGCGACTGTTGCTTTCATCAACACAATCGCTGCTCCAGCAGCCGCCATGCTCGGTTGGATTTCTATTGAGAAGATCAAGCACGGTAAGGGAACCAGCGTCGGTGCCGCATCTGGTGTAGTCGCAGGTCTTGTTGCGATCACTCCGGCGTGTGCTTCGGTAGATCCAATTTGGGCAATCGTTCTCGGTCTGGTTGCCGGTGTAGTTTGTGCCCTGGCCATCGACCTAAAGTTCAGCCTAGGCTTCGACGACTCGCTCGATGTAGTGGGTATCCACCTGGTTGGTGGTTTGATCGGTACCTTGTGGATTGGTGTCTTTGGTAATGGGGTTGGCCTTGCCTTCGGTTACGGCTTCGAACAACTTGGTATTCAGGCACTTGGCTCGATTGCAGTTCTGGTATACAGCTTTGTGATGGCCTTACTAATTGGTTACGCGATCGAAAAGACCATCGGCTTCAGGGTCAAGGCAGAAGATGAAATCGCGGGCATCGACACCGTAGTACACGGTGAACTTGCCTACAGCTTTGGAAATGACAAGGACTAACTAAACAGCACAAATACTCCCTCGGCCCAGCCGGGGGAGTATTTGCGTGAAAGGCAACAATGCAACACGACCAGATTTACTTTCTAATCACCTGCATCGCGATGGTGCTGTTTATGACCCCTGGTTTGGCCTTCTTCTATGGCGGTCTAGTGCGCGCATCGTCGGTTGTCTCGATGATGATGATGTCCTTTGGCGCGCTAGCTTTGGTGTCAATACTTTGGATCGCATACGGATACGCCATGGCGTTCTCCGGCTCTGGTAACGAGGGTTACATAGGCATAGACGGCGTACTAGGGATTGATCTCAACAATCTGTTTCTGAACGAATTCCTAGATGAGCGAATGAGCTTCGACTTGGTATTCGCCGCCTTTCAAGGAACTTTTGCCGTAATCACTGTGGCACTTATCTCGGGAGCAATTGCGGACCGTGCCAGGTTTGGTTCATGGATGGTCTTTGCGGGTTTCTGGGCGAGCTTGGTTTACTTCCCGATTGCAGGCTGGGTGTTTAATTTCACGCTTGACGATGGCGGCACCATAGTCGATGGCGGTTGGCTTGTGAAGGACGTTGGTCTATTGGACTTTGCCGGCGGCACCGTTGTAGAGATCGGGTCTGGGGCCGCCGCGTTGGCAGTTGCCCTTGTACTTGGGAAACGCTTTGGGTTCCGAAAGGGCATGTACGCGCCGCACAATGTCCCGCTCACACTTATCGGAGCAGGAATTCTTTGGTTCGGCTGGTTTGCCTTCAATGCCGGTAGTGAGCTGGCGGCTGATGGAATTGCCTCCCTTGCCTTTTTGAACACCTTGATTGCACCGGCTGCCGCAATGCTCAGCTGGGCTGCGTTTGAACGAATCACCGCCGGCAAACCAACCGCGGTTGGCATTGCATCGGGAGCGGTTGCAGGCGCTGTAGCTATCACTCCAAGTTGCGCATTTCTTGATCCGTTGTGGGCGATTGTTCTTGGTCTGGTCGTAGGAGTCGTCTGCGCCTGGGCAATCGAGCTCAAATTTGCTTTGGGATTCGACGATTCATTGGATGTTGTCGGCATTCACCTTGTCGGTGGCGTTGTTGGCACGCTGTTCATCGGCTTATTCGGACGCGGTGTTGGCTTGTTCTTTGGGCACAGCGCCGATCAGTTGATCGCCCAGGCAATTGGAGTTCTAGCGGTTGGTCTCTATAGCTTCGTTATGGCCTGGCTTATTGCCTTCGGTATCGAGAAGACCATAGGTTTCAGAGTTCAGTCCGTAGATGAAGAAGCTGGAATCGATCCCATCCAGCATGGACAGCTGGCGTATCACGCCGATGACCCACGCTGGAAGCGTTAGTGGAGACAACTTCTGCAAGATTTCACAAAGCAATGGTTTTTGTGGCATAATCGTCTAGTTCTGTTCACAGAGCGTGCGGATGTAGCGCAGTTGGTAGCGCACAACCTTGCCAAGGTTGGGGTCGCGAGTTCGAGTCTCGTCATCCGCTCTCTAGCACCTAAGTACAGACGGTGGAGTGGC
>JACCED010440767.1_pt1 | contig 12370 bp, 11 predicted proteins | sample 7455021 | NCBI WGS metagenome assembly JACCED01 (sample SAMN15323456, study PRJNA562643) | freshwater metagenome | isolation source: river surface water | place: USA:Blue River Watershed | collected 2017-08-19
ACTTTGTATGCCAGCCAAAATGCCGGGATATCTAGCTAACACCTCCTGCGGCACATCTGGAAGCGCAATTTCACTCTCCAGAATTTCTCGCTTAACTGCTCTCTCAAAGATTTCTGAAAGACATTGAACCTGAGCTTCGGCAAGCGTATTACCCGCACTCATACCATTACTCACGAAGAGATTTTCGATCAAGTTCGACGGAAAGTAGACTGTCTTGCCATCGGATTGACGCACATAAGGCAATGAACAGATACCGCGCTGTACATTTCCAGAATTGGTATCCACCAAATGGGATGCGCGCAACTCACCGTCTGGGTTATAGATTTTTAGACAGTACTCATCCAAAATTTCTGTCGGTAACGCATCCTTCTTACCAGACTTAAACCATTGTTCGTTGGGGTAATGCACAAATTCTGCATTAGCAATATCCTCACCCCAGTAAGCACCCGCATAAAAATGGTTATTACTTAGACGCTCAATGTATTCGCCCAAAGCAGATGCCAGTGCACTTTCCTTGGTTGAGCCTTTGCCATTGGTAAAGCACATTGGTGAATGTGCATCACGTATATGTAGGGACCAGACATTGGGAATGAGATTGCGCCATGAGGCAATTTCAATCTTGATGCCGAGATTTGCGAGCAATGCCGACATATTGGCAATCGTCTCCTCCAAAGGAAGATCTTTACCAACAATATAGGTGCTAGCTCCTGCATTTGGTTTTAGGGTCAGCAGACTCTGTGCGTCGGCATCTAGATTTTCGACCTCTTCAATAACAAAATCAGGCCCTTCCTGCACTACCTTCTTAACTGTGCAGCGCTCGATAGAACGCAAGATACCCTGGCGGTCTGCAGCAGAAATATCTGTTGGCAATTCAACTTGAATCTTAAAAATCTGTTTATAGCGATTCTCTGGATCAACAATATTATTTTGCGAGAGGCGAATATTCTCAGTAGATAAATTACGAGTCTCGCAGTACAGCTTCACAAAGTAAGCGGCGCACAACGCCGATGAAGCTAAGAAATAATCAAACGGTCCTGGCGCAGAACCATCACCCTTGTATCGAATGGGTTGATCGGCAATTACCGTAAAGTCATCGAACTTAGCTTCAAGACGCAGCTTGTCGAGAAAATTGACCTTAATTTCCATGGGAATGATTCCAAAATAGTGCAAATAATGATGTGAGCACCATTATCCATCGCAATGCCATTCAAGCGCAGCCGCTAGATCAAGACTCTGAAATCAGCCTAATAAATGACCAGTCTTTACAAAAATAGTGCAGCCCTCTTTACTAAAGGGCTGATGCAGGCTCATATGCGGACTTCTAATCCAGGAGCCAGCCGGGTAGCGCCCATGCTCATCTTCAAATACGCCATCCACCACAAAAATTTCCTCGCCACCATAATGCTTATGAGGATTGAAATAAGTTTGAGGCGCCCATCGCACTAAAGTCGATCCGCTACCCTGTGTCATCAACGGCATGACATTAAGACCGGGTACCATTCCCTGAAACCAAGGAGCAGTTTTCGTATTGACTATCTCTCGCTCGACTTGATCTGAGCCAAGGTGTCGCAACTTCACAAAAAGAGTGCAGCCAGACTGGCTGAATGGCGCATGGGAAGATCCAGGCGGGTTCATCATATAAGTGCCAGCAGGATAATCGCCTGTCTCGTCACTAAAGACGCCATCTAAAACAAAGATCTCTTCACCAAATTCATGGGTATGCGTTTGAAATTTAGATCCCGGTTGATAGCGAACAATTGAGGTTACCTTTGCTACCTCATCACCCATGCGATCAAGCATACGTCTCTCGACCCCTACCTCTGGGCTAGGAACCCAAGGTAGGTCATGGTGGTTGATGACAACTCTCTTACTGTAATCGGAGTGGATATTCACTTATTGCATTTCTGATTTATAAACAGGAGTAAGCATAGCAAGCAAATGAAGGGTTTGCTTGAAAGAAAATTTTGCCGCGTACGCTCATGCGCGATCTGCGCTAAAGTCTCTTCAATCCACCCCATTTATTGAATTTCTTCAACAGAGCAACATGAGCTTACTTCCCAGCCCCTTTCGCGCACTAGTTATTGGCTCTTCCGGAACCATAGGCTCTGCCTTCATGGATCTTTTGAAAACCAACCCCGCATGCTCAGAGGTTGTCGGCATTCATCGCCATACTGAATTTCCAATCGATTATCAAAATCTGGAATCTATTGAATCCTGTGCAACTGCACTCTCTCAAGTGGCGCCTTTTCAACTCATCATTAATACCATCGGGGTTTTACACACGAATCAGTGGATGCCTGAAAAAAGGCTAGAAGACCTCAATGCCGAGCAACTCATGGAACTCATGACAGTCAATGCCATTGGGCCAGCACTAACCATTCGTCACTTTTCAAAATTACTAGATCCCAAAAATAGCGTCATGGTGACTCTATCAGCAAAAGTAGGCAGCATTGAAGATAACCGTCTTGGCGGCTGGTATAGCTATCGCGCCTCTAAGGCTGCACTCAATATGTTGGTGAAGACAACATCGATCGAATGGGGACGCACAAAACCGAATACCGCATTAATCGCAATGCATCCCGGCACTGTGAACTCTAGACTCTCAAAGCCATTTCGTGGCGAGCAGATTGGCAGACCTGCAGATCAAGCTGCAGCTGAGATGTTTAATGTGATTGAGCATCTTCAAAAAGAAGACACAGGAAGCTTTCTGACTTATTCGGGTGAAAAGCTGCCTTGGTAACGGAATAAACGCCCCCCTTTTAAACTTTAGGGCGCATTTAACCACTTCGATCGATAAGCGCCATCAGGATCATGATCCTGAGCTTGCTTCTTCACATTAAATGGGCGCCCTCCGCGTGGATCTGTACCTCTTCCTGCTATGTATAGCCAATTACCCTGGTTGCTATACACATCATAGTCAACCAACTGAGATTCAAACCAAGCAGCTCCAGCGCGCCAATCGCCTTTCATGTCATAAATCCAATAGCTCGCCACTACTTGACGCATACGATTGGATAAAAATCCGGTTTGCTGGAGCTCGCGCATGCCAGCATCAATAAAGTTCTCACCTGTGCAACCAGAAATCCATTGCTGAAATTTCTTTTTATCAAAGCTATTGATCTCTTTATCAATCAAACCATGAGGTCGATAAAGTTTGTCTCCATACTTAAAATGTAGAAAACGGAAATAGTCTCTCCACAATAATTCAAACCACAGCCAATAAGTTCCGTCATTAGCTCCGTATGTTGACTCATAATTTTTTAGCTTCTGCACGATTGTTCTTGCCGAGCAACAGCCAAAAGCCAACCATGGAGAAAACTTACTGGAATAGTCCATGCCGGTCAATTGATTACGAGTTTGCTTGTAGGTATCCAGCAAGCGTCTCTCAAAGTACTGATCTAAATGGGCTAAAGCACTCAGCTCTCCACCACTAAAAAGCGATTCGACTTGCTTGGGAAATAAGGCTTCCTTTGGCTTAGTCGCAATACTCATCAGCGGCAATGGAGGAATGTGAGCTGGAGTAGAAATCGGTTCCGCATAGAAAAGACCTCTACGCTCAACCTCCTGTCGGAATTTAGTAAATACATCCGGCATCTCCTGCAAATCAAATGGCAAGTCCTTGGGATCAAGCATGCTTGATTGCCAAAATTGCCTGACATTGAAACCCAGATTCTTGATTACATCTACCTCTGCAAGCTCTTCTGGCGCTTGGATTTGCTCGCAATAAATGAAGTCAAATGCAGTTTGGTCTCTTATTAATTGAAAAACCTTTGATGGCTCGCCACTGAGCTCTAGCAAATTAGAGCCCCTAGCAATTAATTGATGACGAAGTTCATCTAACGATTGCTGTAAAAATTCTCTAGAGTGATTAGCAAATCGAGGGAATCCCCAGCCGGTTAAATCATCATTGCTATCCGGATGAATATAAATTGGTAAAAGATGCTTAGCTGATGCGCATGCTTCTTTAAAACCGGGGTTATCTTCCAAACGAAGATCATTCCTAAACCAATAGACGATGGTAGACATAGCGCTTCTTAACTAAGATGAATCACTTGGTTTTGATATTGTCCGGCTAATGCTTTTTTAACGATCTTATAAATATCAAGATCGAATTCAGCATCGCCAGCACTTTTGAGTTCAGTCAACTCATCCTCATTAATGGCAGTACCCAAGTAGCACCATTTATCCAAGACAATCATTTCTCCATTGTCTTTGATGGCTATTGGGCCCTTGTAAGGCCAAACCTGCACCCGATATAACTCCATTGCCGTCCTTAATTGCAGATTATGCATTTCAGTAGGCATGATGCCTATGCATGCGCCACCACATTGCTTCACTTGATATCCAAAGCAGGCTTTTCCATCAACCGCTTTCTCAAGCCCCAGCAATACCTCGCATAAGCGATATTTTTTTGCAATCGCCTTTAGATAGGAGTTAGCCTCTCTTTTGTTATAAAACAAACCAAAAAGATTGTCTTGCAGGCCCGGCATGAGATCTTTGTGGTTCACAAGCGTTGGCTTTAGCGCCCCATTAGCATCTTTATTGAGACTCCACGCACAAAGATCTCTTGATCGTCGAAGCTTGATATTCATACTGGGCATGCGCTCTTTAATAAGCTTAGACTCCAATATTAAAGCCCCTAGCTCTCCACTCGTTTCAATCCAGTCAATATCTCTTACCTGTAAAGATAATTTCATTTCCTTGCGCTGCGTTAACGAGCCTTGAAAGTGCCCCATCACCCTACTGCGCAGGGAAATACTCTTCCCAATATATAAAGGGTTTCTATTTTCTCCATAAAAAATATAGCACCCAGGCGCATCAGGTATCGAGTCAATTAATTCCTGATCGAGATTCGGTGGCAGACTTGCATTTCCAATTAACTGATTAAGAGCTTCCAACAAGCGCTCCTTACCAACCGCTCTTTCGCATATTTGCCAAAACTGAAAAAGTAAGTCTGCGTCGCCAAGCGCCCTATGTCTAGCACTGACAGTCAAACCATGCTCACGAATGATGGTGTCTAGGTTGTGACGAGCTTGGTTGGGAAATAGGAGTCTTGAGAGTTTGACGGTACATAAGACCTTGGGCTTGAAATCCACACCCATTCTTTTAAAAGAGGCCTTAATAAATCCATAATCAAAGCGCGCATTGTGGGCAACAAATATCTTACCTTCGAGCTCTGCTTTTAGGTCTCTGGCAATTTCTTCAAAGCTAGGCTTGTCAGAGACCATTTGCGGGGAGATCCCAGTGAGTCTTTGAATATTTTGCGGAATATATACATGGGGGTTGATTAAGCTCTCCCAGATAGATACCCCGTTATTAGAAAGCGTTTTAATGCCTATTTCTGTAATACGATCTCTGTCAAAATTTGAACCAGTTGTCTCGATATCAATAAAAGCAAGAGTTGGATAATCGATCGATTGCTTATTCATAAAATCAGAGAATCGGATGATGGGGCCTCTAGATTAAAGCCCTTCAACCTAAGCTTTAACTTGGACTACGATCCAGGAAGTTTGCAAAGTCAAATACAGAATTAGGCCCACGCGGGACATCTTCCACTTTTTTAAACTGCGCCTTCAATACTTTTTGAACCTCACCCTTTTGTCTTTTCTCTTTTTTGGAATCAAGAGGAACATAGGATGTCCGCTCGGGTGCTTTTTTGACATCACTAAAGCTGGGAACGTAATCTTTAATAGTGGATGCCAAGGTGACGTTGGCCATACAACTGAGCATATAGGCCTCTAAGGATTGGTAAAGCTCTTTGGCAATATCGGATAACTCTACCTTGCGCTTTTTAATGAGATTCATGGCAAGTACGATATCCTTTATCGTAATCAAGCCAGGATCTTGAGATAATACGTAACCCCCTCTGCGACCTTTAGTGCCCTTAACAAAACCTGACTCCCTTAATGGTCGCAACAAAAGCTCAATCCGACTGATGGATAAATTTTGCCTTTTAGCAAGCTCAGGAACAGGCACTGGTTGGCCGTTAACCGAATGACTGGCTATGTCTACCAGAGTATTGAGAGCCGCTTTTGCTGCTTTATTGAGGTCCATTTTGAACTTAGCAGAAATGTTAGATTACAACTAGTATCAGACTGAATTCATTTTTTTGCTGCAGCGCACTTCTTAACCCTATTTAGCTCATGGTTGAAACTTTTCAAGATCAATATCGCCTAGCTTACCGAATTTTACGATTCAGCTCATACCTATTGTTAGGCGGAGTCATTGCGCAATTTTTTAGCTGCTTAAGTGCCTATTTGATCATTAGCGATTCACAAGCAGCAGGTATGCTAGCGCACATACTGATACAGCACTTGTCTTATTACATATTGGGCTGCACTTTTATTACTTTAAGTCTTGCCAATGTTCTTATCAAAAGAGAGCAATATGGTCTCAGGGTAATTCGTATGCCGGCTCTTGTACTGATCCTAGTCACCGCAACAAGCAGCTTTCTATTAATACCTCGAATGGATTTCTTGCGAGAGACTGCATTACTAGATGGCATGCCCGTAGCACTCTCACCGTTTGCCAATTATTTTGCAATCTTGAATGGACTAACTTTTGTCTCGGTAGCCACTCAGATGATTTGCTGCGGGTTAATGGCATGGCGCCTTAGCAAACCCCGCTCAACCCAGGTGGCGCCTTACTGAAGCAATCAGTGGTAACTGCTGCTCTTGCCTGATAAATTGGCCAATCTCCACACGTAAGTTTGATTGGCTAATAAAGAAGGTTTTTGCATCCTCAAGAGGGGTTTCTATTTTTGCCCACTGAGTGTTGAATTCATAAACCTTTTCTTTGTAGCCGATAAACTTTTTAACAATCAGACGTTTGCCATCAATCTCAATCGTCTCGCTATCAAGCGCATGCCTGCAATAAATCAAAAATCCGATCGTTACCGCACCTATCTCAACAATCGTAAAAATTGGAATAACCCAGACGCCTGCTAATAAAAATCCAATTGCCACTACAAAAGATAGACATACCAAGACAATGTAAAACTGCAGTAGCTGCTTCGGAGTCAAGGCGCAATTTCTGCGCATTTGCCAAATCTTCATAGCAAACTCAATTACAGGAGATCACTTACTTGTTTTTGCGCTCTTGTGCTTTTGCCAACTGGTCAGCACTTCTTTGCTGAAAGTCGACCATGCTGTGGTAACCCATTTGATAGCACGGGCAATGCTTCCCTAATATCCAGCGGGCAAGCTTGATGCGTAGTTTTTGTACCATTTTGGATCTCCAAGAATTGAACGTCTAATGTAAACGGAAATTGGGTTTATTGCTGGCCGTGGATACAAACATGAGGGGATTTCAGCAGTGAGTTGGTCATCAGCAAAAAGCATCCAAATCCATTACATTGAATACATGACTGAACCTAACTCCGCCCCACGAAAAATCCCGTTATTTCCCCTGGGCACAGTACTTTTCCCGGATGGCGTTATCGCCCTCAAAATTTTTGAAGCCCGCTACCTGGACATGATTAAACAATGCTTGCGCGAGAAGACTGAGTTTGGCGTGGTTAGCATCATCAAAAATACCAATAACGCCAATGACAGCGAACCCCCTACTTTTGCCAGCATTGGGACCCTAGCGTTGATCGAAGACTTTGACCCTGTGCAGCCCGCCCTGTACATGACTAAATCATGCGGCACACAGCGCTTTAAGTTACTAAATAGCACCCAACAAAACAATGGTCTATGGGTTGGTGAAGTAGAGCTGCTGGATAAAGATCCACTCATGCCTATTCCTCAAGAACATCAAGGGGTCGCTAAATTACTCAATGAGATTATTTCGGTCATTCAAAGTGAAGACTTGTTAGGTGATGCCCCTTTCAAAAAGCCATTTAAGACTGATGATTGCGGCTGGGTGTCCAATCGCCTTGCTGAACTCTTACCAATTTCTCTTGCACAAAAGAATCACCTCTTAGCCCAAACCAATCCACGGATTAGGCTCGATCTCATTACCGAAATCATTGAGGATGATGATTTAAGAAATCTGAAGATGCACTAAGCCCATGTTGGATGAGCTGATTCGGAAAACGATTCGAGAAATGGTGGGCGGTAGCGGCCCACCAGTAGCATTCTTAGCCCCCAAAGGTGATCGTGGTTTATTTGGCCCCGAATCAATAGCCTGGAAGGTACATGCAGACTTTATTTCCATGATGATTGGCGGCATCAGCTCATTGATTTTACAGGCTCTGCATCCACAAGCCTTAGCCGGAGTTTGGGATCACTCCTCATTTAGAGAAGACTTAAAGGGTCGCCTTGGTAGAACGGCCTTTTTTATTGCAGCTACTACATACGGTCCTACCGATATGGCAGACAACATCATTCAGAAGGTTAATCAGATTCATACCAAAATTACTGGCCTCGATGAATTTGGAAAACCATACTCAGCCACTGATCCACATTTACTAGCTTGGGTGCATCTCACAGAAACGCGCAGCTTCATGAGCTCTTTTGAGGTTTATCGTAAGGAAAAATTAAGCCCAAAAGAGAAAGATCAATATTTTTTAGAAATGAAATCTCTTGGCGAAAGAATGGGCGCCACTGGTATTCCAAACACTTATGCGGAGACTGAGAGCGCCATTAAAGCCTACATACCAGAGCTCTATTTTGGCGACCGAGCTAAAAGCATTATTGATTTGCTCGATCATTTCCCAAGCAATGTAGCAGCTAAACCCTTTATCAAACTCATTAGTCGTGCAGGGTTTCTGAATCTTCCTGACTGGGTGTACCCGATTATTAAAAAACCAACGCCCACTTATTTAGAGCGTCTTGCAGTTCGGAAGAGTATCGACCTCATCGCATACCCTGTGCGTGAAGCCCTGAAGGATGGGGTTGCTGCCCATTCCCTTCGTAGAGTTTATGGATGATTTTTTAGAAAGTGAACATAATGACTAATTACCTCTTGTCTGGCATGGTTGGCATCATGCTGTTTTTTACCGTAGTTGTTGCGCCAACCGTTTTTAAAGTTTTGCCAGTGGAATGGTCAAGCAAATATGTTAGAAATTTTTTCCCAAAGTATTACGCTACTCTGGGTCTCATCACTCTAATTTGCATCTTTACCGAACAAGACTCAAGCAACAAATTATTGCTTGCATTCTGCGCGGCATTATTTGCCTTTACTCTGTTTTATCTCACCGGAAAAATTAATCACGCCAAAGATAGCGGTCAAAATAGACAATTTCATGTGCTTCATGGCGCCAGCGTTGTCATCAACCTATTCCAACTCGTTTCTTTTATCTATCTTTTGGTGATCTCATCATAAAGCTCTCGAATTTTTCGAATCAATTTCATATACCTGCCATCTTAAGCGATTCTCTTTAAAGTAAACATCATGAAAATTGTCTTCTCCTTTTTTATAAGTGCATTACTTGCTATTGTTGCCATGCCTGTAAGCGCAAACCTTGCAGCCAGCCTTAGCGATGGACAGCATGTTTTACTAATGCGTCATGCAGATGCTCCAGGCTATGGAGATCCTGCAGGTTATCAACTAGATAAATGCTCTACCCAAAGAAATCTGGGTGATCGAGGCAAGAAGCAGGCAATACTGATAGGCCAGTGGTTGAGTAATCAAGGGATTACTTCTGCAAAAGTGTTGAGCAGCCCCTGGTGTCGCTGTATTGACACTGCAAAACTACTGAACAAGGGGCAAGTTACCATCGCCCCCGCACTCGGCTCTTTCTTTGACGATATGAGCATGGAAAAAGAGCAAACTCGAAATCTAGAAAAACTCATTCAAGCTCAGTTAAACGAGAATCCCAAGAAACCCATCATCCTAGTCACACACCACGTGAATATCCAAGCCTTTACTGGGAAAGTTGTTAACGTTGGTGATATGGTGCTAGCTAAAGTAGATAAAAATGGCAAGTTCTTATCTCAACAAATCTATCCAAGCCCTAGCTTTTAATTTTTTAAATGACAGTCGCTTGCACCCAGAGCTTATTTAATGCCCATAGCCTTAGGGCATAACTCTTTGCTTTCAGGATTTGCTCTCCACTCTTTAAAGCAAGCGCTATCCATATCCAGAGCTAAAGGGGCTCCCTCATCCCAACGACGGCTAGCAATTAAACGTTCCTGATCAATGTATACGGTGTTATTGGCATGCGTTGTGAAATCAACCAGGTGAGCAAGCTCTTTTTTAGGCGCAATATTCGGTGGATAGTAGCCCACTTCAGGGGTCAAGGCATAAACAGCACTATCACCAATATCACGATGTTCGCCACCAATGTAGTTAGCCACCAAAGTGTAAGCCTGAGCATACTTCGCAATGTTGTACCACATCGACATCCCCTTATTGCTAGCATCTAGCACCACACCTTTTGGTATATCAACAGGCCCACCATAATCTTTTTGGTTATAAGCAGTGGGTACCAATATGAGGTCTGCTCGGTAGATGCCATACATTTGAGTTAACTCTGGAATACGCACTTCATCATCCAACATGATTGCAATATTGCCAAAATCAGAGGTTCTAATAATAGGGAGCTCGTCTCCTGCAGTTGCCCAAGATTTTTCAACATCATTTAAATGCGACTTACGATAGAGGCCAACTTGTGCACCAGTTCCATTAAATAGAATGGCAGTTTCATAGTACTTGTCACCCCTTTTCTCAGGCATAGAAAATAAAACGTAAGAGCTATATTTCTTTGCCAAACTTGCAGCCATCTGATAGCTCTTGCCATTGAGCTCTTCTGCGTATTGGGCTACGTTACTTTTATTCAGACCTACAGGCCCCAAGAATGAGTTAAATGGTAGAACTGTTAAGTTAAAAACGCCAGAACGCTCCCGAATAAGTTGATCAACCTTTTTATAGTTTTCATCAACATTACCTAGCTTAGGCTCGTATTGGATCAGCGCAGCTGAAACCTGTTTTGGGGCATAGGTTGCAGCCCCATCATCTGGATAACGGTAATTATTAATATCTTGATACAGCTCCGGACGACGATGTTTAAACCAGTATGATTTTTGATCGCTCTTCTTATCAAGATTAATCGTTGCGTAAATAGTTTGTGGTTTGGTTGGGTTGGCTGGCGAAGATAGAGGCGCTGAAATTAGGCGCTTACCTGAGTTATCCCAAATGGATGAGGCTCCATCAAAAAAATCAATCTGCACTGGACCAAATCCCTCAGATCCAGTCGAATTACTTGAAATCACATTTGATGCCATCCAACTCACTGCGGTTGACATATTGGCCATCGTTGAATGATTTGTATAGCTCGCAGCATAAATACTAGCCATCTTATTAGAGCCAATTGGTTGCGCCACAATATCTGCGCCTCTTAATACCGGCAGCAGAAGATTCTGAAGATTAGTATCATCAAAGCAAATTACTAATCCAATGCGGCCAATATCCGTATCAAATACAGGAAAACCTAATTTACCCGGGGTTACTGCAACACCCTCACCAGTTGCCAAGGTATTTTTATGGTACTTGCCGATGTAACCCTTTGGCCCGATTAATACTGCAGCGTTATAGATTTTTTTGGTAATTAAATCTTTCTCCATCATGCCTACCACTACATAGACATTGTATTGTTGGGTTACTTTTGAAAGTGCGGCTGTAGTTTTGCCAGGCACTGTATCTGCATAAGGCATCAGAGATTTTGCATCCGTGTAAGCAAATCCAGTTGTAGCACCTTCAGGCAAGACAATTAACTTTGCGCCATTTTTGGCTGCAACTGTAACCGCATCTACTATTCCAGGAAGGTTTACATCAAAACCAGGTGATTTTGCAGCAAACTCAACAGCGGCAACTTTAATCTCTTTTGCTTGTACGGCAAATGGCAGGAAGGTAAATGCTGCGAGTAAAAATGCTGGGATTTTGGTCATGAATAAGCCTTAAATATGAGCTAGAAACAGTTAATGAACAATATCCAAATTGTAACGGCTAGATGTTTCTTCAGCGGTTAAAAGCCAACCCGAGGGCTGGCTTTATCCATATGTGGTGAATCCACCTAGTATCCCTTTGCTTGATGGACATTCCTTAATGAACAAGCGAGATCTTGTGTAACGCCTGTTAAGTTTCTGGAGCGGGTGAAGGGAGTCGAACCCTCGTCTCTAGCTTGGGAAGCTAGGGTAATAGCCGTTATACGACACCCGCAATAGAGACGAGTCTTATAAACTTAATTCAACAGCAATTGATTCATGCGTTTTACAAAACTGGCTGGATCATTGAGCTGCCCACCCTCTGCTAATAAAGCCTGATCAAATAGGAGATTAGTCCAATCATCAAAATGCTGATCATCGCTTTTGAGCTTGGATAGCAAAGGATGCTCTGGATTAATCTCCAATATAGGCTTCATATTAGGGGCATTTTGACCGGCAGCCTTTAGCATCCGCAGCAAGTTGCCAGACAGTTCATTCTCATC
>JACCED011321368.1_pt1 | contig 12370 bp, 11 predicted proteins | sample 7455021 | NCBI WGS metagenome assembly JACCED01 (sample SAMN15323456, study PRJNA562643) | freshwater metagenome | isolation source: river surface water | place: USA:Blue River Watershed | collected 2017-08-19
ATTTAATTAAATTTTTGACACCATGTTGCGCAAAACTTTAGTAAATTAGATTCCTACTAAAATTTAAATTTTGCCAGCTATGAAAAAGCAAATCTTATTCCCACTAATTTTCGGTTTTATTTCCACTATGACAATCGCTCAAGTGCCTAATGATGTATATCGCATGGAAGCAGTTTCAAGGCCTAAAATTTCACCAGAAGGTAGCTGGATTCTGTATAGTCAATCAAAAATTGATATTTCAAAAGATAGATCAGTCTCCAAATTATATATGATGTCGTCTGACGGCAAAGAGACCATTACTTTAACAGAACAAACAAAGGGTGTGGGCAATTATCAATGGAGTCCTGACGGGAAATACATTTCTTATTTAACAAAGGGAAAAGATGAGGACAATGGTTCACAAGTATTTTTAATGGATCGTCGAGGTGGAGAAGGCATTCAGCTAACGAATATCAAAGGAGAGATTAATGATTATGTTTGGTTTAATAGCGGTAAAAAAATGATTGTAGTCGTAAAAGATTTTAACTATGCAGATACTGCAAAGACTAAAATTAGAACACCGTATGAAATGACTAGGTACAAATTCAAACAAGATAACGAGGGTTATTTAGACAATCGCAAAACACATCTTTATTTATTTGATCTAGCAACAAAAAAACTAGATACCTTAACAAGTGGAAATTACAATGAGGGGGATGTGGCTATCAGTGCAGACGATTCAATGATTGCATATGTGAGCAATGTTACTGAAAATCCAGATAAGAATTCTAATACAGATTTATTTTTATTAAATCTTACCAAAGGTGCTACACCATTGCAGATCACTAAATTTAAAGGTGCTAACACTAGTCCAGTATTTAGTCCAGACAATTCTAAAATTGCATTTTTGCAATCTAGCTCTGAACGAAATTATGACATGTATGATATTGCTCAGCTAGGCGTATATGATCTTAAATCAAAAGCCTTATCTATTGTTTCAAAAAATTACGATCGTGCATTCTCTTCTATTTTTTGGTCTAAAGATGGTCAATCAATAATGTCTTTAATTGAAGATGATAGAAAACAAAACCTTGTTCAGTTTAATATCCAAACACAAAAAGCCGAACAATTAACAAACGAAATGGGGGTATATAGTGCTATGGATATGAATGACAAAGGCGATATCGTTTTCATGTTTGCTAATTTAGAAACGCCGAATGAAATTTATAGTTATCAAAACAAGTCAACTAAAAGATTGACACATTTGCAAGATGCATTTGTAAAAAGTATTAAGAAAGGCTATCATAAAGGATTTCAGTCTACCTCTTCAGACGGTACATTAGTTTCTGGCATCTTACATTTACCAGATAGTGGCGCAAAAAACCTACCATTAATTTTATTCATTCATGGTGGTCCAGTGGCACAGGATGATTATGCGTTTGATATGACATCCAGAATTTATGCAGAAGCAGGTTATGCGGTAGCCAATGTAAATTATCGTGGTAGTAGCGGAAGAGGTGTTGCATTTACCAATGCCATTTATGCCGACTGGGGCAATAAGGAAGTAATAGATATTGTGGGTGCTGCAGATTATTTAATCAAAGAAGGTATTGCGGATCCAAATAGATTAGGTATCGCAGGCTGGAGCTATGGCGGTATCTTAACCAATTATACCATTGCTAAAGACAAGCGATTCAAAGCTGGCGTAAGTGGCGCAGGTAGTTCACTTATGATGTCGGTGTATGGATCCGATCAATACATCGCGCAATATGAGGAAGAATTAGGTAAGCCTTGGGAGAATCCAAAAAAATGGGAGGCTTTATCTTATCCATTCTATAAAGTAAAAGAAATCAAAGCACCTGTTTTATTTATGGCAAGTCAAGCCGATTTTAATGTGCCTGTGATTGGTGCAGAACAAATGTATCAGGCATTTAAGTCAGAAGGTATTCCAACAGAATTGATCATCTATCCAAATCAAAATCATGGTATACGCGTACCAAGTTATATTGTGCATCGTCATAATGCACATATTAATTGGTTCAATAAATATTTGAAATGAAAATAATCATCACCTGGTTACTATTTATTGGTGTGATTGCAGTGAATGCGCTGGCCAATATTTTACCTATCAATGGGTATAATACTGGCCAGATATCTGCATTTTATCCAAATGCATTTGTGCCAGCTGGGTTTACATTTTCTATATGGGGTGTGATTTATTTATTGTTGTTATCTTATACAATTGGATTTACTTTTTATTCGTTTAAGCCTCAACAACACCCTGAAGCATTTAAATTTATTGAGCGCGTTAATACTTATTTTTTATTGACTTGCGTTTTCAATATGTCATGGATAGTTGCATGGCATTATTTACAAATCGAATTATCTGTGCTGATTATGTTGTTATTTTTAAGCACGCTTATTCAATTGTTTTTGAAAACTAAATCAATGGCCAATGATTTAACCTTGATACAAAGATTCATTTTACAAACTCCATTTATAGTTTACTTAGGTTGGATTTCGGTTGCCACCATCGCTAATATCACTGCTTTATTGGTTGCTTATAAATGGACTGCATTGAGTATTGCTCCTGTTTATTGGAGTGCTGCCATGATATTGATTGCAATAGTGCTTGCGCTGCTGATGGTAAAAAAATTTCAAGTAGTTTCTTTTACATTAGTCGTTGCTTGGGCTTTATGGGGAATTTATAATGCACAAGGTCCCGCAGCACCAATTCTAGCTAGATTAACTGCAGCAGGAATTGGCTTATTAATAACAGCGGTATTTTTTTCATTTATTTATAAGCCAAGGAAAAATAAAATGGCTTAAATTGCAACATGATAACAAAGTCGGAATTAAAAGTACTGTTTCCCAACTTAGAAGAGGGATTGTATGATGCAATCCTAGAAAATGCAGAAATCAAAGAAGTACAAGCAGGTACCGCTTTATTAAAAGTGGGACAAAATATTCGTTCAACCATGATGGTGATAGATGGTATGGTTAAATTGTATCAGGAAGATGAAGAAGGAGACGAGTACTTTATGTATTATATTTCACCAGGTCAAGCATGTGCAGTTTCTATGGTTTGTAGCTTTCAAGCAGAACAAAGTCAAGTATTAGCGAAAGCCATGACAGATGTGACTTTGATTTCTATTCCAATTAAGTTTATGGATAAGTGGCTAAGTGAATTTAAGAGCTGGCATTATTTTGTAATTAAGACCTACCGAACTAGATATGAGGAATTGTTGAAAACAGTGAATGAAGTTGCTTTTAAAAATATGGATGAGCGTTTGGAATTTTATTTAAAGAAGCAGGTTGACAAATTCGGCCCTTCCATTAAACTAACCCACCAAGAAATTGCTACTGATTTGAATAGTTCAAGAGAAGTGATAAGTCGATTAATGAAGAAGATGGAAAACAATGGCTGGATTGTACTCCATAGAAACAGTTTTGAGTGGATTAAAAAATAAAGACAAGTATAGTTGCATAAAACAAAAGGCCTCGTTTTACGAGGCCTTTTGTTTTCAATAGTTTGAAAATTATTTTAATGCGGTAGCTTTTCTTTAAAATAACCATAAGTCCAAGTACCTGCAATGGCGCTTAGAATTACAACTAATATAGCATAGAATCCAGCACCAATATGCGCAAATAAAGGTCCAGGACAAGCGCCTGTTAAAGCCCAGCCAAATCCAAATAATAAACCTCCATATATTTGACCTTTGTTGAATTCTTTATCTGCAATTTTGATCACTTCTCCATGAATTGTTTTGACATTGAATTTCTTAATTAAGAAAACCGAAATGGTCCCTACTACTACTGCAGTTCCAATCACGCCAAACATATGAAAACTTTGTAAGCGAAACATCTCTTGAATCCTGAACCAAGAAATGATCTCTGCTTTTACAAATACAATACCGAATAATATACCTACTGCTGTATATTTTAAATTATACCAACCTGGATGTTGTTGTTCTGATGCATTCACACAAGCGGTGTTGCTATCTATATTTTGTACTCTTTCGTTGTTCATTGTTTAATTTTTATAAGGATAAAATCCAAGGTAAAATAATATTGGCCATAAAGAATCCTCCTGCCATAAAGCATATTGTTGCAACAAGAGAAGGCCATTGTAAATTACTCAAGCCCATGATAGCATGTCCAGAAGTACATCCACCTGCATACCTAGTGCCAAAACCCACCAAGAAACCACCTACCACCATCATAATAAAACCACGAACTGTGAATAAGGCTTCAAAGCTGAATAATTCTGAAGGTAGCATATAATTGAAATTGCTAATTCCGTATTGCGCTAACTCTGACTGTAATGCTGGACTCACTTCAATTGGCGCGTTGGTCATTAAGTAGTGATTCGCTAAAAAAGCGCCTAAAAAAATGCCTCCTACAAAAAAGAAATTCCAGATTTCTTTTTTCCAGTCGTATTTAAAAAACTTGATGTCTGCTGGAAAACATGCAGCGCATATATGTCTTAAATTAGATGAGATACCGAAAGATTTATTACCTAAAATAAGTAAAGCTGGCACAATTAAACCGATGATAATACCGGCAACATACCATGGCCAAGGTTGTTGAATTTGTTCGATCATGTTGATTGGGTTTTTATTTATTTACTATAAAATTTTTTAATGGGCTTATAAGGTCCATATTTATGTTGATTCTCTGAGAAACTATCTTCATATGGCGCAAAAGCAAAATCTAATGGCTTTTTATCATATTTAGGCCAATCTTTTGATTGGTCTTTATGAGGCCTCGGTTGGCTATTGACATAGGCAGCTACATCCCAACATTCTTCTTCTGTTAATTTAGGAGCTGCATGTGAGGTTAATAGATAAGGCATGTTATTTTTTACATAACCTGCAAAATTACTTATCCTAAATAAACCAGCACCATCGTTGTAACTATGTGGTCCCCAAAGTGGTGGATAAGCATATTCTAATTCATCTAAGGTGAATTGGCCTTCTCCATTTGCACCATGACAACTTTGACATTGTGCGGTGTATACAATTTGTCCTTTTTTGGGATCAGCTGCTCGATCTAAGTAAGCTAATTTTTCTATACCTGATCCATGAGGCTTCTGACCTTTTTCAACATCTTGTCCTAGCCATTTGATGTAAGTGTAGATTGCTTTAAACTCTCTACTATTGCTATCTACAGCAGTACCGTTTAAACTTCTTTCCATACAGTCAGCAACACGCTTGTAGATGCTTTCTATTTGTCCACTTCTGTCTCTAAATTTGGGATAGGTAGAAAATACGGCAGCGTAATTATTACCCCATGCTTTAGCGCCGGCTTGTAGGTGACAGTTTTGGCAATTCATCCCATTAGTAATTTGAGCAACAGATCCTTTAGGTCCAAGGTATTTAGAAGTATGTGCAATTAAATCTTGTCCATAAATAACCAATTCACGTTCTTCACCCACGGTTGTATTGTCTAAATAAATACTAGGTCCTACCCAAGTGCTATCTGTTTTGGCAACTGTGCCATCTATTTTAAAATAATCCCCACTAATAAATCCTACTAAAAAGTAAATACCAATTAATGTAATGATACCAAGTAGTACTAGATATTGTTTTTTCATCAATTTAATTTTATACGTTTAATGTTTTCTAAAAAATGAAGTTCAAATAAATTTTTCATCTATCTAAATTGATAAGTAGTCCCTTGTAATTGTGTCAATAATGTAGGTGATTGATCTGTTGCGATTGTTCTACCTTCTAGCTTAGGTGCTACAGGCGAATTACTTGCTAAATAAGATTTGATCACTTCGTGTAAACTTGTATTTGTAGTCATTGGGTTTGTTACTTTTTCTATTCTACATAAAGTATCATTTGGATCTCCTTCTCTTTCACAAGCCACAATTTTATACAATTTGTTTTTATCTAAGGCTTGTCCTTTTATTTTTACCCAATTGACTCTTTGCCCTTTTGGTTTACCAATTGTACAATTGACTTCCATGCCAGCAAAACGTACAAACCAGCCGCCAAATCGTTTACTCGGATCAATTGCAAATGCATTTTCTAATTCTTTTTCTAACCAGTCTAAAATTTGCAATCCGGTTACTTCCCCTGTTTTAGCAGTTGAATCAACTGGCAGCATATTCCATAAAAACTCATTAGTAATAGCCACTTGATTTTTATTTTCTGGCATAGCTAGTGGTTGACAAAATCTAAATCCATTACTTAAAGCAATGTCTGGTTTAAACTTCCACATCACTGCATCTGTGATTAAATTATCCATAGGTGTTTCTAAAACAAAATATCGAACCAATGGCGTTGAAGAATAACCTATCACTTGATTCATTTTATCTTGATAAGGTGCTGCTGCTTTTTCTACTAATGCCAATGTTTTTTTATCTGCAGGATATTTTTCAGGATCTACATCCATCAATTCATATGTATAAGTACCAATTTTTCCATCTTCAACTTTGATATCTAGTTTTCCTAAGAAAGAACCAAATGCCCCACATTCAACTACTTTTGTATATTTTCCTTGTATTGGAACACGTACACGTTCATGAGTGTCCGCCCCTAAAATAAAATCTGCACCTTCTACCCTTGGATCGTTCGCTAAGCCAACCTGCTGTGCTAAACCCATATGGGTAACCACAAAAATAATACCGCAACCTTCAACTTCTTTCAAGTATTTGATATACTTAGCAACATTGTCTGTTGCATGCGTAAATCCAATCCCTTCGCTGTATGCAGGAGATTGTCTTTTTGGAACTAAATGATCTGTATAGCCAATAAATCCAACTTTAGCACCTGCAATATATTTAATCCAAAATGGAGCATAAATTAATGTACCATTTTCTGCATCATTTGTTTTGTGCCACATGTTTGCACAAATTTTAGCAGCAGTAGCATGCCCCATATCATAGAGCATCTTTTTCTTTTTATAAACTACCTCCCAATTACCTGGTAAAATCAAATCGTATTTAAATGTATTCATCAATGGTATCAAGGCTTCACCTTCAGATAAAGAAGCTACACCATGGCCATGAAAATAATCACCACCATCATATAAGATGTTTTGAGGATATTGAGACCTCAATTGATCAATCATCGTTTTTAAAACTGCTAATCCACCACGTTTTTTATAAACAGCTTTGCCATCTTCCCAAAAGAACTCATCATGTGTATGAATCTGTGCATGTAAATCCGTGGTGATGAAAATACTAAATTCATTTTCTGCTTGAATATTAGTTTCTTTTGAATTAACAATGTTCTGATTCGAGCTGCTACTTGTATTCGCGTGCGCTTTACTAATTGTTGCAAGTGAAGCTGGAACACCAAATCCTAAAACAGTAGCATTTTTTATAAAATTCCTACGATCTGCATTGTTTTTATTCATGTGAAAAATTCATTTTGGACAGGGAAAATCCGCTTAATTCAATATAAATTAGGTGACTTTTATCACAATCTTCTTGGTTTACCTCAAAAATAGCTAAAAATGAAAGTTTAGGATCAGGTTAAAGTGTCCCATATCAGCTTTATTTATATAATATCTTGGATTGTCATAGGTATTTGTAACTGCATCTTTATAAAAATAGATGACTTGCAGTTCCCAGCCTTTCCAAAATCCTGAAAAAGCATATCGTGTATCTATATTGTATTGCATATAAGCTGGAAAGCTATATTTATTCATTGCAAAATCCTTTATATCGGCCAAATCATAATAACCAACACCCAAATTGATTTTTAAAGGGATTTTTTTATCAGCGTACTTGGATTTTAATACGTACGCATTTAGATCTCCATTGCCTTCGTTCCTTTCACCTAATAAAAAGGTATAAAATGGATCACGCCCCCATTCTCTTGGCATTAAATATCGACCCTGTTTGGTAATTCTTGTAAAATTGAAAGAGTGGTCCCAGTTGCCAGCATTTCTACCAATTCTGGCGCCAAATACTAATGAAGATTGACTTGGATTAAAGTAAGTTTTCTCAATGGCTTGGTTACCACCCGCATTTACTACATTTTGACGAATCAATTGTATTCCATAATAATAGGGGGTATTGTTTGTGGGCGTTTTATCTATTTGAACTAAACTACTATTAAAAATATTTTCTACATATTGATCCCATATCTGAATATTGTGATGTTTGAATAAATTAAGTTCGGTTCCAATTAATGCAACGCCATTTGAACTCAATTCGTTTTTATAACCAGACTTTGTTCCATCAATATTTACGCCAACAGAATAAAGACCGATTGATGCACCAGTTTTATACCATTCTACCGTACTTCTTGGAGAAAATCTATACAACCAGCCACCGTAAAATTTATATTTTTTATGTTCATATTGACCCCAAATTCCCTGCACTTCTGTAGGACGCATCCTGCCATCCTGTAGATTTATAAATGGGGTATTTAAAAGTTGTTTTCCAATGGTTAGGGTGAATGCATTTTTTTCGTATTGAAGGTATAGCTCTTCTAAACGATTGATATCTGTTTTATTGCTAGGGTCGGTGATATCAAATAATCCAAGCTCGTATCGATTGAGTGTATTTGATAAAGGGTGCGGTTTTGTTAAATCGGATGAGAATGCGTCATAGACAAAAAATCCACTTACTCCAACATGAAAATCATAAAGAGGTTTAGAAACAAATTGTATACCTCCTCCGATAGCTTGTGCAAATTCGACAGTACTGTTTTTATTATACGTACTGCTATAAAAGCTTCTTAAATGGCCATGCAGGGTGCCCATTTGAAAACGGTAAAGTAGATTTGTAGTATCTATTTCTTTATTGGACTTGCCCCATAATTTTGGTGCTTCATTTAGTTCTTGGTGCTGTGCTTTCGCATTGATTAAAAGCAAAAGGATACAGGCCATACTAAAAAGGAATGGCTTAAACATTTAAATTAAATTTTTGGATTAATGTCCTGTACCTGCTGGAAAGAATAATTGTTGTGTAATAATATAAAGCCCCATGATCAGCACAAACCAACCAAAGCCTTTTTTTAATTTATTACCATCAATACTTTTACTTAATTTATCTCCAATAAAAATTCCTGCAATTGCAAGCGCAGTGACAGAAAGTAATAAAGTCCAGTCCATTGTTTTATTTCCAAGGTCACCTGTAAATCCAATTAAAGATTTTGCAGCAATGATCAATAGAGAAGTGCCAACCGCTTGCTTCATTGGAAGTTTACTTAACATCACCAAAGCGGGTATAATTAAAAATCCACCACCTGCACCAACCAAGCCGGTAAGCATGCCTACTAATGCACCCTCTAATAAAATCATTGGGTAATTAAATTTTTGAGCTTCTTCTTTTACTTCAAGATTGATAGATTTTGATCGTATCATAGAAAAAGAGGCGGCAACCATTAAAATGGCAAATAACAACATCATTATTAAAGATTTTGTTATTTCAAAACCAGCGATTGTGCCAAGCTCTGCAGGAATGGCTGGTAATAAAAATTTTCTTGTCGCGAATACAGCAATGATAGAAGGAATCCCAAAGATGATCGCTGTTTTTAGATTGACAAATCCCTGCTTATATTTAGGCCAGGCACCAACAAGGCTACTAGCACCTACTATAAAAAGTGAATAAGCAGTTGCTAAAACAGGTTCAACATGAAATAAATAGACTAAGACGGGAACTGTAAGAATACTGCCTCCACCGCCAATTAAACCAAGCGAAACACCAATTAAAATTGAAGCCAAATAGCCTATGATTTCCATGTTATATTATTTGACACAAAAGTGCATATATAAAAATAAAAGGTAGGTGATAAATGTCACCTACCCAATTATTTTATCAAAAAATAGACATTGATTCAAAATTTATAATCTATGGTCTATGAAACTAGAACTATGTTATAAATGTTGTATTTTGAGTTTCAATTATTTATATCATTATTCAACAACTATGAAATATTTACCTCTTATTGTATTGGGTCTTTTAATAAGCTCAATTAAAGTGGTTGTGGCTCAAGATAAAAAAGTAAAAATGCATCAAGTGGTGATGCAATTAAATTCTGCTGATACTGCAGTTTGGAACGGCATGCTCGGTAACATTCGCAACTTTCAAAAAGTATGGCCTGGTAATGTTTCAATAGAAGTAGTCGTGCACGGGAAAGCATTGAATTTTTTAGTGACTGATAAATCCCACTTAGTATCAGAAATTGAAGCGTTGACAAAGCTTGGAGTGATTTTTAATGCTTGCGAAAACACAATGAATAAGTATGGTATTCGAAAAGACATGCTCATCCCTTCTGTTAGTTCTGTCCCGTCTGGTGTGGCAGAATTAGTTGTAAAGCAAGAAGAAGGATGGAGTTATATAAAAACAGGTTATTAAATTATATGGAAAAAGAGGCATTAGATTATCACGCAAAAGGAAGACCAGGTAAAATTGAAGTTAACCCAACCAAAGAAACAGATACTCAAAAAGATTTAGCATTGGCCTATTCGCCTGGTGTTGCTGCACCTTGCTTAGCTATTGAAGCGGATGCTAGTAAGGTATATGAGTACACTACAAAAGGAAATTTAGTAGCCGTGATATCTAATGGTACTGCTGTATTAGGATTAGGAGATATCGGACCACTTGCAAGTAAGCCAGTGATGGAAGGGAAGGCCGTGCTATTTAAAATTTTTGCAGATATAGACGTTTTTGATTTAGAGTTAGATACCAAAGACCTTGAAGAATTTATCAGAACGGTGAAAATTTTGTCTCCTACTTTTGGTGGGATTAATTTAGAAGATATCTCTGCCCCTGACTGTTTTGAAATTGAAGAAAGATTAAAAGCAGAATTGAATATTCCAATCATGCATGATGATCAGCATGGAACAGCTATTGTGAGTGCTGCAGCATTGTTGAATGCACTTGAGTTGATTGGGAAAAAAATTCAAAACATTAAAGTAGTCATTAATGGTGCAGGCGCAGCTGCTACTTCTTGTGCAAGCATTTATTTAGCATTAGGTGTACAACGTAAAAACTTATTCATGTTTGATTCTAAGGGATTAATTCATGAAGACCGTGATAATTTAGATGGCAGAAAAAAAATGTTTACCAATCAAAACTTGCCAGCTACTTCATCACTAGAACAAGCACTTATTGATGCTGATATGTTCTTAGGATTATCTAAGGAAGATATTTTAAATGAAAAGATGTTGCTTTCCATGGCGAAGGATTGTATTGTTTTTGCATTAGCAAATCCGAATCCAGAAATCAGTTATGATATAGCAATGCGCACAAGACCTGATATCATTTTCGCGACTGGGCGAAGCGATTATCCTAATCAGGTAAACAATGTATTAGGTTTTCCTTATATTTTTAGAGGGGCTTTGGACGTGCGTGCGACCAAAATTAATGAGGCAATGAAATTAGCTGCGGTGCATGCTTTGGCTGATTTAGCAAAAATGCCAGTGCCTCAAGAAGTCATTGATATTTATGGAGGTTGGCCTATTGAATTTGGGCGAACATACATTTTACCAAAGCCATTTGATAACAGGCTCTTAAAACTGGTCTCAACTGCAGTTTCAAAAGCTGCAATTGCCTCTGGAGTTGCACAATTGACAGAAATTCCAAGTTAGGACATCAATTCAAAATACAATTTTGTAGATTTGTGATATTTGTCACAAAAACTAGCATTAATAATATGCACCTTTGTTTTCTGAAGCACCTTAAATCGTATTTCAACTATCAATTAGAATAAATTATTAATCTCAATAAAAAATAGCAATATGTTTTTTCAACACGTTTACGACAAAACTTTAGCACAAGCAAGTTATTTCATTGGCTGTCAAAAAGCAGGAGTAGCTGCGGTGATCGACCCCAAGCGTGATGTCGATACTTATTTAGAAATTGCAAAACAAAACAATATGCAAATTACGCATATTTTTGAAACACATATCCATGCCGATTTTTTATCTGGCTCTCGTGAGTTAGCTGCTGTAACAGGCGCTAAAATGTATTTATCGGACGAAGGTGGTGATGGTTGGCAATATGAATTTGCACATGAAGGATTGAAGCATGGAGCAGAAGTGATGGTTGGAAATTTAAAAATAGATGTGCTGCATACACCTGGACATACGCCAGAGAGTATTAGTTTTTTACTAACGGATACACCAGCAAGTAAGGAGCCAGTGATGTTGTTTACAGGAGACTTTGTTTTTGTTGGAGATATTGGTCGTCCAGATTTATTAGAAAAAGCAGCCGGTATGGCAGGTACACAAGATAAAGGGGCAGAAGCAATGTACAATTCAATTCATTTGTTTTCCGACTTACCAGATTTTATTCAAGTATGGCCTGGCCATGGTGCAGGATCTGCTTGTGGCAAAGCTTTGGGCGCAGTACCAAGCACTACAGTGGGATATGAGAAAAAAAGAAACTGGGCATTTCAATACGGTGCAGATAAAGCAGGTTTTG
>JACCED012205702.1_pt1 | contig 12370 bp, 9 predicted proteins | sample 7455021 | NCBI WGS metagenome assembly JACCED01 (sample SAMN15323456, study PRJNA562643) | freshwater metagenome | isolation source: river surface water | place: USA:Blue River Watershed | collected 2017-08-19
AATGTGCGCGTGCTCGCCGCGACCAACAAGGACCTCAAGGCCGAGATTGCCGCAGGCCGATTCCGCGAAGATTTGTACCACCGCCTGAGCGTGATTGTGATCGAGGTTCCGCCCTTGAACGAGCGGCGCGACGACATTCCGCTCTTGGTGGAGCACTTCCTGGGCCAGCTCGACGGCGTAGCCAAGAAGGTGAGCCCCGAGGCCATGGCCTACCTGCAGCAGATGGACTGGTCGGGCAACGTTCGCCAGCTGCGCAACGTCGTAGAGCGCCTCCACATTCTTGGCGGAAATCCGATCAGCGGAAGCGACGCGGAACGCTACGCGTAACTAGTTTCTCGATTCAAGCACCGCGAGCCGGCGGTAAAAGCGCCAGGTCATGCCGCCAGCCGCTACGGTGAGTCCGAGGGCCAAGGCAATCCACACGCCAACGGCGCCCCAGTCGAAGTAGGTTCCAATGACCCATTCCAAGGGCAAGGCCACGATGTAGTAGGCCACAAAGGTGAAGATTGTCGGGATTTTCACGTCCTGAATTCCGCGGAGTGCGCCCAGGGCGGTCGCCTGCATTCCGTCGGAGATTTGGAAGAGGGTCGCCACGATGAGGAGCTGGCCCGCCAAGCGCGCCACGCCCACCTCGTCGGTGTAGAGAAAGGGAAAGACGTTGCGGCCAAAGAGAAAGGCCAGGCCCGTGAACGTCATGAACAGGACCGTAAGGGTAAACAGGCTGGTCGCAGCGTCGCGCGCCGCGGCATGGTCGCGCTGCCCGAGGTACTGGCCAATGCGGATGGTGGCGGCAGCCCCAAGGCCTGTGGCCGCCATGTAGCTGATGCTCGCCAAGCTGATGGCCACTTGGTGGGCGGCAAGGGCTTCTGCCCCGTAGGTTCCAATGATCCAGGCCGAGAGCGCAAAGGCTGAAACCTCAAAGATGTACTGAAATCCGGTGGGCACGCCAAGCTTCAGCAGCGCCCAAACGCGGTAGACGGTCACGCGGGCGGCAGTCCACACTTCGCGGTCAATGATTCCGCGCCGAAACAGGTGGAGGTACATGCCCCCGGCCATGTAGACGCGCGCGATGAGGGTCGCAACGCCGGCCCCCGTCATGCCCCACTCAGGAAAGCCAAACCAGCCATAAATCAGGAGCGCATTGAGCACAATGTTCAGGGAGTTGCCGATCAGGCTCAGGCGCATCGGCACCTTGGTCTCGCCCATGCCCTCGAGGTACTGCTTGCCGGCCATGAAGAACATAAAGGGCAGGTAGCTGAGCGAGACGACGAAAAAGTAGGCGCGGTAGGCCTCGAGCACGCGCGGATCTTGACCCGTTTGCTCGGCACCCCAAGCCATGGTGTAGGCCATGAAGGTCATGACGACAGCGGCCGCCAAGTTGACCACTACGGCGTTTTTAAGGAGCTGCTGGCCCTTGGCCTTGCGGCGCTGACCGTGGGCGTGGGCGACGAGCGGGGTAAGCCCGTAGGCCATTCCGATGCCAAATACCAGCGGAACCGACAGAATGCTGTTCGCCAGCGAAACCGCGGCCAACGGAATGTAGCCCAAGCGGCCCACCATGACGGAATCGGCCACCGACGCCGCAATGTGGCCCACCTGACCGGCGACCACAGGAAGGGCGAGCGGCGCGTTTTGGCGCCACTGAAGTCGGTTCCAGAAACGCATTAGTACTTAGTCTTCGAGGTCTTCGTAGCGGTCGACTTCGCGCTGGTAGAAGGCCTGAGCTTCGCCGAGCAACTTGGCCATTTCGTCGGTCAAGTCGGCCTCGTCTTCGCCGTCGACGTCGTCGAGCCATTCAATCTCGTCGGTGTCGAGGTCCATGACAAAGCGCGGAAACTCCGTGTGAATCAGGTAGACGCTTTCGGGGTGGTCGGTGTTGTCGCCAACAAGAAACTTGGGGATGGCCATAGCTGCAGGGAGTTCGTTGATTCCCCCGAAGGTACGCCGCCGCCGCAGTACATTTAGCCCGTGAAGCTGCTTTTTTTCGCCCGAAAAAGCCTTTGGGCGCAGCCCGGGGGCGACACCGTGCAGGTGGAGCAGACGGCAGCCGCCCTCGCCCGCCGGGGCCATGAGGTGCGCGTGGTGACCGAAACGTCTGAGTTGCAGCGAGCCCTAGCCACGGAAGGCCCATGGGACGTGCTTCACTCCATCAACTTGGGCCGTTGGGCCGACCAGATTCCGTGCCTTGGGGCGCGCCGTGCTTTTCCGGCGATGCGCTGGGTGGTCAGCAGCGTGCTGGTCGACTACGGAGCCTACGACGCCCGACGGGTGCCAGGGGCTTCGGCGGTTCCGAGCGGAATTTTCGAAGCGTTTAAAGCGTTGGTCCGCGCCGCCCGAGGCCAGGATCGCTGGCCGGGATGGCGCATTCTTCGCCCTTCGAAGCTGTCTACCGAGCTCGCCTGGAGCGCAGACGCCCTGGTAAGCACCACCGAAGCCGAGGCGGAGCTGTTGCGTCGCCGTTGGGGCCTGGGCGCCAGCGTGTTCACTGTGGGGCCCGGCGCAGACCACTTGCCACTACTACCCCGGCCTGCCGGCCAGGTTCGCCGCGGATGGCTGCTGCCCGCGCGGATCGAGGGCCTGAAGAACCAAGTCTTTGCCCTTGAACTTTGGGAGCGCCTTGCCCGACACGGGTTTACCGAACCGCTTCGGCTTTACGGCGACGCCGCACCCAACCACGGCCGCTACCGCCGTGCCGTGGAGCGCGCCCTTCGGTCGGCACGTGCCGCCGGAGCCGACGTAGAATGGCTACCTCGGTTGGAGCCCGCCGAGCTCGCCGCCGCCTACGGCGCGGCTCGCGGCGTGCTTGTACCCTCCCTGTTTGAAACCTACGGCCTCACCGTGGCCGAAGCCCGACGCGCCGGCTGCCAGGTGGTGGCCGCCCCCGGAGTCGCAGGCGCCGCCGAATGGGGAGACGAAGTAAGGACGGTAGCCTTGAACCTTGACGCGTGGGAAGCCGCCGTGCGCGCCGCCGACGCCCAGGCCGACATGGAGCTGAGGTCAGACCTTGCGCCCCACCGCACCTGGGACCGCGCCGCGGAAGCCCTCGAAAACGTCTACCTCGGACTCCGGGGGCGCGTCGCGATCACGGGGTCCCGCGGACTGCCCAACCGATACGGCGGCTACGAAGAACTCGTCGACCATTTGGCGCGCGGCCTGGCGGCGCGCGGTTGGCGCGTCGACGTGGCGACCTCGTCGACCCATCCCGTCCGCGAATGGCAGCATCCCGGGGTTCGGCGCCGCGTCCACCTTGATCCCGAGCCCTGGATGGGTTCCGCCGGGCAGTTTATCTACGACCTGCTTAGCCTGCGCGACGCTGCGCGGCAGCGGCCCGACGTTCACCTCACCCTGGGAACGACCTCGAGCGCGCCCTGGCTGAAAATCAAAGGCCTGCGCGGAAGCGCTCCGCTCGCCGTGCACCTCGACGGCCTGGAATGGATGCGCGGCAAGTATTCGCCCGCCGTGCAGCGCTACCTCAAGTGGGCCGAGCGCACTGCGGCCAAGGCCGCCGACCTGCTCGTGGCCGACCACCCCGAAATGGCGCGCTACGCCGCGCGCTATGTCAAGCCCTGCGCCGAAATCGCCTACGGAGTCGACGATCCCGCGCCGGACGACGCGACGATCCTAGACCGTTTTGGACTGCAACCCGGCAGCTACGCCTTGATTATCGCGCGGTTGGTCCCCGAAAACCACGTTCGCTTGGCAGCCGAAGCGCTGAGCCCGCACTGCACCGTGGTCGTGGTGGGCCCCACCTCCAATCCCGAAGGGCGTGCGCTGGAGGGCCTTGGCAACGTGCAGCTGCTTGGCGCCCAGTTTGATACCGAGGTGCTTAACGCGCTCCGCGCTGGCTGTGGGCTGTACGTTCACGGGCATTCGGCGGGCGGAACCAACCCCGGCTTGCTCCAAGCCATGGCCGCGGGCTGCGCCATTGCGGCCCACGACAACGTCTTTAACCGCGGAATTCTGGGCGAAGCGGCGGCGTACTTCACCGCGACCGAAGCCCACAAAAGCCTTGCTGCCGCTTGGGCAGGCCGGGACTCCCTTTATCGCGACCACCAAGCGCGACTCGAGCAGGGGTTCCGCTGGCCTGCGGTCGTTGAAGCCTACGATCGGGCACTGCGCGAAGCCAGTCGGTAGTCGGCGATTTTGTTATTACTTTGTGATAACAAAACAGCATTATGGAACTCCCCATCGTATCCATTGGCAACTCCAAGGGAATTCGCTTGCCTAAATCGGTACTCGCGCAGTACGGCATCACGGAATTCGTGGAACTCATCTTGGACAAGGGCCAGATCATTCTTCGGCCAAAATCCGCACCGCGAAGTGGATGGGATCAGGCTTTTGCCCAAATGCATGCCGACGGCGCCGACGCCCTGCTGCTGCCCGAAAATCTTGACAACGACCTCCTCGAGGAATGGTAGTCCGTCAGTACGAGGTGTTTTGGGTTAACCTCGACCCCACGGTCGGAAGCGAAATTCAAAAAACGCGGCCGTGTGTGGTGCTGAGTCCCGACGAGATGAACCGGCACCTTCAAACCCTGATCGTGGCACCGCTCACGCGCACCAGCGAAGCCTATCCCAGTCGGGTTTCGGTGGCCATTGGTGCCCAGGCCGCATGGGTGGTACTCGACCAACTTCGCACCGTCGATCGACGCCGATTGGGCCAGAGCATGGGGGCGCTCCGAACCCCTGAGATTAAAAAAATCAAGTCGGTGCTTTCGGAGATGCTCGTCGGCTAAACCCAGCTCCGCACCCGCAGCACGGTGGCCGCGATGATTTTGAGGTCGAGGGCCACCGACCAGTGCTCGACGTAGTACACGTCGGCCTTGACGCGCTCGGTCATGGCCGCTTGGTCGGTGAAGCCATGTAGGCCGCGGGCCTGAGCGAGGCCGGTGATTCCGGGGCGCACCCAGTGCCGAATTCCGTAGCTGCGCACCGCGTCGGCGTAGCGCTGCGTGTCGCTGGCCATGTGGGGGCGCGGTCCGACGAGGCTCATGTCGCCGCGTAGGACGTTCCAAAGCTGGGGCAGTTCGTCGAGGTGGCTGGCGCGCAGCCAGGGATGGCGCACGCGGGCGTCGCCAGGAAGGGCGGGGCGGTCTGCGTCGGCATGTTGGTCCATCGTGCGGAACTTCCAAATCGTAAACGGCTCGCCTTGGTAGCCGTGGCGCTCCTGAGCGAAGAGCACGGGTCCGCGGCTGCGAAGCCCGATCCACGCAGCCACTAGGCCCATCAACGGCAGACAAACCAGCAGGGCCAGTGCGGCACCCGCCACGTCGCCCGCGCGCTTCACCGCCGGCGCCCAGCCCGAGGCCAGGGGTTCTCGGCGCCAGTCCAGCAAGAGCACGCCGCCAAGGGCGGTCCATTTGGTTCGCGAGGCAGGAAGTGCGGCCAAGTCGGGCACGACGCGCACCCGGAGTCCGCGAAGTTCCGCGGCATCGAGCGCACCCAGCACCTGATCGGGCGCGACCCAGAGCTCCAAGGCATTTGGCGCAACGCCGTCAAGGTCAGCCACCGCCCCCAACCAGTGGTAGCCGTAGTCGGGGCGCTCGGCAAGTTCCCGAGCGATTCGGTCCCACATCGACGAGGAGCCAAGGCCCTGCACGGCCACGAGTCCGAGTCCGCGCCGAAACCGCCGACGGCTTAGCTGCACCATGGCCACGCGGAGCAGTGCGCCCGTCGCCAGGTAGGTGGCAAAGAATCCGACGAGAAAAACGCGGGAATACACATAGGTTTTCAGCGAAACCACGAGCAGCGCGGTCAGCGCGAGCAGCAAACCGGTCTGGCGAAGGAAGCGCCCGAGTACAGTGCGCAGCTCGACGCCCGCATCGAGGCGGTAGGGCTGACCCACCCAGCCCAGCAGGAGCCAGAAAATTCCCAACCACTCGGCGAGGCGCAGGTAGTGATCAAAGTAGGCCGGGTTTGCGGCCTTCAGGTCGCCAAAACGCAGGGCTACTCCGCCCCAAAACAGCAAGGCAAGGAGCAGGCCGTCGGCGAGGCGCAGGCCGAATTCGCGCTGGCGAACAGATTGCGGGCGGTATTCCATAGCGACGGCGGAAGATAGCCCTATTTTTGGGTATGTCCTCGCGCTGGCTCGACACCTCCCTCGCCTACCTCAAAGGAATCGGCCCGCTTCGCGCCGAGGCATTGGCTAGTGAGCTGGGGTTGCGCACGTTTGGCGATTTAGTCGCCCATTATCCGTACCGCTACGTGGACCGCAGTGTGGTGCTGCGCATCCGCGAGGTGCAGCCCGGCCCCGCCGAGGTGCAGGTGCGCGGACTCCTCACCGGCGTGCAGACCGTCGGAACCGGTCCCAAACGCCGCTTGACCGCCCGGCTCGTCGACGGGCCCGACGAACTGGAGCTCGTGTGGTTTAAGGGGCTGCGGTGGGTTGAAAAGGGGCTCCCCGTCGGCGAAGAGGTTGTTGCTTTTGGCCGCGTGAATTCGTTTAAAAACGGGCTCAATATGGCCCACCCTGAGCTGGAGCGGGCTTCGGGCCGCGCAGCGGCCGGCGGCGGACTCACGCCCCTGTATTCGTCGACCGAAAAATTGGGGTCGATGCAGCTTCACAGCCGGGGATTGGCCGCGAAGGTGGATGCGCTGCTGGAGGATCCCGCCCGCGACCGGAGCGACTGGATGCCGGATTCGCTGCGGGCGGGACAAAAATGGCCTGCGCGCGACGCCGCGGTGCGGACCATGCACCACCCGGAGTCGCCGGCGGCGCTGGCGGCTGCGCGCAACCGCCTCGCCTTTGAGGAACTCTTTTTGGACCAGCTCCTTTTTGCCTACCGACGGCTGCAGCAAGGCAGGGGCCGAAGCGGCCACCGTTTTGCAAGCGTTGGCGATTACCTCAAACGTTTTTACGACGACGTACTACCCTTTCCGCTGACCGAAGCCCAAAAACGCGTGGTTCGGGAACTGCGCCGCGACATGGGGTCGGGCGCAGCCATGAACCGCCTCGTTCAAGGCGACGTGGGTTCGGGCAAAACCCTTGTGGCATTCATGGCCATGCTGCTCGCAGTAGACAACGGATTCCAGGCCGCCCTCATGGCGCCCACCGAGATTTTGGCCCAGCAGCACGCCCGCTCCCTCGCCGAATGGGCCGATCCCTTGGGGCTCCGCGTTGGCCTGCTGACGGGCAGCGTCAAAGGTTCCGCCCGAAAAACGCTTTTGGCGGAACTCGCTGAGGGCCAACTGCACTTGCTCGTCGGCACCCACGCGCTGATTGAGGATCCGGTGGTGTTTCGCAACCTCGGGCTGGCGGTGGTGGACGAGCAGCACCGCTTTGGGGTGGCCCAGCGCGCCAAGCTGCTGGCGAAGAACCGCCCAGCGCCCCACATGCTGGTGATGACCGCTACGCCGATTCCGCGCACCCTCGCGATGAGCCTGTACGGCGACCTTGAGCAGTCGGTGATCGACGAGCTTCCGCCGGGCCGAAAGCCCATTCAGACGCTGCACCGCACCGACGCCAACCGCCTTGCGCTTTGGGGTTTTCTGAAAAAAGAAATTGCGCTTGGACGGCAGGTGTACATGGTGTATCCGCTTATCGAGGAGTCCGAAAAGCTGGACTACAAGGACCTGATGGACGGCTACGAAAGCGTGTGCCGCGATTTTCCGCAGCCCGAGTACCAGGTCAGTATTGTTCACGGCCGCATGAAGCCCGAAGCCAAAGAATGGGAAATGCAGCGTTTTGCGCGGGGCGAAACCCAAATCATGGTGGCCACCACGGTGATCGAGGTGGGCGTCAATGTGCCCAACGCCTCGGTGATGGTGATTGAAAACGCGGAGCGCTTCGGACTCAGCCAGCTCCACCAGCTGCGCGGCCGGGTGGGCCGAGGTGCCGAGCAGTCCTACTGTGTGCTGATGACCTCGAGCAAGCTCAACGACGATGCCGTAACGCGCATCGAGACCATGGTCCGAACCCAAGATGGCTTTGAAATTGCCGACGTCGACCTGCAGCTGCGCGGCCCGGGCGACCTCATGGGCACCCGCCAGTCCGGCGTCATGGAGTACAAACTGGCCAACCTGGTCCACGATGCCGCGCTCGTGGAGTGGGCCCGGCGTGCCGCCGTGCGCATCGTCGACGAAGACCCCCAACTGGAGCGGCCCGAGCACGCTGCATTGCGCGCTCGGTTCAGCGACTTCGCCCGGGGGCGAATGGCCTGGGGGCGCATCGCCTGACGTGCTTGGCCTATCGCGCTAGACCTTCGGCGAATCGCAGAAGGTGCACAACCCGAGGGCGCATCGCCTCAACGCCCCCGCGGGCAACCTGGCCCGATTCCTGCTGCACAGCCTGGCGTACCTTTAGCGTTGTGAAGCCCCGTCTCCATTTACCCAAGCCAAAAATCCGCCCCTTCTGGCGGTCGCTTCACCTTACCCATCGGTTTTACAAAATCACCGGGGGCTACAAGTACATGCGCGACGGGGCCCGCCAACTGATTATTGCGCTCGCCCTTTTGATCGGCGCCCTGTGGGCCTTGAACACCTATGTGATTGACATACATTCACTTACAGAGCGTTTTACCCACGAAGTGCACTGGAGCCTGGTGTACCTCGCGCTTTTTGTGTCTGAAATCGTGGTGGGCATTCTTCCCGCCGACCTGTTCATCATTTGGAGCCAGTCCCAGCCCTACCCCTGGCTAAGTATTGCCGCGCTGGGTGCAATTTCTTACACCTCGGGCAACATTAGCTACTGGATCGGCCGGCGCCTGCACCGCAATCCTCGCATTCACCGCTGGGTCGACGTGAACCACGCCAAGCTATTCAATCCGCTTCGTCGGTTTGGCGGACTCTTGATTGTCGTGGCGGCCCTGACTCCGCTGAGCTTTCCCGCCGCGAGTACGGTGGCGGGTATGGTGCAGTTTCCGGCCCGCTGGTACCGGATTTATGCGTTGAGTATCGTAGTCCGGTATTTTTTGTTTGCGGCCTTGATTTTTGGCCTCGTCTAGTGCGGAGTACTTTTGCGCCATGCGCATTTCCCTGGACTGGCTCTCAGACTACCTTCCGAACTCCCTCAGCGTCGCCGAAGTAGGCGAACGCCTCACGGCTACCGGCCTTGAAGTTGAAAAATCCGAAGTGGTGGACGCCGTTCCGGGCGGACTCCGCGGCGTGGTCGTGGGCGAAGTGCGCAGCGTGCGCCAGCACCCCAACGCCGACCGGCTGCGGGTGACCCAGGTCGACGTCGGCGCCCCCGAATGGCTAACCATCGTCTGTGGCGCGGCCAACGTGGCCGAAGGCCAGAAAGTTGCAGTCGCCCTGGTTGGGGCCGAATTACACCTCGCGGGGAGCGACAAACCGCTGGTTATCAAGAAATCCGCCCTGCGCGGCGAGCCCTCTGAGGGCATGATTTGCGCTGAAGACGAACTCGGACTCGGCACCGACCATTCCGGAATCATGGTGCTGCGCGCCGATGCCTCGGTGGGTCAACCCATGGCGGAATACCTGGGACTCGAGAGCGACCACGTGGTCGAAGTAGGCCTTACCCCCAACCGCATGGACGCCATGAGCCACTACGGCGTGGCCCGCGACCTGCGCGCTTCGCTGCTTCGCGACGGCCAAGACGTCATGTGGACCGAGCCGACCACCGCCGACCTGAGCGGGGTTTCGGGCGGAGCCACCGTGCTGCGCGTCGACGATTCACACGCTTGCCCGCAGTACGGCGCCCTTAAAATCACCGGCGTGAACGGCACCCAGGCCTCAGCCGAGCCGATTCAGCAGCGGCTCAAGGCCGTCGGGCTGAACCCCATCAACGCGTTGGTCGACGCCACGAACTACGTCATGCACGCTCTGGGCCATCCCCTTCACTGCTTTGACGCGGCGGCAGTGGGCGGAACCGTCGTCGTGCGCCGCGCAGCAGCCGGCGAAACGCTTACCACGCTCGACGGGGTGGCTCGCACGCTCCATGCCGACGACCAAGTCATCGCCAACGCTTCGTCGGCCATGTGCCTCGCGGGCGTGTATGGCGGACAAACTTCGGGCGTTTCAGCGACCACAACGGCCGTGGTAGTAGAGTCCGCGTGGTTTGATCCGGTGGTTACGCGTGCCATGGCGCGCCGCCACGGACTGCATACCGACGCCAGCTTCCGCTACGAGCGCGGCGTAGACCCTGCCATGGGCCTGCCGGCCCTCGAACTGTTTTGGACGCTCATCGAAGCCCAGTTCCCCGAAGCACGCATCGAAGGCCTAGACTGGGTTCGCGCCAACGACCCGCGCTTTGTGGCGCCCACCCTCGAGGTATCGATGGACCGCATCGGCCGCCTGCTCGGCGAACGCTTGCCCGACGACGTATGTGAATCGATTTTGGAGTCGCTCGACATCGACGTGGTGGCCCAAAAAGGCGACTTGTGGACGCTGGGGCTGCCCGTGTACCGCTGGGACGTGCGCCGCGAGGCCGACGTGGCCGAAGAGCTGCTTCGCATCTGGGGTTTCAACAACCTCGCGGAGCCCGAGGGGCTGCGCGTGCGCAGCCAGCCCGAAGCCCGACTGAATTCGGAATCGCTTCGCCGTACCGCGGCTGATTACCTGGTGGCCCAAGGCCTAAACGAAGTCATGAACCTGTCGCTTACCCGCGCCGCGTGGTTTGCCGAGCATCCGACGATTCCGGCCTCAGAAATCGTACACGTGCTGAATCCGCTGAGCCAAGACCTGGGCGTGATGCGCCCCACCCTGCTCTACAGCGGACTCGAAACGATTTCGTACAACCTCAAGCGCCAAGAGGATCGCCTCGCGATTTTTGAGTTCGGCCGCCGCTACGGCCAGACCGCCGAAGGCCGCTACGAGGCCAGCGAGCTGGGCATTTGGCTGTGCGGAGCCTACCCCGACGCCCACTACAGCCGTCCGAACAGCACCGCGTCGTTCAGTGTGCTCAAGGGCTTGGTTGGCGGACTCCTGACCCGCCTCGGCATCGCGTACACCGAGCAGCCTGGCGACGACGTAGCCGGATTCTGGTCCGGACGACTTGACCTGCTTGGCCCCAAGGGCGAGGCCCTCGTGTACATGGGTTGGCCCGACGCCCACGCGCTGGCTGCGACCGACGTCGACAAGCCGGTACTCGCTGCCCTTATTCAGTGGGACGCCGTGGTGGCTGCGGCCCAAAACGTGCGCCGAGCTTATGTCGAACCGCCCAAGTTCCCCAAAGTGGTGCGCGACCTCGCGCTCGTGGTACCCGCCGGAACGGCCTACGGAACCCTCGTGGCCGGCCTCAAGTCGGCGCCGGTGAAAACCCTTGAGGGCATTGAGCTCTTTGACGTCTACCAAGGCAAGGGACTTCCCGAAGGCACGATGTCGTACGGGGTGCGCCTCACCTTCCGCGATTCGAGCAAAACACTTCAGGACCAGCAGGTTGAAGGAGCCGTACAGCGCATGCTCGACGGCGCCAAGCAGCACTGCGGGGCCACGCTTCGCTAGGTGTACGCGTTTAAATCCGTTTGGTACCGGCTTACTTTTTCGAGCTGAAATTCAGCGCGTTGTCGTACAGCTCGCGGTAGTCCGCGGCATTGCCCCATTCTTCGTCGTCAACGCGAATGGAACCCTTGGTTACGTGTCCGAGCAAGTCAAATTCGACGCCGTTGCGCATCATGATGTCGAGGAAGCGCTCCTCGTCCTCGGGGCGCACGCTCACCGCAATTCGGCTCTGCGCTTCGCCAAACAAGAAGGCGTCTGGGCGGATTTCGGCGTCGGTCGTCAGGTCAAAGCCCAATCCACCGGCCATAGCCGATTCCAGCAGCGTGACAAATAGTCCGCCCTCTGACACGTCGTGGGCTGAAGCCACTACGCCTTCGCGAATGAGCTCGGCGACTTGGCGCTGCACGACGTATTCCTCGTCGAGGTCAAAGTACGGAGCTGGCGAAGCGGTAACGCCGTGCACGTGAACGAGGTACTGGCTCGAAGCCAGGTCGTTGCGGCTGCTGCCAATGAGGTAAATGAGGTCGCCCTTGGCTTTAAAGCCGAGGGTGGTCACGTGCTTGACGTCGTCCACCAGGCCAATCATGGCGATGGTCGGGGTCGGGAAGACCGGCTCGACCTTATTGCCGATGGCGGTTTGGTTGTAGAAGCTTACGTTTCCGCCGGTCACCGGGGTTTCGAATTTCAGACAGGCCTTGCCCATACCCTTGATGGCGCCGACGAACTGCCAGTACACCTCGGGATTGTAGGGATTGCCAAAGTTGAGGCAGTTGGTGATGGCGCTGGGGGTTCCGCCCGAGCAGGTGATGTTGCGGGCGTTTTCGGCCACGGCAATCATGGCACCCACCTCGGGGTCGGCGTGCACGTATCGGCTGTTGCAGTCCACGGTCATGGCGAGGGCGCGGTCGGTTCCGCGCAGGTTGACGATCGACGCGTCGCTGGCGGCGTTGGTCGAGCGGTTGATGGTTCCGACC
>JACCED011992500.1_pt1 | contig 12360 bp, 16 predicted proteins | sample 7455021 | NCBI WGS metagenome assembly JACCED01 (sample SAMN15323456, study PRJNA562643) | freshwater metagenome | isolation source: river surface water | place: USA:Blue River Watershed | collected 2017-08-19
AAGAATAATATAAGAGTTATTGCTACTATAAATACTTCCTGCACTTACATTACTTATATTTATAAATCCTGGATTTCTAGTAGTAAAAGTTGAATTGTTAAATAGCAATTCATAATTACCTTGATTAATTTTTATTGGTGTATTTTCATTGTTGTAATATAAATAACTATCAGGGTTAGTAATAGAAATACTATCATTGGCAATTGTAGTATAAAAAGGAGTTCCAGTATAAGCAGTTACACGACCATTATACAACTCTTGCACTTCTGCTGCTGTTAAGACCTTATTGTAAATTCTAAAATCATCTATTTTTCCAATAAAACAAGTTGATACATCACCGTCACCTCTCCTACCAATAGTAAGTCTATCAGTATTTGTTGAAAATATAGCTCCACCTGTTATAGTTGCATTTAATATGCCATTTAAATATAATGATATAGCTATTGGATTTGTATTGTTTATTGTTAATGTATAGTGATACCACCTATTTGCGACCTGAGTTGTCGAAGGGATAAGTGTTGTCCATGGAGTTGTAGAAGGTGCAGCAATATAAGTATAAAGTTTAGTAACACTAGATTCATATTGACAACTAATGGAAGGACTTGAACCAGTTCCAAATCCATATGGACAATGTAAAGCTCCACTTGTATCCAAATAAAACCAAAAACAAATACTAAAAGGTAAGGTTAATGTATTGAAAGAAGTTTTTTCTAAATATCCATAATTAGCAGTTGTATTTGTACTTAATGATAATGATGAAGAACCTTTAACGTATATACTTCTATCTAAAACTATATTTGTTTGTCTATTTCCATCTGGTATTAAATTATTTTGATTGCCACTACTATCAAGACCTATATTATTGATATTATCAAATTCGTACCATGCAATAGGATTAATAACATCACCAGTAGAAGTATCTCTAATGACAGGATAAGACCTATTAGTAGTTAAACCAGTAACATTAATTTCACCAGGATTAAAAGTAGTTTCAGTTAAATTAGAATTAAAAACAACTTTATAAGATGTTCCAGTTGTAAGAATAGTATTAGCAAGTTCGTTATTGTACTTCAAATAAACAGGAACGTTTGTATAAGAAGCAGGAACAGTAAAGAAATTACTATTATTACTTGTAATAAAAAAACTACTGACACCATCATCACCACCTTTTGCTGTGATGAGGTCATTGTTACTTAAAACGATTTTAGTTTGACGATTAGCAAAAACGGAAGTACCACCAATGCCAACATTTAAATCATAAGTTTGGTTTTTGAGGAATTGGAAGTCAGTAAAAACGACTTCACCATAACCACCAGAACCAGAGAATGTACCGATGCCACCCGAACCACCAGCACCAACTAAAAGAACTTCACAGAAGGTATCATTAGGAAACGAGATTTTATTATTGGAAGTAAAAACATAAGTTCTGCTTTTAATATCGGTATTAATCGGATTGAAAGCATTACTTAAAGAAGGTAAGTAATTATAGTTATTGCTATTAATAAGATTATTGTTATTACCAGAACTATCAATGAAATCAGCTGAATTGAATTTATACCATGCTAATGGGTCATCTATAAAAGTACTCGTGGTATCAGTATTCATAACACCATTCACAACAACATCACCATTGCTGGTTATCTTAAAGACTTCATTTTTGTTCGTCCCCAAAATAAGGTCATTATTTTCGGCATTCATTAAAACAACTTTTTGTTGTGAAGTTTTATACAATTGGAGGCCATCATTTATGGTATCTCCCGTAGTAGCGTCAGTCATCATCAATCTCACTTCGGTATTTGGAGTAGTTTCTCCTATATGTAATCTTGATTGTGGATTATTAATCCCAATGCCAACATTACAAGAAGTATAGGTAATTGTACCAATATCGGTTATAAAACCGCCACCATTTCCAGTACCACTTCCACCACCACTTCCAAAAGAACTTGCATTTGTAATAATAGTTCCATTAAGATTTAAACTTGAAATAGTTATATTTGAAGTTTTAATGCTGCCATTACTGCCAAGGTCTAATCTGAAATTAGGGTCTGGATTAGTGATACCAATACCAACGTTATTACTACCAATGATATGAATGATATTATTAATGCTAATAGGATTAAAGGTATTATTACAAGTGACATTTTTAAGTTCAATATTGGTATTAGTTAAAGAAATTGCTAATTTGCCATAATTACTATTATTAATATTACTTGTATCAACAAAAGCTAATTCTCGTCTGTTATTGCTATTAGTAAGAAGTTGAAGACCTACGCCAAAATAAGTATAATTATTTTGAGAATTAGAAGAATTCAGGACACCTTTACCAGAAATTTTAATACCAATAGAATTCGAGGATGAGTTATTATTAATATGAGTATTCAGGATTGCATCATTTATAAAAGAACTCATCCAATCTTTCTTAATAATAGAACAAAAAAAAATTAATTGAAATTTAACCAATAGGATTTAAGTTCATTTACATATAAATGGTTTTGATGATTAAAAGAACTGTTGTCGTGACAACGATGAAGACATAAAATTTCATCCAAATTAAAAAACTTCTTTTTTTGTATAAATAACTCTAACCAGAGGTTATAATCTTCAACTCCAACTTCTTTTTGATTATTATTCCAATTATTATGCCATTTTGCAAGTTCCTTTCTTATAATAGCACTAGAATTAATAACGGGATTATAATCAAAAAAGTTAAAATCTTTTAAATCACCGAAAGGAAGTAAAGGGGAATGGGTTTTATCGCCAAAATAGCGACAATTAGTTCCAACGACATCATAGGTATTTAAATAAGGAATTTGTTTTTCTAATTTTTCTGGAAGCCAGATGTCATCCGCATCAAGAATAGCAATAAAATCATAAGAACAATCTTTGACCATTAAATTAAGGGTATCTGTTTTTGTATTACTATCGTAATAAATAACTTTGATGTTATAAATATCAAGGTAATTTTTGTTATAAACGAGTTCTCTGGTTTTTATTTCAACTTCTGAATTTTTTTCAAAACCATTAATTCCAATAATAAGTTCCCAACTCTTATACGTTTGATTTAAAACCGAATCAACTGCATCTGATAAAAATTCAAAACCGTTGTGTAAAGGAATTAAAATAGAAATCATATTCGTTTTTATTTAAATATAAAATAATAATCTTTATATAAGAACAAAAATAAAATGGATGAGATTATAAAACAAGCACCTACACATATAAGTGTAGAAACCCTACAAGAAATTTATGAGAAAAACAATAAGGACGCCATAAAAACCTTAATGGAATTATGGGAAATTCCAGAACCCTCATCTTCCTTAGAAAAACCTCAAAAGACAGCAGTACAGTTAAAATGGGATGAGGTAAGGGATATTTGTGATGAATTTGATACAGAAATGTATAAACAGATGAAAAGAATATAAATCTTCATAAGAAATAAGGGGATAAAAGGGAAATGAAAAAGGAAGAATTACCGATAATATTTATAATAGATATTGATAATACTTTAATTGGAAAATCACAATCATTATTGAAATTCAAGGAGTTAAGTAATTTCATTAGAGATAGTTGTAATAGGAATAAGATAGACAACAAGGATGAGATATGTAAGATTACAGAAAAGATATGGGAAGAGAAGGTAAATGAAAAGTTTTTTAGGCCATATATGAAAGAATTTTTTATGGGAATAAAGGAAACTTATAAAAATGCGGAATTTTTCGTTTTTTCAACAGGTATAAGTACATATGTAAAAAGGATGGTTGGATATATAGAAAAACATTTAGAAAATAAGATTAAAATAAACAAACCTTATTTTAGTAGAGAAAAATCATTTAGAGATGAGAATTTATATCATATCAAGGATATAAATGTATATGATATGGAAATAATAAAGGCATTAAAGAAAAAATATCCAAAAATAGAAACAAAGATAAGTGAGGTCTTAAATGAAAGAACGATAATAATAGATGATTTAGAAGTATGGGATGACGATTATAGACACATAAAAATTAAAGGTTATATGTATGATTCTATAATAGAATTTGATTATTTTTTATTGAAGAAGATATATGAAAATCAATACTTATATAATTATGTTTATAATAGTGAAATCTTAGAAATAGAAAGGGGCGAAAGTTTCAATGAATTCTTATTTAATTATCATTTATATATGATGAATTTATATAAGAAAGTAGAAACTGATAATAAAACAGAAATAAATGATAATCAATTCGAGAAATTATTGAAATTAATAGTAAAACTCAAAAATAAGAAAGGAAATATTTTCACCAAAAAAAACCTAACTAACATAAATAAAAAGATGATATCATCGATATAAGCTTTAAACGTATTTCTATTATTATGATTATGAAACAAATAAGAAAAGGTGCAGGAGCAGTATTAATACTAAGTTGTGTAGGTTATTTCTCTTATAAGATTGGTAAAGATTTAAGAGAAGCGCTTAATTTAAAGTAATTTTTTATTTTTATATTACAGATGAATAATAAACATACGTATGAGAGTTTATATGCAACAATAAAGGAACAGTATTCAAGGAAAGTAAAGGAGGATACTGATGAAGATGAAAATCAAAAAGATAAGGAAAGGAATAAAAAGAAGGAAGAAAGAAATAGGTATTTAGAGAAGGTAATAAATACTTATAATAATCCAAGTGCAGCGAATATCGAAGAGGTACTAAGAGAAACAACAGGAATTAAAAGGGAAGAAAAGGAGATTGATAATACTTATGTTTATATGTCTGGATATGGATATAAATAACTTTACTTAAAGAAAGATATATATAAAAAAACATAGAAATAAAAATGGATGAATATCTGTTAAATATAAAAACTGTTCAAGCATCAACAATAAAACTCGTGATAGATGCTATGAAGGAGATATTAATGGATGTGAATTTAGAATTTGATGATACGGGAATGAAGATAATTGCCTTAGATAATACCCATATAGTTTTCATTCATTTAAAATTAGAGGCTGATAAGTTTGAACATTATTATTGTGAGAAGAAGTTATATGTGGGTATTAACATGCTTAAATTTCACATGCTTATAAAAACAATAACCAACAGTGATATTCTTTCTTTGTTTATATTAAAAAATGACCCTAATATTCTTGGAATTACAATTGAGAACGGGGAAAGGAACGTGAAGACCACATATAAACTTTCTATGTTAGATATCGATATCGTAAATGCGGAGATACCACCGCAGGATTTTAATACGATAATAACGATGCCATCCGCATATTTACAGAAGATAATAAGGGATATGCACAACTTAGCGGAATATATAGAAATTAAGAATGTTGATAATCGTTTAATTTTGAGTTGTCAGGGTGAGTTTTGTTGTCAGGAGACGATATTAGGAACTGAGAAATCTCAGAATATTAATATGAAAAAGACGGATGATAATTCAAAAGAGATTATTCAAGGAGTTTTCAGTTTGAAATATCTAAGTATTTTTACCAAATGTACTAATTTAAGTTCATCAGTTGAAATTTATTTAAAGAATTCATATCCAATTATTCTTCAATATAGCATAGCTTCAATGGGAACGATTAAATTATGTTTAGCACAAAGGAGTGATGACTAATGGAAGAAATGAGGGGTTTAAGTTGTTCTTCTAGGACTACTTTTTTATAGTAATTAGGATGTTCGTTTTCTAAGTAATTAAGCATAATCATAATAATTATTTTATTGATGGGATTTATATCATCTTCAACGTTATTTTTATGAAGATAAATAGAAGAAGTGATGTCATTAGTATTTTTGTTGTTATTTAAGGTAATGTAATATCTGAATTTATAAAGATTGGTGATATTTTCAAAGAGGGTATTTTCTGCTAACGAGATTTCATAAATAAATTCATTGTTCTTTTTATTAAAGGTTTCTTTGATATCCAGTTGGATAAAAGAGATATCTTTAAGGATTTCATTGAGCATTTCTTTTAGAATAGGGATGAACATAAATAACTTACTTGTTTTGTAATGTTTGGTAATAGAACGTGTATTATCGTCAATAACGGTAATATTTTCATCATCAACATGAAAAAGGGTTTTAACGATACTATTATTATTTCTGATAAAACTTTTAAAGTTTTTAGTATCCTTATTATTATTCATAATTAATAATTAATAATAATAAACATAAATTTAAATGTTTTCTAAATGCGATTTATACATGAGGGTTGAATAAGGTGGTATAACGAGATTATAATTATCCTTAGATAAGTTATTGTTATTTTTAATCCAAATACGGATGATATGATAATTCTTTTTTGGACTAATAGAAATACCATTAATACTTTCAGAGATTACATCTGTTTTTCCAAGGGTTTCGCCAAGCATCATGCTAACAACTTCAAATAACTTTTCAACACATTCATTTTTATTAACTTTAAAGGAAAAACAACCTCCATTACGGTTATTTTCATCTTCCCATCTCGGCATTATATGTTCTCTCATGAAAAAAAACATACCTCGATGCCATAAATCTTTAAATGCCTTAAAAACATTAATGAAATCTTCGATATTACTAATGGTAGAAATAAATTTATAACTGTTATTCTCCCAATTCATATCATAAGGGTCATGAAAATAAAGGTTCCAAATATCATTAAGATAAATGTTATTATTATTCATTCTAAAATTAATCTTAATATTAATCCTAATATTAATTTTAAATAAAAAAAATTAAATTCTAATTCAAATCTAAATCTTTAAGCAGTTACGGGTTTTGATTTGGGAGGGAAATGATGGGAAATAAGACGTTGGAGAATAAAGAAAGTAACCTCTTCACCTTCCTTTACGTTAAGAATAGCTTTGAGTTTATCATCAGGAAGGATGATACGGCGGTTAGTTGGCTTATTAAGGTTATGTTCCTTTACGTAGTTATTAATATAACGGGTGATTTCGGTTCTTGACTTCTCAGTTCCATGTGGAACACCGATAAAATCACAGAGTTCATCTGAAATCTTGTTGGGCTTAGCAAAACCAGAAGGAGATTTACGGGCATTCTCGCGCTTCTTTTGGATTTTATCTACAACCTTTTTAAGTTTATCATAATCCTTAACGACTTGTTTAACCGCTACTTGAATTTCCTTATTTAGATTAGTGAGAGCAGCGAGTTTTTCAACTAATACCTTTACGAAATTTTCACTGCTACTTACAACAGCACTACTATCAACGGTTTCACTTGCATCACTTGTAGTAGAAGGAAGGACAGCAGGGGATGCAACAGGCTCAACTACATCAGTTGGAGTTTGGGATACTTTTGCGGATTTTCCCTTAGTTGTTGCAGGAGTACTGGCAGGTGCCGCAGCAGGGGCTTTCTTGGTAGAAGCAGGAGTTGCAGGTACAGTAGCTGGGGTTGATGCAGGAGTAGCGGGAGTAGAACTTTTCGCACTCGGTTTGGTCTCAGTTGATTTCTTCGCAGTTGTCATTTTATTATATTTTTTATTAATTAATAAATCTTTATATATTTTTCATTTTTTTAAGAATTCTTATCATTTCGTTTTTATCTGCGTCTGGCAAATTATACCATTTTTCTTTATTAATAGAATTATAAATAAAATTCACAATAAGATTACCCTTATTAATTCCCATACCATTTTTGATTACATTTAAAGAAAAGGGTTTTATATCTATATCAATAGTTTCGTTATTAAAGAATTCAAGTTCTTTTTTTGTTCCTATAAGATAATCAATAATATCTATATTCATATCATAATAAATATCTATTCCAAATTCATTTCTATCTTCATCGCCATTCTCATCGCTATTCTCATCACCATCTTCATTTTCCTTATAATAGAACCCTTTGTTTATAATAGGGTCATTAATGATATTCATTTGTATGTTTATTTCATGTTCGTTGTCATTATTATCGAAATAGTTAATGGTATGAGAAGGATAATTTTTACAATTGAGGTTTATATAAACAGGTTCTTGTACATTTTTAAGGAAAATTCTTAATTTCTTTTTATGATTATTAAAATAATCTGCAATTTTAATATCCACGTTTATATCATGTTTTTTAACTTTTGATTTAAACTTATTAAATACGTTTGTAACGAAACTTTTAAAGAGGTCACTATTCATAATCGAGTCAAATGTCTTCTCCCAATCTTCCGTATTCATTTCATTATTAAAATCATAATCATTACCGTAACGATTACTATTGCCATAATCATTACCATAATCATTACCGTAACCATAACCATTACCATTACCATATTCATTATTGGATTTGATAATAATATTATATGCATTAGTAGCATCCATAAAGAATTTAATTTTTTTATTTTTTTCGTTGATATCAGTAATGTTATTTAACTTATCTGGGTGCGACATAATTGCAATTTTCTTATAAGTTTTTTTAACATCTTCAATGGATGAATTTAAAGGCAGATTAAGAATTTCATATGGGTTCATACTTAAAAATATAAATATTTATGTTTTTAAATAATAATAATAAATAAATGGACATTGATATTAATAATTACATAGATAATTGTATAAGTTTAAAGGATAATCATTATGATATTGCCTTTATATCATATCAATTATTGAAAGATAAATATAAATATGAAGGCAGGAATAAATGGAATTATTATGATAACAATAAAAAAGAATGGATAGAGGATATAAACATGAAACAAATTAAAAATGATATCAAATCGGTTGTTGTTGGCAAATATCTGGAAAGAATTAAAACTTTAAATAATAACACAAATGACCAAGATAAAGATTTAAAAATAATGAGATTGCTGCAAATTGCAAATAAACTCAAAAACGAAAAATTTATCGTGGATTTAATTAAGGAACTTAAACAATTTTACAATAATAATGACAACGACAACAGCAATTGAAGATTATAAGAGTATTTTAAGAAAGAAGTTTAATAATACAGACGAATATAATATTCCAGGTATTTCGGATTATATAAATGAAATAGATAGCATTTATGAAGACGAATATAAAAATATATTTATTCGCGTTTATTATAGAAAAAACAAGGATAATTTAAATAAGACTTTTATAAAACAAGTTTTGAGAAGAGGTAGTCGTGTATATAAGGAAAATAAAAGAAAGATAATAATTCATTTGTTACTGACACCATTAAAAAAGATATTTGAGCCAGTTTTGACTGCAAAGAATGTGAATAGTGGTTTTACTTATTTAAGAAACAACGAGATATTCATATTTAGAAAGGAGGATTTTCCAAAAGTAATTATACATGAATTAATACATCATGACCCATATATACATGTGGAGAATGTGAAAAAAGAAAATGAGACGAGAATTAAAAATCATTTTGATTTGAATGAGAAAACTAATTTTATTTTAAATGAGGCAATAGTGGAACTATGGGCATGTTTAAATCATCTTTTTTTCATAAGTAAGGAATATAAAATTCCATTTAAAGATTTGTTTGAAATTGAATTGGAATATTCCTTATATAAATGTAATCAAATAAGGGAATTGCATATAAAAGAAAAACAAAAAGGAAATAAGTGGTATGATGAATGTAATATATTTGGTTATTTTATTTGTAAAACGATATTATTAAATAACTTGAATAAGCTAAGGGTTATATATGAGTTTCCATATGACGATACAAAAATAAGTGATTTTATAATAGAAAATTCAAAATTACCAGTAGTTACCGCAAATCCTTATATAGAAATAAACGGAGTTAGATATCAAAGAAATGACAATTCTTTATGTTTCATGTTGTTAAGTGATTTGTAATAAACGTAAGTAAAAATGGAAAGAAAGATAATTAGAATAAAAAGTCCTGTAATTTTATAAAACCACGCGTATTTATTTATGATACAAGTATCACTCATTAAATTTAATTCTTATTAAATATAAATGAAAAAAATAAAAATTGATATTTATTTATGTTTTTATTCTTATTAAAAAAAGAAAGGAATGAGAAATCATCGTTTTACCGAAGAAGTTGCAAAATTCATGATTGATTATAATCATAACTTTTATATAAATGATATTAGAGAGTTGGTTAGTATTAATCAATATGGAGATGATATCTCAGTATATTTGACGAATATTATTGAAATCTTAGAAAGACATTTAAATTCTCTGAATAATAACAATACTACCTTTTCAAGTATCTTATTTACTTATAAGAGAGCATTAAAAACAAATATTTATAGAATTCTGGAAGATAGAAATGGAATTGAATGTTGTAATAAGCTCATTAATAAGGATTAATATCAATAATTGTTTTTGTTTTTGTTCTTTTATTTTTATTTATAAAAATCTAATTTGAGGTTTTGCATATAATCTGGATATTCATTCATGATATTATTATAAAAATCTTGATTAAAGAAATCAGTAAGAAAGTATTTATTAATAATGGTATCTAAGTCTTCTTCTGTGATTTCAAAAAAAGGTATATTTAATTTCTTTAAATAATTGACAAAACTATTCATATCAGTACTGGAATTATTAATGATAATAGGAATGACTTTCAAACATAAACTTTCATAAAATCTGTGTGTATCTATACCATTGCCTCTTACACATAAACAAAATCGATGTTCAGATAAATCGTTTAAATAATCATAATTGCTTCTGTTATTAATAGTTTCTATATTATACTTATTTAAATATTTATACACTTCTGCTCTATATTTGAAAGTTTGTGTATTTAAATTGATATAAACATTTTTATTTTTTTTGTTATCTTTTATCATGATATCATATAACAAAGGTAAATTTCCATGTTCCCACATACTATTAGCTATTCCTATTGGAAGTAATTTTAATTTGGCATTATCTTGATAGTAATTAAGATTTTGAGCATAGATTTTTTTAATTTGGGGGTTAAATATTAAATTCTCATGTAAATTTTTATGTCCAAAAGTTCCATCACCGTTATGTAAGTAAATATTAAAAGTTAAGTTTTTATCTAAATGTTCTAATATAAACTTAATAAAATCATCAATTAAATAATTATAAATAAATAAATTGATATGGGTTTTATTAGATTTTTTTAAAGTCGAATTAATATCATCAATACTAATGTTATTAAAATCATGAATAAAAATAAGATTTTCATAATTGACAAAATTTAATATGTTTTTATGAAAATTGAAAGTAGAAGGAATTATAATAACAAAATCACATAAACTTAAAATTTTATCACCACTTATAATTTCGTTTAAATTCATTTAATAATAATTGTTAAAATATTTATTTTTCTTCAAACGCAAATTAGCCTTCCTCATGATTTTATAATTCAGACGATTTTGTTTTAAAAGTTCTCTCAGGGATTTAATATTCATATTAAAATTAATTCCTGTATTATAATCATCATCATGATAATAATCACTGTTGGTATCATCAGTGATATCAATAATGATATCGAAGGTCGTTGTATTATTCATGTTTGTTTGTGATGAATAATAATAAAAGGAAATTCATTTTTTTTGTATTTAAAGAAAAGTATTTAAGGAATTTATTTAAGATTGCATAAATAAATGGTTTGATTTATAGAAGATAGCATATCATCCATTATATTTTGAATTTCAGAACAAGTTTTAAAATGTTTATTTCTGATGCTTCTTATTTGTTCTCTACATGTTTTTAAAAATTCAATCATATTAGAAGTATCAGTATTTGCAGTCATATTTATTGAAAATAATTCTAATGGTTGTTTTTGATATTTACCCATATAAACTTCTATTAATTTATCAGTGGAACTACTTAAAGAAGAATGAAGGTCATCTAATGCCTTATGAATAACATAAGACATAGTCGCCCAATGATATAACTTTATTTGTCCTAATAATCCTAAGAAATACTCAAATAAAGCAGCATTTCCATTTCCATTCATATTCGCACTTGCACTTGCAATAGCATTTGCACTGGCAATAGCACTTAAATTCGCAGATGTATTCATGATTATTCTTATTTCTATTCCTATATGAAAATAATAAAAATAAATTTCTTATTTTACGAATAAATAAAAAAATGAATATTTGTTATATCTATTATTTATTATAAACAATGACAACAAATTCAACGAATAATTATTTCTTCGGAAAACAAACCACGAATACTCCTATAACTCCTTTTGGAGGATTTCCATTAGCAACACCTTCAACTGTCACCACTACTCCTGCTTCTACTCCTTCTTTATTTGGAGGTTTTCAGATGAAACCACCAGCTCCTCCCACAACAACTTTTGGAGGATTTCCATTAGCAACACCTTCAACTGTCACCAATACTCCTGCTTCTACTCCTTCTTTATTTGGGAGTTTTCAGATGAAACCACCAGCTCCCCCCACAACAACTTTTGGAGGATTTCCATTAGCA
>JACCED010644047.1_pt1 | contig 12358 bp, 11 predicted proteins | sample 7455021 | NCBI WGS metagenome assembly JACCED01 (sample SAMN15323456, study PRJNA562643) | freshwater metagenome | isolation source: river surface water | place: USA:Blue River Watershed | collected 2017-08-19
AAGTTGCACCATAATTTCACCATAACCAGACCCAAGCAGGTAGCGACGATGGCATTTCTCTCGCACACGGCCAAGCCAACGCGGTGGCAGAACTGGCTTTTCGGGCACGTCGATTTTCGCGAGAACGAGGAATACCAGGAGTTTCGCTACAAGTTCTTGATCATCCTGATGATTTCGGCGGGTCTGTTGACGCTGCTGTTCATCCTGGGCACCCTGAGCCAAATCAACCCGCTCGGATGGCGCCATGGCTGGGCGATGATGACGTTCACGGTGGCCACACTGGTGATGTGGCTGTTGCTGAGGGGCCGGCCCCACAGGTTCAAGTCGATCGCCTGGTCATACGAGGTCTTGTCCCTGCTTGAGTCAACGTCGGCCTTGATCCATGTGCCGATCGATGAGTTGCGCGTGCTCTGGTTTTACACCAATGTGCCTTGCGTGTTCATTTTGCTGGGTCAAAAACCGGGCTGGTTGATCACGCTGGGCACCATGGCTGGCCTGGTTCTGGTGAATGCCGGATTGGCTCAACCCTACTCGGGGCCGGCGATGGCCACTGGCGTGCTGGCCCTGGCGTATCTGGGCATTTCTTTTCACGCCTATGGCGACCGGTCAATGTCGTACTTCAAGCGCATGCGCGATTACAACGCCCAGTTGCAGGCGCTGGCCAGCCATGACCCCCTGACCGGCGTCATGAACGCGCGTGCCTATTACCGTGCCTGTGATCAGGCCATCCACGCCAGCCAGCGCAGTCGGGCCCCGTTCTCGGTTTTGTTCATCGACTTGGACCACTTCAAGATGATCAACGACCGCCACGGACACGCGGTCGGCGACGAGGTGCTGCGCGAAGTGGCTCAGACGCTGCAGCGGCACATCCGTCGCAGCGATGCCCTGGGCCGAATCGGAGGCGAAGAGTTTTCGGTCTTTCTGCCCGATACCCAGGCTGAAGGGGCTCAAGCCTTGGCCGAAACATTGCGTCTGTCGGTGGCGGCGCTGCGCATCACCACAGCGGGTCAAGTGTTGAGGGTCACGGCCAGCATCGGCGTCGCCGCCGGTCACTTTGGGGGCAGCGCAGACGCCAGCATGGCCTCGATCCAACAGCGGGCCGATCAGGCCATGTACGAGGCCAAGCGAGCCGGTCGCAACCGGGTGTCGCTGTTCGATGCGACACGCCCCGAGGGCACCAACGCCGAACCCCAAGCAGCGTCCTGACCCCCCGTGATTCAGCTCGAACGGCGTTCCCGAACCGCTCGGGCCAGACGCTCGAGCAAAGGCACGGTTTGCTCAAAGGAAATGCAAGCATCGGTGATCGACACCCCCGCGCGCAAAGGGACACCGGGCACGAGATCTTGCCGGCCCTCGTTCAAATGGCTCTCGATCATCACGCCGAGAATGCGTCGATCACCGCCGGCGATTTGCTCGGCCACCTCGTGGGTCACATCGATTTGTCGACGATGTTGCTTGCTGCTGTTGGCGTGCGAAACATCGATCATCACCCGTTGATCCAGTCCGTTGGCGGCCAACACCGCGCAAGCCGCCTGCACATCGGCAGCGGCGTAATTGGGTTGCTTGCCCCCACGCAAAATGATGTGCGCATCAACGTTGCCCCGGGTTTCAAAAATCGCAGCCTGCCCCATTTTGGTCATGCCCATGAAGGCGTGCGCGGCGCGCGCCGCCACCACGGCATCGGCCGCGATCTTGACACTGCCATCGGTGCCGTTCTTAAAACCCACGGGACGGGACAGGCCACTGGCCAATTGGCGGTGACTTTGGCTCTCGGTGGTGCGTGCGCCAATGGCCCCCCAGGTCACCAGATCGCTGATGAACTGTGGGCTGAGCAAGTCCAGGAACTCGGTGCCGACCGGCAACCCCAGTTCGAGCACGTCAAGCAACAACCTTCGGGCCATGGTCAGTCCCTCGTTCATGGCAAAGCTGCCGTCCAGATGGGGATCGTTGATGTAGCCTTTCCAACCGACCGTGGTGCGCGGCTTTTCAAAATACACCCGCATCACCACAAGCAGATCCTCTTGCAAGCGATCGGCCTGCGCCTGCAACAAGCGCGCATAGGCCATGGCTTGGTCATGATCGTGGATCGAACAAGGGCCCACCACCACCAGCAAGCGATCGTCCTGGCCGCGCAACATGGCCCCGATGTCGGCGCGCGCACGCGCCACCAGCGACAGGTGATGGGCTTGGGCGGGCAAGGACTCTTCGAGCAAAGCAGGGGTCAACAAGGGCCTGACGGCGGCGATGCGAATGTCATCGGTGCGGGTGCTGTCGTGGGTGCGCATTTTGTGGAAAAGTTTTAAAATATCAACATCGAGCAAACCGTTACTGGGTCATGAAGCACCGCGATGAACCATTGATCAGCCCCGCCGAGTGGGAGGCTTTGACCAGCCCCGGCGGGCGGGGGCGGATCGATGTGTATTATCCCATCAGGGTTTGGTACCTGTTGGGCACTTGCGCCCTCTATGCGGTCGCCCTGATTCTCTCCAGTCACCGCATGGCCAGCTTGTTGGCTTCGGATCACTCGATGGTGGATCGGCTAGACGCCTACTTGTTCTTTCGTGGGTGGTTCGTCGTCTGCGCCACCGCCTTTGGGCTGTGGGCCTATGCCCGCGGTTGGCGCTTAAAGCCGGTGTTTTGGGGCCTGTTCTTCATGAGCCTGGCCAACCTCATGTCCGACCTCTTCATCGTCTACCCCGAACGACTGAGCCACCCGACCCCGGGCTTCATGGTGCTGTTCTCGATGCGGCTGTTGGCCATCGTGGCCCTGCTCTTTTGCGCCAAAAACACGCACCGTGTCCCTGCCGTCGGCCAACGATTCAACCTGTTCTTGCCCTTGCGACACAGCGCCTGGCTGGATCGTCGCGACCGCTCGTCCGGCCACAGCCGCTGATGGGTGTAGCCCTTGCTCGCCACCTCAACCCCACCGGTGGTGGTTGGTGGCATGCGCGGGCCTGGCGTCGCCAACGTCTCTGGCGCTCGACCACCGATCAAATGCAAGACTGGTGGTTGCAAACCGCCCCCGTCGCCCAACGGTTGGTGCTGATCGGCGCCAGCGCAGGCTGGATGGTGAGCGAGCGTTGGCTGGCGCGCCACCGCGAGGTCGAAACCTGGGACATCGATCCATGGGCCGCTCGCCTGTTTGAGTGGCGCCATGGGCGGGCGTTGCGCTCGGCGCAGGTGCGTTGGTCGCACCACCGCTCGGACGCATGGGCCCAACCCGATGCTTGGCTGCACACCCACTCGGATTCGGTGTTTTGGTTTGACAATGTGCTGGGGCAACTGCGTTTCGCGATGCCGCTGGCGCAGGCCCGCGCCCGCATCGAAGGCGTCAAGCAGCTGATGCACGGTGCCCGTTGGGGCAGCGTGCACGACCGTTACTCGGGCCCCTTGCGCGCACCCACCGGCGCGTGCGCCCCTGCATGGACATCGGCCAGCGGGGTGGATCTGAACCAAGGGGTGGCCCAAGACTGGTTACACGCCTGGGGGGCCCAAGCCCCGTGGCTCGATCACCTGACCGACCAGGTGTTTGTCAGCGGCACGCCCGTGCTGAACCTCGCCTGGCCCTTTCAACGCGATTTTGGTCATTGGCTGGAGCTGGGTTGGCAGTTACCATAGCCCCATGGACACCCAATACCTGCGTCGTTATGCCGAGTCGGCCGACGACAACACCTTGGCCCACGGACTGCCTTTGACCGACACGCAACGCGATCTGATCGCCCGCGTCGACGAGGTCGGCCCCACTTGGGCACAACGCGCCTTTGACCACGACCGCGAGGCCAAGTTCCCAACCGATAACTGGAACGACCTGCGGGCCATGGGATTTTTGGGCCTGTGTGTGCCCAAACGTTACGGCGGCATGGGCGCGGACTACCGCACCTACATGCTGGTGGCCAGCCGCATCGGCTACTACTGTGGTTCGACCGCCAACACCTTCAACATGCACAACGCCAACGCGCTGTGGACCGCCGACATGGTCGACCAACTCGATCTGGATGAAGCGCAGCGCGCCGAGCACGAACGCAACCGCCGTCACCACCACGCCCAGATGCTGGCGGGCCAAATCTACGCCCAGCCCTTCTCCGAAGGCAGCGCCGCCGCTGCCGGCAAGATCCCCTTTGGCACTTCGGCGCGCAAGGTCGATGGCGGCTGGGTGCTCAACGGTCGCAAGATTTTCGCCTCGCTCTCGGGTTCAGCCGATTGTTATGGGGTCCTGTGCACCGAGGACAAGCCCGACGCCAACATGCGCAACACCCTCTTTGTGGCGGTCCCCGCTCGCTCGCAGGGCCTGAGCATCGAAGGCGAGTGGGACCCGCTGGGCATGCGCGCGACCGTCTCGCGCACCCTGGTGCTCCAAGACGTCTTTGTCGACGATCTGGCCACCATGATGCCGCCAGGCATTTATGCGCAGGCGGCCAGCCGCTTTCCCCACATGTTCATGACGCTCACCCCCACTTACATGGGCTTGGCACAGGCGGCCTTTGATTTTTCGGTGGCCTACCTCCGTGCCGAAGTGCCGGGCGTGGGCGTCAAACGCCGCATGTACCCCACCAAGCAAATCGCGGTCGCCCAAATGTATGTCAAGCTGCAGCAGGCCTGGGCGCTCTTTCATCGCGCCACCTCGGAGTTCAAATGCGACCCCAGCCGGGCCGAGCGCATGCGTGCCTTGTCGTGTCAGTACACGGTCATGGAAACCAGTGCCGACATCTGCTCCGAGGCCGTCAAGGTCTGCGGCGGTCAGGCGATGCTCAAAACCTTGCCACTGGAGCGCATGTTCCGCGACAGCCGTTGCGGTGCCCTGATGTTGCCCTGGACCGCCGAAATCTGCCTCGATCGCTTGGGCCATGGCTTGCTCTATCAGCCGGGTGAACGGGATTGAACACCCCTTCGCCCAAGGTCACTTGAACCAGACCCCCTGGCGGATGGCCCAAGCCACCAGACAACCGTAGGCGACCAAGCCCATGGCCTGGGTCACAAAGACCCCCACCATGCCACCGCCCCAGGCCCAGGCCAACCAACCCCCGGTCGCCGCCACCAGCAAGCGCACCCCGTTGCCCAGGACCGGCCAGAACATTCGGCCGGCGCCCTGAGAGGCAAAGTAAAGCACCAGCCCCAAACCAAAAAAACCGTAACAAGGCCCCACGCAACGCAGATACGTCGTGCCGGCCTCGACCACCGTGGGGTCTTGGTTGAACAGGGTGATCCAGGCATGGGGAAAGATCGCCGCCAACAAGCCAATGCCCTCGGTCATGGCGACGGCGATGCCCGCGCCAATCCAGGTGGCCCGCAAGGCCCGCTCGCGCTGACCCGCCCCGATGCAGGTGCCCACCATGGCCACCAGGGGACTGCCCAGGCCAAAAACCAAGGTCACCATGATGTACTCCAGACGAGCGGCGGTGCCATAGCCGGCCACCACCTCAGGGCCCAAGCGCCCCATGAGCGAGGTGGCAATGGCGATGGCCACATTGGTGCAGGCCGCAGACACCATGGCGGCCAAACCGACCCTCAAGATGCGATCAAAGAGCAGCCCAGACCAGACCGCGTCGGCCCAGCGGGGACGCAGCAGACTGCGACTGGACAGCAGATACAGGGTGAGCGCCAAACAGCCACCCGCGTAGTACAGAAGCAGGGCCCAGGCGCCGCCGACCATGCCAAAGCCCGGCCAGTCGCCCACGCCCAAAATCAAGACCGGCGAAACCAACAGCAACAAGGCCGTCCCGCTCAAGATGACCCGCGCTGGCACCCACATGTTGCCGCAGCCACGCACCACCGACACCAGCGCGTTAAACAGCCAAATCAGCACCGCCCCCGAGAACAGCCAATTGGAATAAACGATGGCCATGTCAGCGGCCGGCCCCTCGCCCCCCATCCAGGGGTAGAGCCAGGCTGCCCCACCCACCACGACCAAGGTGAACAGGCCACCCAGCACCGTGGCGATCAACAGGGCGTGGAAAAAAAGCGCATGGGCCTGGGCCCGATCGCCCGCCCCCAGGGCGCGCGCGATCGAGGCACTGATGCCCCCACCCATGGCACCCGATGACATCATCTGGCACAGCATCAAGACCGGAAAGACCAAGGCCATTGCCGCCAGGGCTTGCGTTCCAAGGCGGCTGACAAACCACGTTTCGGCCAGCCCAGCCAGCAGCTGCGCGAAGATGACCAGGGTGCTGGGGATCGCCAACCGGATCAGCGTCGGTGCGATCGGGTCCTGCAACAGCTGTCGGGTTCTGGGGTCCAAGTGGGCGCTCGCAAGAGATGGCTGCTGCTCATCTTAGCCGCTTTGTCACGTTTGAGTCTGACGACTTTGGGGTATAGGCGTTAACCTTGATGACACGCCGGTGATCAACGGGTAACTTGCGATCATCTTATTTGCATGCGAGGTCACGCCCATGAAACGTCGCACCCTTTTGACGGCAGCTGGCGCCAGCGCCATGGCGGGCTTTGCCGTGGCCCAGTCTTACCCCAATCGCGCCATCAAATACATTTGTCCTTGGCCGGCTGGCGGCTCGACCGATGTGGTCATGCGCAGCCTGGCCGAGAGTGCGGGCAAAGCGCTGGGACAAACCGTGGTGGTGGAGAACAAACCCGGGGCGGGTGGCATGCTGGGCGCGATCGAAATGCTCAACGCCCGTCCAGACGGCTACACCTTGTGCCAAATTCCTCAAGGGGCGTTTCGCATCCCCCACATGCAAAAAGTCGCATTTGACACCCTGCGCGATTTCACCTGGATCGCCTGCCTGACGGGCTACACCTTTGGCCTGGTGGTGCAAGCCGACTCACCGATCAAGAGCATCAAAGACCTGGTCGACCATGCGCGCGCCAACCCTGGCAAATTCACCTATGGCTCGACCGGCACCGGCACCAGCCCGCACCTGGCGGTCGAAGAGTTCGCGCAAAAAGCCGGCATCACCCTCAACCACGTTCCGTTCAAGGGCAACGCCGACAACATGCAGGCGCTGCTGGGTGGGCACGTGATGGCCGCCAGCGACGCCACCGGCTGGGGACCGCACGTCGACGCCGGTCGGTTGCGCCTGTTGGCCACCTATGGCAGCAAACGCACGAAACGCTGGTCGCAGGTGCCCACTTTGAACGAGTTGGGCTTTGAGACGGTGTCCGACTCACCCTTTGGGGTGTGTGGCCCCAAGAACATGGACCCTGCCGTGGTCCGGGTCATCCACGACGCGTTTCGCAAGACGCTTGACGATCCGGCGGTCATGGCCACTTTTGACAAGTACGACCAAACCGTCATCTACAAAAACACCGAGGATTACACCCGCTTCGCTCGCGACAGCTTCTTTGCCGAAAAGGCACTGATCGAACGACTCGGGCTCGCACGCAAGGATTGAAGTCATGATCCCCTCCCGTCACATCAGCGCCGAGGAAATGGCACAGCGCGTTTCCCGCTTTGAACAACTCAAGCCCCTGCCGGTGCAAGCGTCGAATCAAGTGCCCCAGGCCGCGCGGGACGTGGTGTATGCGCGCCAGCTGTTGTCGGTCATCGGGCTGGAGGGCACGAGCAAAACTCCGATCAACAGTTCGGCCCCCATCATCGGCGCGGCCGGGATGACCATGACCCTCGCCCGATGCCCAGCAGGACAAGGCCCCGGGCTGCACAACCACAAAGACACTTATGAAACCTTCACCGTGCTCGAAGGTCGCTTTGAGGTGCGTTGGAACGACCAGGGCCAGGACCGACTCGAATTGAATCGGTTTGACACCATTTCAATCCCGCCCGGGGTTTACCGGGCGTTTCGCAACATCGGCGACAGCGAAGGGCTGCTGCAGGTGTTGATCACGGGCGGCGTGCACGACATGAACGACATCGCTTTTTCTGCCCAAGCCGCACAACAGATCGACGCGGTCTCAAACACGGCACGCGGTGTTTTTGAAGATTTGGGCTTTCGCTTCGCGCCCGAAACTTCCGATTCGCGCTGACTTTTTCTTCCAGGAGTTCACCATGACCTTTCTTCGCCGTCGCCGGCTGGGGGCCGTTCTTGCCACGCTGGCCCTTTGCGGGCTGCCCCAAGTCCAAGTCCAGGCCCAGACCTTCCCCACCAAGCCGGTTCGCATCGTCATTCCGTTCGCACCCGGCGGCAGCACCGACGCCAACGCCCGCATCATCCAGGACAAACTCAGCACCCTGTGGGGCCAACCGGTGATCGTCGACGCCAAACCGGGCGCCAACACCGTCATCGGGACCGACCTGGTGGCCAAGTCCCCCGGCGGCGGCCACACCCTGCTGCTGACTTCGACCGCCATGGTGGTCAACCCCAGCATGTACGCCAAGTTGCCCTACGACACGCTGAACGACTTGGTGCCCATCACCATCGTGTCGGTGTCGCCATTCGCCTTGGTCACGCCAGTGGATTCGCCCTACAAATCCATCAAAGACGTGCTGGCCGCCCTGCGCGCCTCCACCCCGGTCAACTTTGGTGTTTCCGACTCCAGCGCCATGCTCTCAGGCCACCTGTTCAACATGTTGGCCAAAACCGACATGCAGCCCATCAGCTACAAGGGGGCCGGTCCGCTGATGATTGACCTCGCCGGTGGGCATGTGCCGTTGGGCATCGCCGCCGTGAGCTCGGTGCAAGGCCAGGTCAAGGGCGGTCGTGTGCGCATTCTGGGCGTGGGTTCCGCGACACCCTCCTCGCTCTTCCCGCAGGCGCAACCGATCGCCAACGAACTCCCAGGCTACGAGGCCATCTCCTGGTTTGGCCTGCTGGCGCCCAAGGGCACGCCGCCTGAGGTGGTGCAAAAAATCCAACGCGATGTCGCGCAGGTGCTCAAAGACCCTGAGGTTCAACAAAAAATCCAGGCGCTGGGGGCCGACCCTGGCGGCATGTCGCCGGCCGACTTTCAGGCCCGCATCCGGCGTGAAATCGAGCTGTGGAACCGGGTGGCCCGGGCCGCGAAAATACAGCCGGAGTGAGCGATGAGCGATATGCACTCCAGTGAAGTCCGTGATGGCATGCGCATCGACTGGGATGTGGCCATCGCCATGGACGACGGCAATGTGTTGCGCGCCGATGTCTTTCGTCCCGTGGCGCAGGGGCAATACCCCGTCATCATGACGTATGGCCCGTATGGCAAGTGGGTGGCCTTTCAAGAAGGCTATCAAACCGCTTGGGAGATCATGTGCCGCGAGAATCCCGACGCCGTCTCGGGAACCAGCAACCGGTACGCCAACTGGGAGGTGGTGGACCCGGAAAAATGGGTGCCCCACGGGTATGTTTGCATCCGGGTCGATTCACGCGGCGCGGGTCGCTCGCCAGGCTACCTGTGCCACAACAACGATCGCGAGCAAAAGGACTACCACGACTGCATCGAGTGGGCGGCCCGTCAGCCCTGGTCCAACGGCAAGGTGGGACTGAACGGAATCTCTTACTACGGCGCCAACCAATGGCGCGCCGCCGCGACGCAGCCGCCCCATCTGGCCGCCATTTGCGTTTGGGAGGGCTGGCACGACAACTATCGCGATGGCAACCGCCACGGCGGCATCCTGTGCACCTTTCGCAAGAACTGGCAAGACATGCAGGTCAAGACCGTGCAACACGGCGTGGGCGAGCGCGGACGCAAGCACCCCATCACGGGCGAATGGGCCTGCGGTCCCGAAACCCTGAGCCCCGAGCAATTGGTCGCCAACCGTGAGGACATGGCGCACGAGCTGCTCACGCGTGAGATGGACAGCCCCTACTACCGTGAGCGCTCGGCCAACCTGAGCCGGGTCAAGGTACCCCTGCTGTCCACCGCCAATTGGGGCGGTCAGGGCCTGCACCTGCGCGGCAACATCGAGGGGTTCATCGGTGCGGCCTCGGAGCAAAAGTGGCTGGAAGCCCACGGGGGATCGCATTGGGCGCCGTTCTACACCGACTACGGCGTGCACATGCAGCGCAAGTTCTTTGACCACTTTCTCAAAGGCGAGAAAAACGGTTGGGACCAGGAGCCCCGGGTTCGCCTGCAGGTGCGTCACCCGGGCGAGCGATTTGTCGAACGCCATGAGAACGAGTGGCCCCTGGCGCGCACGCGTTGGACCGATTTTCATTTGCACCCAGACACCCTCACCCTCTCAACCGAGCCCTATCGGGGCGGTCCCGCGTCACTGACCTATGAGGCCATGGGCGACGGCTTGACCTTCATGTCCGCGCCCATGCGCGAGCCAACCGAGATCACGGGTCCCTCGGCGCTGAAAATTCATCTCTCATCCGAAACAATCGATGCCGACGTGTTTGCCGTCTTGCAGGTGTTTGATCCGAAAGGGGATGAGGTGGTGTTTCAAGGGGCACTCGACCCGCACAACCCCATCAGCCTGGGGTGGTTGCGGGCCTCGCACCGCAAGCTCGACCCCCAAAAATCGCTGCCGTATCGACCGTATCACACGCACGATGAGAAGCAGCCGCTGGTTCCGGGCCAGGTGGTGGAACTGGATGTCGAGATCTGGCCCACCTGCATCGTGCTGCCCGAGGGATACCGGGTGGCGATTTCGATCCGAGGCCGCGACTACGAGTGGAATGGCCCTGCGGCCACGCTCTCGAACATGAAAAACCCGATGAAGGGTTGCGGTCCATTCGTGCACGACGACGAACAAGATCGACCGCCCAGCATCTTTGGGGGCCGGGTGACGCTGCATTTTGACGGCAGCCAAACCTGCCGGCTGTTGCTGCCCATCATTCCGCCCAAAGCCTGAGCCGCCCTTCGACGAACCCCGGCCCCTAGCGGGACTGGGTTTTTTTACATGTGCCGCACAGGCCGTAGAGCACCATGTTGTGCTCAAGCAATTCAAACCCATGCGCCTTGGCCACCGCACGCTGCTGCTCTTCGATGCTGGGGTTTAAAAACTCAACCACCTTGCCGCAGCCCACGCACAGCAGGTGGTCATGGTGCTCGCCATCTTCCAGCTCGAACCAAGCCTTGTCGCCGTCAAAATTGGATTTGCGCAGCAGACCCGCATCGGCAAACTGCATCAGGATGCGATAGACCGTGGCGATGCCGATGTCGTTGCCTTGCTCAATCAAGCGCGTGTAGACGTCTTCGGCGGAAAAGTGCTGGCCGGGTGTTTTCTCGAACATTTCGAGCACCTTCAGGCGTGGCAAGGTCACTTTCAGACCGTTGTTTTTCAGTGTTTCGGCTTGGCTGTTCATCGTTCGCCCCATGGGACAGGGTGTCAGTTCGCCGCCAGCATGCCTCGGGTCACGATGAAATCCACCACCTCCTGCAAACCCTCACGGGTTTTCAGATTCCTCATGACCCAGGGTCGGCGCTGCGCGTCCGGGCGCATGCGCGCCGTGTCTTGTCGCATGATATCCAAATCGGCCCCGACATGCGGTGCCAGGTCTATTTTGTCGATGACCAAGAGATCGCTCTTGGTGATGCCCAGCCCATCCGAATAGAGGGCTTGCAAGACCCGCAAAGGCCCTTCATGGGTGTCGGTGGAACAGGTCTGGCCCTGCGTTGAAAGGACAGGTCCAAACGGGCCTTCCAAGACGCAGAGGGCTTGAATGGGTCGAGGCTGAAGCCTTGTGCACGCGGTATTGGGCCCATCCCATTCACACATGCATGATGTCTTGCGAAGCCCTCTGTTTCGCGAGGCCAGCCACGCATTGGGTCACCGCCCCCCCTCATCCAGAGACATCCGGGCTTTGCAAGTGCGCCGCCAAAAAGTCCATCACCGCCGCCACGCGCAAGGGGATGAAGCGGTTGCTGGGCAAAATCGCATGAATGCCCAAGGGCGCAGACTGGTGAGCATCCAATATCGTCTGCACCCGTCCGCTCTTCAGATGGGGGGTGACAATGAAGTCTGGCTGCCGGGCGATGCCCATGCCATGCGCGGCGGCTTGAAGCAAGGCGTCTCCGTTATTCGCCGCCAAACGCCCTTGAACCGAGACGGCAATCTCTTGTTCACCCTCCTGATACGACCAGGTGGTGTGCTGAACGTCGTTGGCATAGACCAGACACGCATGATGCGCCAATTCGGATGGATGGCGCGGCGTGCCGTGGCGGCGCAAATAATCGCCGCTGGCCACCGTGAGCAGTCGGCACTCTCCCAACTTGCGAGCCACATCGCCGGGCTGCAATCGGGCGGTGATGCGCACGGCGAGGTCAAAGCCATCCTCGATCAGGTTGACCCGTCGGTCTGAAAAATCAAAACTGAGCTCGATGTTGGGGTGCGCGTCGGCAAATCGCAGCAATTCCGGCACCAGCCGATTCAGGCCAAAACTCAAGGGCAAGGCCAGTCGGATCTTGCCGCGCAAATCGGCTCGATCCTTTTTCAGGCCCGACTCGGCCGATTCGACCATGTGCAAGATCACCCGGCATTTCTCCAGGTAAGCCGCCCCTGCGGTGGTCAGGCTCAGACGGCGCG
>JACCED010376784.1_pt1 | contig 12357 bp, 12 predicted proteins | sample 7455021 | NCBI WGS metagenome assembly JACCED01 (sample SAMN15323456, study PRJNA562643) | freshwater metagenome | isolation source: river surface water | place: USA:Blue River Watershed | collected 2017-08-19
GGGTAGCCTTTATGTTTTGCGAATCCATATTGTGGATATTGTTCATCTAAAATATACAACTCAGCATCACGTGCTGTTTTAGCCAAGATGGAAGCGGCTGAAATACAGGCTTCTTTACTATCACCTTGAACAATTGCACGCATAGGAATTGTTAGTTTAGGGCAATGCAACCCATCAACCAAAAGCTCATCTGGCTGAAGTGACAAGCTCTCAACAGCTCGTTTCATTGCGAGCAAACTTGCCTGCAATATGTTGATTTCATCAATCTCTTCCGCCGAAGAGCTTGCAATAGCCCACGCCAATGCTTTTTCTTTAATCTCGCCAGCTAAAAAATCTCTCTTTTTTTCGCTTAATTTTTTTGAATCAGCCAAGCCAGCTATTGGCCGGTTAGGATCTAAAATGACGGCGGCAGCGAACACAGCGCCAGCTAATGGCCCACGCCCTGCTTCATCTACGCCACAAATAAAACCAGTAATTTTCATTTACAAATAACTCAGAATTGCCTGCACAGCTTTTTCCTCTGTGTTTTGACGCAACAAAAGATGAATGTTTGTAAATTCAGTCACAATTTCTTTAACTCTAGATTTATCAGCCATCATTTCAAGGACTGTGGAAGATAACTTTTCAGGATTAGCATCCTTCTGCAAAAGCTCGGGAACTATAAATCGACCAGCTAGAATATTAGGCAGTCCAACATAAGGAAGATAATTTAAACGCTTGAGAATCTGCCAACTAAACCACGGCATTTTATAGGTAATAACCATTGGTTTTTTTAATAATGCGGCCTCAAGCGTAGCTGTGCCAGAAGCTACTATCACTACGTCTGCAGCCTGCATGGCTAAATGAGAATGACCAAAAACGATTCTTACATTTGGTATTATGTCAGAGGCATCAACACTAGCAATTCTATCGAAAAGCTCTTTTTCGAAAATTTCTCTGGTTTCTCTTGTTATTAATGGAACAAGAAACAATGCATCTTCACGCTCTTTTGCGATTTCGAATGCCGTCTCTACAAAGAGTCTAGCCAATCTACCAACTTCACCGACCCGACTTCCTGGCAGCATAGCAACCACCATAGAGTGCTTTTCTAAACGAAGCGCTTCACGTGCACCTTGAACATCAATTTCAATAGGAATCATATCTGCTAAAGGATGGCCAACATACGTGACAGGTACTTTAGCTGCTTCGTATAACGCAGGCTCAAAAGGAAATAAAGCAAGCATGTGTGAAACAGAACGTTTTATTTTGGACATACGCCCCTTACGCCAAGCCCAGATTGATGGACTGACATAATGTATTGTTTTAATACCACTCTTTTTCAGTTTACGTTCAAGTGAAAAATTAAAATCAGGTGCATCAATACCAATAAAAACAGATGGTTGGATGTGTTTGAAATAGTTGACTAAAGCACGGCGAATACCTAATAAACCAGGTATTTCTTTCAGCACATCAAATCCGTAACCATGCAATGACAATTTACTAATGGGATATAAAGATTGAGCGCCTTCAGCGATCATTTTAGGCCCTGCGATACCAACAAAATCCAAGTCTGGACGTTGTTTTTTCAGTGTCCTAATTAAGTGACTTCCGATTAAATCGCCGGAAGCTTCGCCAGCAACAATACCAACGAGCTTACGCATGATTTTTAACGCACGATACCGCGTGTGGATAATGACAAAAAGTCCAATATTACTTTAAGTTCTTGGTGATCTAATGCTTGTGAGGTTAAGGCAGCCTTGGCCTCTTCTAGCGTCAAACTTTGTCGATACAAGGTTTTGTAAGCGCGCTTAATTGTAGTGATATTTTCTGGCGTGAAACCTCTGCGTTTCAATCCTTCTGAATTGATTCCATGCGGCTTAGCATCATAACCTGCAGCAGTCACGTAAGGAGGAATATCTTTAAAAACCACTGAACCAACGGCAGTAATTACATGTGAGCCGACCTTGCAAAACTGATGGATCAAAGTAAAGCCACCTAGTATCGCATAATCATGAATATCAACATGACCGGCTAAAGATGAGTTATTAGCTAAAATCGTGTTATTAGCAATATGGCAGTCATGCGCAACATGAACATAAGCCATAATCCAATTATTATTTCCAATAACTGTTGTGCCTTTATCTTGAATAGTACCTAGATTAAAAGTACAAAACTCACGAATGGTGTTGTTATCACCTATTTCAAGCTTTGTCGGCTCGTTATTGTATTTCTTGTCTTGTGGGGCTGCGCCTAGTGAAGAAAATTGGAAAATTTGATTATTTTTTCCAATGGAAGTATGTCCTGTCACAACGACATGCGGCCCAATTTTTGTTCCACTATCGATTTGAACATTTGGCCCAATAATCGAATAAGGGCCAATCTCAACGTCTAATGCAAGCTGAGCATTGCTATCAACAATAGCGGTTGGATGAATTTTAATCACTGACATAAAGCGCTTATGCTATTTCTTTAAGGATGCACATCATTTCCGCTTCAGCAACGACTTGATCGTCAACGAGTGCGACACCTTTATACTTCCAAATACCACGAAGAATACGATCGATACTCACTTTCAAGATCAACTGATCTCCTGGCGACACAGGCTTCTTAAAGCGAGCGCTATCAATACCTGCAAAATAGTAAACCGCATCATCTGTTGGCTTTACATTCATGGTTTTGAAAGAAAGAATAGCTGCGGCTTGTGCCATTGCTTCAACAATTAGCACGCCTGGCATTACTGGATGATAAGGAAAGTGGCCTGGGAAAAACGGCTCATTCATACTGACATTTTTAACCGCAACAATTTCTTTACCGACCTCTAAAGACAATACACGGTCTACCAACATAAATGGATAACGATGCGGTAAATGATCCAATATTTCATGGATATCCATACTTGTAGTTACGTTATCACTCATTTTTGTACTTTCTTTAACTATTAATATTCTTAGCGGCAGCGAATGAGGCCACTTGTTTTTCTAATTGCTTAATACGATCAGTCAAATCACCCAAATGTCGTAAATTAGCAGCTGTTTTTAACCACTCAGCATGTGATTGAAATGGCATTAATGCAGTATAGGTATCTGATTTATTTAAAGATCTAGTAATCATACTGCCCGGGGATACCGTCACATCATCAGCAATTTCTAAGTGGCCAAGTATCATTGCTGCACCGCCAATTTTACAACGCTTGCCAATTTTAGCACTTCCAGCAATCCCTACACAGCCAGCAATAACTGTATGCTCTCCGATAATGCAGTTGTGCCCGACTTGTATTAAGTTATCTAACTTAACGCCATCTTCAATAATCGTATCATCTAATGCACCACGATCTATTGTTGAATTTGCACCAATATCAACATAATTACCAATAATTACTCTTCCAACTTGGGGAATCTTAACCCAAACACCAGATTGGTTTGCGTAACCAAAACCATCCGCACCAATCACTGTTCCAGATGCAATATGACAAGATCGGCCTATTTGACATCCATGATATATCACCACATTTGATTGAAGTCTGGAACCAGCGGCAATTGATGCACCCTCACCCACAACAGATGATGGCCCAATAACAACACCCTCGCCCAGCTCGACATTCGCCTCAATCACAACATTCGGTCCAATACTACAACTAGCAGGTACTTGCGCTGTAGAATGAATGACTGCACTAGCGGCAATTCCCGGGGTCACTTCTGAAGTAGGATTTAATAGCGCGGAAACTTTTGCAAAATAAGCATAAGGATTATCAGTTACAATCCTTGGCAATTCAGTGAGATGTTGATTTTCAGCAGATAAAATAATTGCGCTAGCTTTAGTTGTTGCTAAAGCAGCACGATATTTAGATTCCGTCAGAAAACTAACATGTCCAGCTTGGGCATTAGCCACTGAAGAAACACGATGTACAGCAATATCTTCACCGACTAAAACCCCACCAAGACGTGCAATTATTTCACTGAGTTTAAAATTCATTTAATCAACAATCATCTATTGATGATTAATTATTTTTTACCGAGTGATTTTAATACTTTGTCAGTAATATCAATTTTCTTGTTAGCGTAAGCAACACCACCATACACAACCAAGTCATATCCTTCAGCTTCCGAAACGGCGGTGACTGCCTTATTGATCTTGTCTTGAAGTGCTCCAAGCTCTTCATTTTTACGTAAATTTACGTCTTCACGAAGCTCGCGCTGTTTACGCTGAAAATCAATTTTAAGGTTTGATGAGTCACGCTCTTTATTTTTTCTATCCGCTTCAGACATTGTAAGGCTGTCTTTATCTAAAGCCGTTTCAATATCTTTGATTTGTTTTTGTAAACGCTCTAACTCTTGCGTGCGAGCAGTGAACTCACGCTCAAGTTTTTTACCGCTCTCTGCTGTTTGTGGTGCATCTTGTAAGATTTTATCTACTTGCACATAACCAATCTTGAGTTCAGCCGCATTTGCATTTAAAAGAAACCCAAATAAACCTGCAATTAATAAACCTTTAAATAAATAACTCACTTAAGAACTCCTTAATCTAAAATTGTTGACCCATTTGAAATTGCAGGAACTGAGTCCTGTCATTCTCTTTTTCGTTCAGTGGCTTGGCAAGAACTAGTTTAATTGGACCAAATGGTGAAAACCAACTAACACCGATACCAGTTGAATAACGTAAATCTGTTAAAGTTAAGGACTGATCAGCAGTATAAACATTACCCGTATCTAAAAATGTACTTAATCTAAACTGACTTGAATCCTTTAAACCCGGGACCGGGAAAAAGATTTCAGCGTTGCCGACCAAACGCTTAGTACCACCCTCAAAAAATCCAGCACTTGTTCCTGTTGCAGCTTGATAGCTTCCGATAGAACTAGTTTGAAATCCACGAACAGAGTTAACACCACCCACATAATAGTTTTTAAAGAATGGGAATTCTTTATTTCCATATGTATCACCGTAACCAAGTTCCCCGTTCAGCATTAAGGTGAAACTCTTAGTTAATGGCTCGTACCATGAGTGTTTGTAATCAGCTTTGTAATATTGCAAATCAAGGCCTGGCAGACCGACTTCAAGATTGATTCTTTGAAAAACACCTTTATTCGGATACAAGATATTATCTCGTGTATCGTGCGCCCATCCCAGATTAAGCATCCAAGATAAATTGTTACATGAGAGTGTTGTTAAATCAGATCCACAATATCTTTTCCAGCGTTGCGGACTATCGCTCTGCAAATCGACTTCAGTGTAATCAAATGAAATGCCTCCGGATACTGAGTCCCTCTCATTAAGGGGCATACCGAAACTAACACCACCACCATAAGAACCAGTTTTGTAAGTTCCTGTTTTTAAGTAGGATGTATCGACATCTCTTCTGTAAACATTGAAACTCCGACTAATACCATCGGGTGTGAAGTAAGGATCCGTGTAAGAAAGTGAATAAACAGTATTCACTTTACCCGTGTTCATCTGAGCTGAGACACGATTACCTGTACCCAAAAAGTTGTTTTGGTTTACTGTGACGCCAAGAACAACACCCTCAGCACTAGAAAGCCCGGCGCCGAACATAATGCTACCAGTCGACTTTTCTGTAACATTGACATTGATATCAACTTGATCTGCAGTACCGGGCACTGCCGGTGTTTCTAAATTAACGTCAGAAAAATACTGCAGACGATCCAAACGTTGTTTAGAGCGTGCAATCTTGTCAGCACCGTACCAGGACGACTCCATTTGACGCATTTCACGACGCAGTACCTCATCACGAGTTCTAGCATTGCCAGTTAGATTAATACGGCGAACATAAACTCGACGACCCGGATCGACCATAAATGTAAAGGCTACGGTATGTTTTTCTTTATCAACTTCAGGAACTGCATTGACGTTTGCAAACGCATACCCTTCATTACCTAAACGATCGCTCATTGCTTTGGTAGATGTTGTTAAAGCTTGTCTATTAAAAGTATCTCCAGAAGCAACTGTAATTAATTTTTTAAGTTCATCTTCCGGAATAATCGTATCGCCAGCGACTTTAATCCCTGTAACGGTATATTTTTCACCTTCAGTAATATTGGTGGTGATATAAATATCACGCTTATCTGGTGTGATATTGACCTGAGTAGAATCAATATTGAATTCCAAGTAACCCTGGTTCATATAGAAAGAACGTAAAGCCTCTAAATCAGCCGTAAGCTTTTGCTTTGAATACTGATCGTTCTTATTCCACCAAGTCATCCAATCTGGCGTGGTAAGCTTAAATTGCTCTTTAAGTTCATCAGTACTGAATGCTTGGTTACCTACGATATTAATATTTCGAATTTTTGAAACAGCGCCCTCTTCAATATCAAATCGAAGTGAAACTCGGTTACGCTCTAAAGGCGTGACTGATGTCTTAACATTAGCGCCATATTTGCCCTGAGCTAGATATTGACGCTTGACTTCTTGTTCTGCTCTATCAAGCATTGATTTATCAAAAATCAAACCCTCAGCAAGACCAATTTGCTTCAAGCCCTCTTTCATTTTGTCTGTAGGGAAGGACTTATTACCGCTAAAGTTAATTTGCGCGATCGCTGAGCGCTCTTGAAGTGTAACGACTAATATATCTTGATCTGATTCAATACGAACATCTTTAAAAAAACCTGTGCTGTAAAGAGATTTAATTGCCTGCGTAGCCTTTTCATCGTCCATCTCTTCGCCAACTTTTACTGGCAAATAACTAAAAACTGTTCCAGCTTCGGTCCTTTGAATACCTTCAACGCGAATATCTTTAACTATAAAAGGATCTAAAGCCATTGCTGAAGATGCATAAAGCCCAAGCATTAACATGGGAATGCTTTTTAACTTCAAGCGAATATTGTTCTTAAGAATCATTAGGCTCAGCCTGCTATCAATCGATTAATATCATTATAAAAAGCAAAAATCATGAGCAATCCAAGGAGCAAAAATCCCACTCTTTGGCCAATCTCCGTCACTCGATCAGAAACTGGACTTCCTTTGATTGCCTCAACCGTATAATACAACAAATGCCCACCATCCAACACAGGGATAGGCAAGAGATTCATCACGCCGAGACTTATACTTAACATCGCCAAAAAACCAATCCATGATGCCCATCCTTGATGTGCACTTTTCCCAGAATAATTAGCAATAGTAACAGGGCCGCTAATTGTCTTTAATGAAGCCTCGCCAATAAGCATATTGCCAATCATTTTCAAACTAAACAAGGAAATATCACACGTTTTTTGACTAGCTAAAAATAGACTCTCAACTGGAGAGTTTTTTACTTCAACCAAATAAGGCGCCAAAACTTTTGAATCCATCTCAAACCCAGCACCAATGCGACCTGCATTACGCCCCCCATCTTTTACTAATGATGGTGTTACTTCTAGAGAAGTTAATTTAGAAGCACGATCAACCGTGACAAAAAGTATTTCGTTCGGCTTTGATTGAACAATACTAACAAATTCCCCAGAAGAATTTATTTTGGCGCCATCAACAAATAAAACAACATCGCCAACCTTAAAACCAGCTTTCGATGCAGCGCCATTTGGTAGCACTTCGCTAATTTTAGCTGGCACTTTAGGCTGATTTGGTCGCAATCCCAATTGCGTTAAAAAATCACCTTCCAAATCTTTTTTACTTAATCCAGATAAGGAGAGCTGATGCTGTTCTAATCGCCCTTGATTATCAAGAATCATTAATTCAATTTCTTGGTTTTCACCAACATTTTGAAGCAATGTCCAATAAATATCCTGCCAAGTTTTAACGTTTTTATTCGAAATCGATTTAACAACATCACCTTGCTGAAGCCCGGCCTGATAGGCTGCTGTACCCTGCAAAACCTCCCCAACAACTGGTTTTAATGCTGTAATACCCTGAGCAATTAAGATCCAGAACAAAAAAATTGCGGCTAGGAAATTAGCGAGAGGTCCAGCTAGAACAATTAATGCTCGCTTCCAAAGCGTTTGACGATTAAAGCTCCTTGAGCGATCAACAATCGTCAAACTACTCAACTCCGATTCAGAGAGCTCACGCTCATCTAGCATTTTGACGTAACCGCCCAACGGAAGCGCTGAAATAACAAATTCCGTTTCATCCGAGCCAAACTTTTTACTATAAAGAGGCTTACCAAAACCAAGTGAGAATTTTAGAACTTTAACACCACACCATTTAGCAAACTGAAAATGACCATATTCATGAATTGCAATTAAAACAGCTAGTGCGACGACAAAAGAAAGAAAGGTTAACATCAGGCGCGACTTACCCATTCACGGGCAGAATCCCGGGCAGCAGTATCAGTATCAATAAGCATACTCAAATCACTAACTTCCTTGATACTTGATTTATTAAGCACGAACTCAATAAGACGCGGAATATCTGTAAATTTAATTGCATTCTGTATAAAAGCTTCAACAGCGATCTCATTTGCCGCATTAAGGATTGCAGCCGCATTACCGCCCAATTTAAGGGCCTCATAAGCCAGACGTAAACAAGGAAATTTGTTGGTATCAGGCGCTTCGAAATCCAATTGCCCAATCTTAAATAAATCTAGCGAACCAACGCCACTTTGCAATCGCTCTGGGTAGCCTAGGGCATAAGCGATGGGTGTACGCATATCAGGATTCCCCAATTGAGCTAAAACAGAGCCATCTACGTACTCAACCATGGAGTGAATAACACTTTGAGGATGCACAACAACCTCTATTTCAGAGGGTTTTGCATTAAATAACCAATGTGCCTCAATGACCTCCAACCCCTTATTCATCAAAGTGGCGGAATCAATTGTAATTTTAGGGCCCATTACCCAATTAGGATGATTTAAAGCTTGCTCTAGAGAAACTTTCTCAAGCTCAGCTTGGCTAAATTTCCTAAAGGGACCACCTGAAGCAGTCAATAATATTTTTTTAATACCAGAATCAATAAGACTGCCGTCTATACGTTCTGGCATTACTTGAAAAATCGCATTGTGCTCACTGTCAATAGGTAGCAAGGTGGCGCCACCCTGCTTCACTGCCTGCATAAAAAGATTCCCCGCCATAACCAATGTTTCTTTGTTGGCTAAAAGAATCCGTTTACCTGCTTTAGCGGCTGCAATTGCAGGAATTAATCCAGCCGACCCTACAATCGCTGCCATGACAGTATCAACTTGAGAATGTGATGAAACATACTCAAGTGCAGACATTCCACACATGACCTCTGTTGAACTACCAACAGCCTTTAATTTCAATCGAAGACGCTCTGCAGCAGCCTCATCTAAAAGAACTGCATAGGCCGGCTTATATTCGATACAAAGCTGATATAAAGCTGCGTCATTATTATTTGCAGTTAAAGCATAAGTGGAAAAACGATTGGGATGTTGCGAGATAACATTAAGAGTGCTGGCACCAATTGTACCAGTGGCTCCCAATATTGTGACTTGTTGTAGCTTAGGCATTAAGCAAACCAGTGATTGTAATAAAAAGGGATTAATAACAAAAAGGTCACCAAGGGAAGACTCGAAGTTAAACCATCAACACGATCTAGAATGCCACCATGCCCGGGCAATATAGATCCGCTATCCTTTGCACCAGCTTGCCTCTTAACTAAAGACTCAATCAAATCACCCATCACACTAGCAATAGTGATACCCAGCATCAATAAAACCAACCAATACTCGGTATTAAAGAAATAACAGATAGCAACTGCATACAAAGCGACTGCAATACAAGCCCCCAGAACGCCTTCCCATGTTTTTCCTGGACTGATAGACGGCGCTAACTTATGACGACCAAAACGTTTTCCTGCAAAATAAGCAGCACTATCCGCAATCCATACGGTAGCCATCATCGTTAGTAACAATAGAGGACCAACTTGACGTAATGTCGTCATAGCAAACCATAAAGGAACAATAATTAGGGCACCCAAGATAGCTAAGATCACTCGATTTTTTATTTCCATACGAGTCATTAGCCACAAAGGTGCTAAAAACAACCAAAATAAAGATGAGCATAATATGCTCCAAAAAGTAGCCATTGCCATTAAATTTGGTGAAACGAAAACTAACAATAACCCGAGAATCAGAAAACTTACTGGATAAGCAACTCTAAACAAAGAATTGAATTTTGAAAGTGTCGCCCATTCCCATGATGCCGTAACAACACCAGCAAGAATTAGCAGCTGCCACTCTAATCCAGTGAGATAAAAAAGCGCCACTAGAAAGCTGGGGACTAAAATTAACGTCGTTATTAATCGTGTTTTTAACATGTTATGGATTCACCAATTGTTCGCTCGTGCGACCAAAACGGCGCTCTCGCTTTTGATAAGATTGAATAGCTAAATCGAAGGCTGGCTGATCAAAATCGGGCCAAAGTGTATCTGTGAAATAAAGTTCTGTATAAGCCAATTGCCACAATAGAAAATTACTGATTCGCTTCTCTCCACCAGTCCTAATGAACAAATCAGGCTCTGGTGCGTAATGCATCGATAAATAAGGTGTCAAATGGGCTTCACCGAAATTACCACTTAATCCAGGATTTGCTTTTTGCATTGCATTCGCTGCTTGCAAAATATCCCATCGACCGCCGTAATTGGCAGCGATCGTTAATGTTAGTCCAGTATTGTTTGAAGTAAGAAGTTCTGCCGATGAGATTTCAGCAGATAACGCCTCATTGAACTGACTCTTGTCGCCAATCATAATAAATCTAACATTATTTTTATGAAGTTTACGCACTTCTTTTTTTAATGCTTCCATAAACAAAGACATTAAAAAAGAAACTTCTTCAGGTGGACGCCGCCAGTTTTCGCTACTAAAGGCAAATAAAGTTAAATATTGAACACCAATTGAAACGCAATGCTTAATGGTTTCTCGCACAACTTCAACGCCGACTTTATGTCCTGCAACGCGTGGAAGAAAGCGCTTCTTAGCCCACCGACCATTGCCATCCATAATGATGGCAATATGTCGCGGCACTTCGGCAACTTGAGGAATACTATTAGTGGAGCTAGAAAAGATTGCCAATTAAAGCCCCATTTTCAATCTAGATATAAGTAATTCATGCAGAATAATCAATTAAACTGCCATCAAATCCGCTTCTTTGACCTGCAACATCTTATCAATTTCAGCTACATTTTTATCTGTAAGTTTTTGAACTTCGTCTTGTGCACGACGTTCATCATCCTCACTGATTTCTTTATCCTTAATCATTTTCTTTAAGGCATCATTTGCGTCTCGACGAATGTTACGAATTGCTACTTTAGCGTTCTCGCCTTCAGTGCGAACCACTTTAATCAAATCTTTACGACGCTCTTCCGTTAGCATCGGCATCGGCACACGTATTAAATCACCATTAGTTGCTGGATTTAATCCTAAATCAGCATCACGAATCGCTTTCTCAACTGGCCCAATCATATTTTTCTCATAAGGCTGCACGTTAATTGTTCGCGCATCACCCAATGTCACATTAGCTACTTGGTTAACAGATGTCATAGAACCATAATAATCAACCATTACATGATCCAACAAACCAGTATGTGCACGGCCTGTACGTACTTTACCCAAATCATTTTTTAATGATTCAAGTGATTTAATCATTTTTTGCTCAGCGTTTTTTTTCAATTCAGCTAACATTTCTATCTCCTTACATATTCCAATTTTTTACTAAGAATCAAACAAAGTAGGCTATGGCAAAACTTTAGTGCCTTCATCCTCACCCATGACGACGCGCTTCAAGGCGCCTTGTTTGAAAATACTAAATACTGAAATTGGTAATTTCTGGTCACGACATAAAGTCAATGCGGTCGCATCCATGACTTTTAGATTCTTAATAATGGCTTCATCAAAAGATACAGTGTTATATCGCATCGCATCAGGATTTGTTTTTGGGTCTTCTGTATAAATGCCATCAACTTTAGTTGCCTTAATCACAATATCCGCACTCATCTCCAGACCGCGCAATGCTGCAGCTGTATCAGTAGTGAAAAATGGATTACCAGTACCAGCGCCAAATATGACAACGCGCCCTTCTTCTAAATATCGGATTGCTTTGCCACGAATATAGGGTTCAGCCACTTGCTCAATATTTAATGCGGATTGAACTCGACTAACGATGCCAACATGCTTCATGGCATCTTGCAAAGCCAAAGCATTCATTACCGTTGCCAGCATACCCATGTAGTCGGCTGTCGCTCTATCCATGCCTTCAGCAGCAGGTGCAACACCTCTGAAAATGTTACCGCCACCAATAACTACCGCGACCTGCACACCCAGATCAACAACCTCTTTAACTTCACCTACAATACGGTTGATGGTGGCACGATTAATACCATAGTGATCATCACCCATGAGTGCTTCGCCAGAAAGCTTAAGTAAGATGCGCTTGTATTTAGGTGTGGCCACGATAAAAACTCCTATTCAATTGTGCA
>JACCED010806629.1_pt1 | contig 12354 bp, 8 predicted proteins | sample 7455021 | NCBI WGS metagenome assembly JACCED01 (sample SAMN15323456, study PRJNA562643) | freshwater metagenome | isolation source: river surface water | place: USA:Blue River Watershed | collected 2017-08-19
CAGTTGGTAGAGCGACAGCCTTCCAAGCTGTAGGTCGCGGGTTCGAGCCTCGTCTCCCGCTCGAAATCACCGAGGAAGTAAAATTTTTCGGGTAGGCCGATGTAGCTCAGGGGTAGAGCGTTTCCTTGGTAAGGAAAAGGTCAGGGGTTCAATTCCCCTCATTGGCTCAAACACAAAAGTTAAAAAACAACTATGGCAAAAGAAACATTTGACCGTTCCAAGCCGCACTTGAACATTGGTACCATTGGTCACGTTGACCACGGCAAGACCACGTTGACTGCGGCTATTACATCAGTATTGGCCAATGCTGGTCTTTCTGAGGCTCGTTCCTTCGATTCAATCGACTCTGCTCCTGAAGAGAAAGAGCGTGGTATCACAATCAACACGGCTCACGTAGAGTATTCTACTGGTAACCGTCACTATGCGCACGTAGACTGTCCAGGTCACGCTGACTATGTAAAAAACATGGTTACGGGTGCTGCACAGATGGACGGAGCTATCCTAGTAGTAGCTTCTACTGATGGTCCGATGCCACAAACCCGCGAGCACATCTTGTTGGCTCGTCAGGTTGGTGTACCTCGCTTGGTTGTATTCATGAACAAAGTAGACATGGTGGATGATCCAGAACTTCTTGACTTGGTTGAGATGGAAATCCGCGAATTGTTAGAGTTCTATGAATTTGATGCTAACACTCCTATCATCCGTGGATCTGCGTTAGGTGGATTAAATGGTGATGCTAAATGGGTTGAAACCATTATGCAGTTGATGGAAGCGGTTGACAACTGGGTACCAGTTCCTCCACGTTTGGTGGATCAGCCTTTCTTGATGCCTGTTGAAGACGTATTCTCTATTACCGGTCGTGGTACTGTTGCTACGGGTCGTATTGAGCGTGGTGTAATCAACGTAGGTGATGGTGTAGAAATCATCGGATTCGGTGCTTCTATGACATCAACTTGTACAGGTGTTGAGATGTTCCGTAAGTTATTGGATCGTGGTGAGGCAGGTGACAACGCAGGTTTGTTGTTGCGTGGTATTGACAAGGCTGATATCCGTCGTGGTATGGTTATCTGCGCTCCTAAGTCAGTTACTCCTCACAAGAAATTCAAAGCTGAGGTTTACGTATTGAGCAAAGAAGAAGGTGGACGTCACACTCCATTCTTCAACAAATACCGTCCCCAGTTCTATTTCCGTACAACTGACGTAACTGGAGAAATCTCGTTACCAGCGGGTACTGAAATGGTAATGCCTGGTGATAACATTTCCGTTACGGTTGAGTTAATCCAACCAATCGCATTGGAAAAGAACTTACGTTTCGCTATCCGTGAAGGTGGTAGAACTGTAGGTGCTGGACAGGTTACTGAAATTATCGAATAATAGCTTAGGCTATTGTTGATAGGAAAAGGAGTGCTCCGGCACTCCTTTTTATACGGGCATAGTTCAATGGTAGAATAGAGGTCTCCAAAACCTTTGATCAGGGTTCGAATCCTTGTGCCCGTGCTAATAAAAGCGCAATGTTTGGAAGAATCAATAACTACTTCCGCGAGGCTAAAGACGAGTTGGTAAATAAAGTGTCTTGGCCTACCTGGGAGGAATTGAGAGAAAGCACATGGATTGTGCTTATCGCCTCATTGATATTTGCTCTAGTAATCTGGGGCTTGGACAGCGTATTGGGTGTTACACTCACGCAATTCTACAAACTATTTAAATAAGTGGATCGATGACAAACACAGAAGAAAGACACAAATGGTATGTAGTGCGTGCAATCACCGGACAGGAAAAGAAGGTGAAGCACAACATTGAGGTTGAGTTAGAACGCGACCGCAAGTCTGATTTTGTGCCTGATATTCTGATCCCTACCGAGAAGGTTTACCAAATTAAAAATGGTAAAAAGACCATCAAGGAGAGAAATGCGTTCCCAGGTTACATTTTAATTCATGCCGATTTTTCAGATCCCGAAGTAATGCCCTTAATAAAGAGTGTTAGCGGGGTAGTGGGATTTTTGGGATCGAAGGATCAACCCGTTCCTTTGAGACAGAGTGAATTAAATCGTATTTTAGGAACTGCAGATAGTTTAACAGACACCGAAGTGGTGGATGAAGAACACTATTTGGTAGGAGAAGCCGTTAAGGTAATTGATGGTCCTTTCAATGATTTTGATGGTGTTATTGAAGAAGTAAACGAAGAAAAGCGCAAGCTCAAGGTTATGGTGAAGATTTTCGGTCGCCGTACACCATTGGAGCTTAATTACAACCAGATACAGAAATTGTAAAACGTAACAGTAAAATGGCAAAAGAAATAACAGGGTATGTAAAGCTGCAAGTTAAGGGTGGTCAAGCCAATCCAGCGCCTCCAATTGGTCCGGCGTTAGGTTCAAAGGGTTTGAACATCATGGACTTCTGTAAGCAGTTCAACGCTCGCACACAAGACAAGATGGGTAAGGTGTTGCCGGTAGTAATCTCGGTTTATGCAGATAAATCGTTTGATTTTATCATTAAAACCCCTCCCGTTGCAACTCAGTTACTGGAAGTAACCAAATTGCAAAAAGGTTCTGCTGAGCCAAACAGAAAGAAAGTTGGTTCCGTATCATGGGATCAAGTTCGTACTATCGCAACAGACAAAATGCCAGATTTAAATTGCTTCACCGTTGAGTCAGCAATGAAATTGGTTGCAGGTACTGCTCGTAGTATGGGTATCACAGTAACAGGGGATGCACCCTTCTAATTAAATTGGTTATGAAAGTTGGTAAAAAAAGAAAAGAAGCGTTAGCGAAGTACGACAATACGAAGTCATACAGCTTGTTGGAGGCTTGTAAAATCGTAAAAGAAATTTCGAATACAAAATTCGATTCATCTGTAGATTTGGATGTTCGATTGGGTGTAGACCCTCGTCAAGCAAACCAGATGGTTCGTGGTGTAGCTTCATTGCCTCACGGTTTGGGTAAAACAATCCGTGTTTTGGTATTGTGTACACCGGATAAGGAACAAGAAGCTCGTGACGCTGGTGCAGATCACGTTGGTTTGGATGACTATATCGAGAAAATCTCTGGTGGTTGGACCGATATCGACATCATCATCGCTGTTCCTAGTGTGATGGCAAAATTGGGTCGTTTAGGTAAAGTATTAGGTCCTCGTAACTTGATGCCAAATCCTAAGAGCGGAACTGTTACTTTAGAGGTGGGTAAAGCGGTAACTGAGGTTAAAGCCGGTAAAATCGATTTCAAAGTGGACAAGACTGGAATTATCCATTCATCCGTTGGTAAAGTATCCTTTGACCCTGATAAGTTGAGTGAAAACGCATTGGAATTAATCCAGGTGTTACACCGTTTGAAGCCAAGTGCAGCAAAAGGTACATACTTTAAGAGTATCTATATGAGCAGCACGATGAGCCCAAGTATTATAATTGATGTTAAATCCATACCTGGTATCTAAGCGTTATGAACAGAACAGATAAAGCTGCGGTAGTAGCAGAATTAACCGAAACATTTAGAAACAATAATTTTGTTTATTTAGCCGATACTACGGGTTTAACGGCAAACCAGACCAACGCATTCCGTCGTTTGTTATTCGAACAAGGCGTTGAGATGCGTATGGTTAAAAATACTTTGTTGCGTATCGCTATGGAAGATAGCGGAAAAGATTTCGGTGCATTGAAAGATCGTTCTATGAAGGGTCAAACTTGTGTATTGGTATCAGACGCTCAGAGAACACCTGCAGAGAGTTTGAAGAAGTTCCGTGGAGCTTCTGATAAGCCTTTGCTTAAAGGAGCTTGGATTGATAACGCTGTTTTTGTAGGTGATGATCAATTGGCTACCTTGGTGAAGTTGAAAACCAAAGAAGATTTGGTTGGAGAAATCATTGGTTTGTTGCAATCACCCATCAAGAATGTTATCGGTGGTTTACAAGCAAGTGGTCCTCAGAAAATTGGTGGCTTAATCAAAGCTCTAGAAGAAAGATAATCTAAAAAAAAAATTAAAAAAAACTCTTAAATTCAATAACAATGGTAGATTTAAAAGAATTCGCGAATCAGTTGGTAAATCTCACTGTAAAAGAGGTTAATGAACTTGCTCAAATCTTGAAAGATGAGCATGGTATTGAACCTGCTGCTGCTGCCGTAGCTGTAGCTGCTCCTGTCGCTGGCGACGGTGGTGCTGCTGCTGCCGCTGAACAGACAGAATTCGACGTTATTTTGACTAACGCTGGTGCTAACAAGTTACAAGTTGTTAAGGTTGTTAAAGACCTTACTGGCTTAGGCTTGAAAGAAGCTAAAGATGTAGTTGATGGTGCCCCTAAAGCTGTAAAAGAAAAAGTTTCTAAAGCAGAAGCTGAAGATTTAGCAGCTAAATTAAAAGAGGCGGGCGCTGAAGTTGAAATCAAGTAAGATCCCAACCCTAACTCCAAAAGGCCCCGGTATTACCGTGGGCCTTTTGGTCGTTTGAAACCTATAACAGGGGTTTTAATCGTTAAGACCATTGTAAAACCATTAAAAAAAACCAACATTGAGTACAACACAAAATAAAAGGATTTCATTTGGCAAGGTTAAACATGCCATTGAGTATCCTGATTTCTTGGACGTTCAGTTGCAATCGTTCCAGGAATTTTTTCAGTTAGACACTCCATCGGATATGCGTGAGGGTGAGGGATTGTATAAGGTATTTGCCGAAAACTTTCCTATCAACGATACACGAAATATCTTTAACTTGGAGTTTTTGGATTATTTCGTAGATCCTCCACGCTACACCCTACAAGAGTGTATCGAGCGAGGTCTTACTTATGCTGTTCCGTTGAAAGCTAAATTGAAATTAAGCTGTAACGATCCAGAACACGAAGATTTTGAAACAAAGGTACAGGACGTGTATTTGGGAACCATTCCTTACATGACTCCAAATGGTACCTTTATTATCAATGGCGCAGAGCGCGTTATTGTAAGTCAGTTGCACCGTTCTCCTGGGGTATTCTTTGGTCAGAGCGTTCACTCCAACGGAACGAAGTTGTATTCGGCCCGTGTAATTCCATTTAAAGGATCTTGGATTGAATTTGCAACAGACGTAAATGCAGTAATGTATGCGTACATCGATCGTAAAAAGAAATTCCCTGTAACTACGCTATTAAGAGCTATAGGTTACGAAGGAGACAAGGATATTTTGGATATCTTTGGTTTGAGTGAGGAAGTAAAGGTATCGAAAGCCGGTTTAAAACGTGTTGTAGGCCGGAAATTAGCTGCTAGAGTACTTCGCACCTGGATTGAAGATTTCGTGGATGAAGATACTGGGGAGGTTGTATCCATTGAGCGTAACGAAGTGATTCTTGAGCGTGATACTACCATTAGTGAAGATCATATCGATATTATTGTTGATGCGGGGGTGAAATCCATTATTTTATCTACCGAAACTAATAGCAATATCAGTTACGATGTAATTTATAATACCCTTCAGAAAGATACGTCCAACAATGGTAAAGAAGCGTTAGAAGTTATTTATCGTCAATTGCGTAATGCAGATCCACCGGATGAAGAAACGGCTCGTGGTATCATTGAGCGTCTGTTTTTCTCCGATAAGCGTTACGATTTGGGTGATGTAGGTCGATACAGAATCAATAAAAAGTTAATGATTGACACTCCAATGGATGTTAAGGTATTAACTAAAGAAGATATCATCAGTATCATCAAGTATTTGATTGAATTGTACAATGGTTCTGAAATTCTTGACGATATTGATCACTTAAGTAATAGAAGAGTTCGTACCGTAGGTGAGCAATTATATTCTCAGTTTGGTGTTGGTTTGGCTCGTATGGCTAGAACCATCCGTGAGAAGATGAATATTCGTGATAACGAAGTATTTGCTCCACAAGACTTGGTGAATGCAAGAACGTTGTCCTCGGTAATTAATTCGTTCTTTGGTACCAACCAGTTGAGTCAGTTCTTGGATCAAATTAACCCCTTGGCCGAAATAACGCACAAACGTCGTTTGAGCGCACTGGGTCCAGGTGGTTTGAGCAGAGAGCGTGCGGGTTTCGAGGTTCGAGACGTACACTATACTCACTACGGAAGATTGTGTACCATTGAGACTCCTGAAGGTCCAAACATTGGTTTGATTTCCTCTTTGTGCGTTCATGCGAAAATCAACAGCATGGGCTTCTTGGAAACTCCTTACAGAAGGGTAGTTGACGGGAAAGTGGAAGAGGGGATTACCTATTTGAGTGCTGAAGAAGAAGACGGTAAAACAATCGCACAGGCGAATGCCGCTTTGGATGAAAAAGGCAACTTTAAAACGGATTTAGTGAAGAGCCGTAAGGAAGGTGACTTCCCGTTGGTTCCCCCTGCCCAGTTAGAGTATATGGACGTAGCGCCGAACCAAATTGTATCGATTGCAGCTTCGTTGATTCCTTTCTTGGAACACGATGACGCAAACCGTGCATTGATGGGATCAAACATGCAACGTCAGGCAGTTCCATTGTTGCGCCCAGAAGCGCCAATCGTGGGAACAGGTTTGGAAGAAAAAGTAGCTCGTGATTCAAGATCGTTGATCAATGCTGAAGGCGATGGAGAAGTTGTGTATGTTGATGCACGTGAAATCCGCATTAAATATGACCACAACGATTTCGACGATTTAGTAAGTTTCACAGGAGATACTAAGACTTATTATTTAACCAAGTTCCGCAGAACTAACCAGAACTCTTGTATTAACTTGAGACCAATTGTACAACGCGGTGATCGAGTTAAAAAAGGTCAGGTGTTGTGTGAAGGTTATGCTACGCAAGGCGGAGAATTGGCGTTGGGTAGGAACTTGCGAGTAGCCTACATGCCATGGCAAGGGTATAACTTCGAGGATGCTATTGTAATTTCGGAGAAAGTGGTAAAAGACGATTGGTACACCACCGTTTACATCACTGAATACGAATTGGAAGTTAGAGATACAAAGCGCGGAGAAGAAGAATTAACCAATGATATTCCAAACGTAAGTGAGGAAATGACTCGTAACTTGGACGATAATGGTTTGATTCGTATCGGTGCCGAAGTAAAAGAGGGCGATATCATGATTGGTAAAATCACACCAAAAGGTGAGACCGAACCTTCTCCTGAAGAAAAATTATTGCGTGCGATTTTCGGTGATAAAGCCGGCGACGTTAAAGATGCTTCATTGAAAGCGCCTCCAGGTGCTCAGGGTGTAGTAATTGGCAAGAAATTATTCTCCAAGACCAAGAAAGACAAAGGTGCAAGAAGTGGTGATAAAGCTCGTTTATCTAAAATGGAAGATGAGCATCGCAAAGAATTGGGTGTATTGAAGGAAGAATTAGTGAAAAAACTGTTCCAGTTGGTGGGTGGTAAAACATCGCAAGGTGTTTACAACATGTACAGCGAAGAGTTGATTCCTAAAGGAACTAAATTCACTCAGAAAAACTTGTTGAGCATTGATTATAGTAATGTTAACTATCATAATTGGACATCGGACGACGATAAAAATGACTTGGTAGTTCGTACATTAACCAACTATATCAATGTTTATAACGATAAAGTAACCAACTTCAAGCGCGATCATTACGCAATTAGCGTAGGAGACGAATTGCCAACCGGTATCTTGCAATTAGCGAAAGTTTATGTTGCTAACAAACGTAAGTTAAAGGTGGGTGATAAGATGGCGGGTAGACACGGTAACAAGGGTATCGTTGCTCGTATCGAGCGTGAAGAAAACATGCCGTTCTTGGATGATGGAACACCAATGGATATCGTATTGAACCCATTGGGTGTACCTTCTCGTATGAACTTGGGTCAGATTTATGAAACCGTTTTAGGTTGGGCTGGTAAAGAATTGGGAGTAAAGTTTGCTACCCCAATTTTTGATGGTGCTACCAACGAGGAATTGGATGCTTACACCGAGAAAGCTGGAATTCCTAAGAATGGTTTGGTGTATTTGAACGACGGTCTAACCGGTGTGAAATTTGACCAACCCACTACGGTAGGTGTAAGTTACATGCTGAAATTAGGACACATGGTTGACGATAAGATGCACGCGCGTTCTATCGGTCCATACTCACTTATTACACAACAGCCGTTGGGTGGTAAGGCGCAGTTTGGAGGTCAGCGTTTTGGTGAGATGGAGGTTTGGGCGTTGGAGGCATTTGGTGCATCGAACATCCTTCGCGAAATTCTTACTATTAAGTCTGACGATATCGTGGGCCGTGCTAAGGCATACGAAGCCATCGTTAAAGGCGATAACATCACCAATATTGGAACGCCAGAATCGTTCAACGTATTGTTGCACGAATTGCGCGGACTTGGATTGGAAGTTACTTTCATGGAATAACCCTTCTGGAAAAAAAGAAAAATGCAACTTCAAAAGAAAACACAAAAAATTGGTAGCAATTTCAGCAAGATTAGAATCTCGCTGGCATCGCCCGAAAACATATTACGTCGCAGTTTTGGGGAAGTAACCAAACCCGAAACCATCAACTATCGTAGTTATAAGCCTGAAATGGGCGGATTATTCTGCGAACGCATCTTCGGACCTATTAAGGATTACGAATGTCATTGCGGTAAATATAAGCGTATTCGTTACAAAGGAATCGTTTGTGACCGTTGTGGTGTGGAAGTAACCGAGAAAAAAGTTCGTCGTGAGCGTATGGGTCACATCAACTTGGTGGTACCCGTAGCACATATTTGGTATTTCCGTTCATTACCTAACAAGATTGGTTATTTGTTAGGTATCCCAACCAAGAAATTGGACATGGTGATTTACTACGAGCGTTATGTAGTAGTTCAGCAGGGTATCGCAACAGGTGCAAATTATTTGGACTTGTTAACGGAGGAAGAATACTTAGATATTCTTGATTCGTTGCCAAAAGAAAATCAGTTACTAGAAGATAGCGATCCAAACAAATTCATTGCTAGAATGGGTGCTGAAGCACTTAACGATTTGTTGGGACGATTGAATTTAGACAAATTAAGTTACGACTTACGTAACCAAGCGGCAACGGAAACATCTCAACAGCGTAAGCAAGAGGCTTTGAAGCGTTTGAAAGTAATCGAAAGCTTCCGTGGTGCTCAGCATACAGGCGAAAATCGTCCTGAGTGGATGATTATGAAGATGTTGCCTGTGATTCCACCCGAATTGCGTCCGTTAGTTCCCTTGGAAGGTGGACGATTTGCTACGTCGGACTTGAACGATTTGTATCGTCGAGTAATTATTCGTAATAATCGTTTGAAGCGTTTGATAGAAATCAAAGCTCCCGAGGTAATCTTACGTAACGAAAAACGTATGTTGCAGGAAGCGGTGGATTCATTATTGGATAACACACGTAGAGCATCGGCTGTTAAGAGTGAAGGTAATCGTCCTTTGAAGAGTTTGAGCGATATGCTTAAAGGTAAACAAGGTCGTTTCCGTCAAAACTTATTGGGTAAGCGTGTTGACTATTCTGGTCGTTCGGTAATTGTGGTAGGACCAACCTTAAAATTAAATGAGTGTGGTTTACCTAAAAATATGGCGGCTGAATTATTCAAGCCATTTATTATCCGTAAACTGATTGAAAGAGGTATCGTTAAAACGGTAAAAACTGCAAAGAAAATAGTTGAAAAGAAGGATCCGGTGATTTGGGACATATTGGAGAATATCTTAAAAGGTCATCCAGTATTGCTAAACCGAGCTCCTACGCTTCACCGATTGGGTATACAGTCTTTCCAACCAAAGTTGGTTGAAGGTAAGGCTATCCAATTGCATCCATTGGTATGTACAGGTTTCAACGCTGACTTTGACGGTGACCAGATGGCGGTTCACGTTCCCTTGGGGAACGCTGCAATTGCAGAGGCACAGTTATTAATGTTGGCATCGCACAATATCTTAAACCCTGCGAATGGTTCACCGGTAACGGTTCCTTCTCAGGATATGATCTTGGGTCTGTACTACATCACCAAGGAGCGTAAATCTACTCCTGAGCATATTGTAAAAGGGGAAGGTTTAACGTTCTATGGCGCGGAAGAAGCAATCATCGCGTACAACGAAGGTCGTGCCGATTTGCATGCTAAAGTGAAATGTAAAGTAACTGTGCGTGAAAACGACCAATTGGTAACCAAATTGTTGGATACCACCGTTGGTAGAGTAATATTTAACCAAGTAGTTCCTGAGGAAGTAGGATTCTTAAACGAGGTATTAAAGAAGAAGAATCTTCGTGATATCATTTCCGAAATCATTCGTTTGAGCGGTGTTGCTAAGGCAGCAGACTTCTTGGATAATATCAAAAACTTAGGTTTCCATTACGCATTCCGCGGTGGATTGAGCTTTAACTTGAGTTATGTTCGTATTCCAAAAGAAAAAGAAGAGTTAGTGAATAAAGCAATCGAAGAAGTATTGGAGATTCAATCCAATGCCGATATGGGCTTTATTACCAACAACGAGCGTTACAACCAAGTTATTGACTTATGGACACGTGTTAACAACCAGTTGGCTCGAATTCTGATCACCGATTTACAAAATGATGTTCAAGGATTCAACCCAATCTACATGATGTTGGATTCTGGAGCTCGTGGATCTAAAGAACAGATTCGTCAGTTGGGCGGTATGCGTGGTTTGATGGCTAAGCCTCAGAAAAATACCGGTAATTCCGGTGGTGACACCATCGAAAACCCAATTATTTCGAACTTCAAAGAAGGTTTGAATGTATTGGAATATTTCGTTTCTACACACGGTGCTCGTAAAGGTCTTGCAGATACGGCGTTAAAAACTGCGGATGCAGGTTATTTGACACGAAGATTGCATGACGTTGCTCAGGACGTAGTAATCACTGAACATGACTGCGGTACATTGCGTGGTATCAATATGTCTGCGATTATTAACAATGACGAAGTAACCGAATCATTGTATGAGCGTATTTTAGGTCGTACAGCATTGGATGATGTGTATCATCCTCAAACTGGCGAATTAATTGCAGCTGTTGGAACGGAATTGGATGAGTCTTACGCACAAGCGATTGAAGATGCCGGTGTTGAAGAAGTTGAAATTCGTTCAGTGCTTACTTGCGAAACACTTACGGGTGTTTGTGCTTTGTGTTACGGTAGAAACTTAGCTACAGGTCGCAGAGTAAATGTGGGTGAAGCAGTGGGTGTAATTGCAGCTCAGTCTATTGGTGAACCAGGAACTCAGTTAACACTTCGTACGTTCCACACGGGTGGTGCGGCGATGAACATCGCGGCAGAAAATACGTTGGATACTAAATACGATGGTATTATCAGTTTGGATAGTATGCGTACAGTAACCAAAGTTGAAACTGACGAAAATGGTGAAACTAAGAATACTGAAATTGTATTAGGTCGTTCGGGTGAGGTAAGAATCTTAGAAGCAAAAACTAAGACGGTTATTACTACCTATAATATTCCTTACGGTGCGCATTTGAAGGTTAAAGAAGGTCAAAAAGTGAAAAAAGGAGATCTTCTTTGTACTTGGGATCCATTTAATACCTTAATTATCTCTGATATCGATGGAACTTTGTCTTTCGAGAACATCGTTGAAGGGGTGAATATGCGCGAAGAAGGGGATGAGCAAACAGGTTTATCCGAATTGGTAATTACCGAAACAAAAGATAAAACACGTACTCCTCAGTTCAAGGTTGACGGCGGGGAAGATAATATCAAGATCTTCAACATGCCAGTAGGTGCCATCTTGGTTTCTAAAGATAAAGCCAAGGTTAAGGCCGGTGATATCTTAGCAAAGATTCCACGTAGTGCAACAAGAACCCGAGATATTACGGGTGGTCTTCCACGTGTAACGGAATTGTTTGAGGCACGTAATCCATCCAATCCAGCAGTAGTTGCTGAAATTGATGGTGTTGTAACTTATGGTGTTTCCAAGCGTGGTAACCAAGAAATCATTATTACATCCAAAGACGGAGAAGTTAAGCATTATCAGGTGCCATTGTCTAAGCACATTTTGGTACACGATGGAGACTACGTTCGTGCGGGTCAACCGTTGAGTGATGGTGCAATTACTCCTCAAGATATCTTGCGTATTGAAGGTCCTGCAGCAGTTCAACGTTATGTGTTGAATGGTATTCAGGAAGTTTATCGCTTACAGGGTGTAAAAATCAATGATAAGCACATTGAAGTTATCGTTCGCCAAATGATGCAGAAAATGGAAATTGTGGATCCAGGTGATACACGTTTCTTGGAAAGCGAATTGGTAGATAGATTTACTTTACGTCGCGAAAACGATTGGATTTGGGATAAGAAGGTGGTTACTGATGCAGGTCAAAGCGCAGTGATGCATGCTGGTCAGATTGTAAGTTTGAAAGATTTGCGTCAAGAGAACAGCGCATTGCGTCGTCAAGACATGAGCCCGGTTCAGTATCGCGATGCAGTACCAGCAACAGCACA
>JACCED012053602.1_pt1 | contig 12350 bp, 21 predicted proteins | sample 7455021 | NCBI WGS metagenome assembly JACCED01 (sample SAMN15323456, study PRJNA562643) | freshwater metagenome | isolation source: river surface water | place: USA:Blue River Watershed | collected 2017-08-19
CCATGAGCAAAATAACCGCGCTCCGTATAGGCATCTTTAACCGTAAGCAAATTAAAGACTATTTTGCTTTAAACTCAGATTGGATTAGTGCTGTAGCTTTGTCTAAGCTGATAGACCAACACGTTAATGTAATTCATACTCATTGCCGACACTTGGTTAAACTCGGCTACTTAGAAGAACAGTTAATCAAGGTTAGCTACTTAAACAAGAATAGCGATCGCAAAATAATTCACTACCGACTAGCTCCCGTTAAAAGTCGCCACGGCGGCTAGTATCTCGCTTAGTTCTGCACCGCGATCAATCATTGCCTGCAATACAGACGCTCGGTAATTTGCCAATTCGGCGATCGTGCTGCCACCACGTAGATGAATATGCTTTTTTCGATTGCCTAACTGGTAGCTAACACGATAGTATTCTGTCTTTCGTTTACCAGGACTATATTTATTGACGCTAATCGATGGTTCTTTTTTTCCTTGTCTTAAATAGCGTTCTATAGCTTTTCGTTTGCCATCACTTGTAGATTTGACCGTGTCGCTACGGGTATTTTGTAGCGACACAGGATCGCTGTCGCTACAGACTTCAAAAATAGTCAATTGCTCCGACATAATACTTGCTCCAATATTTATTAGATCCTAGGCGCGCAAGTGAATATAAATCAACGGCGCAAATTAGGATGGAGCTATCAAAGCATCTACAAAATTAGCTATCTCAGAGCTATTCGTAAATCGTGGTAGTTCTACATAATTGAGGTTAAAACCTTTGTGCCAGCCGTACTTAAGGGAATCAACTAACCAACCATGAACATTGCCAATGGGCGTTTTTTGGGTGCTGTTGGCATGTAACAGGTATTCAACCGCTGTTTTGATTTCATCAAGTGATTTGCCTGCCATACGCCACAATTTGTGCAGGTTATCTAGGGTGAATTTTATACCCAACTTAGACAAGATAGAATCTAACTTAGATATATCCTGTTGTTGTTGTAGAGCAAGCCGTTTTTTGTGATCGTCGCTATACATAGGGTTTCCCGTTTTTAACTTGGGGTGTTTTCCCTGTTCTTGGGCAAGATTATTCAACACCGTTTCAAGCGGTCGCACGAGTACTTTTTTAATCCAAGGTGTATAAGATTTAGTCACGAGAATTAAACCTTGACTTTTCTCATCTAATAGGGCGATCGCTTCACGGATCGTTTTGGGATCATACGGTCTACCACGGTTTTTGGCTATCCAAGCGTTAAAAACTCGTAAGTCAATTTCAATTTCACAAACTTGATTCAATTTGGCTCTACGTAAGATCCAACGCATCATTAGCAGGACTGAAAGTCTTGTTAAACCACACGACAAGGCAAATTGATCGTTTTTTTTATTCCAGGTCATAGATACAATGTGTTTAATTACAAATTGAATTGATAAACACAGGCTCGTAGGCTTTAATTGCGAGCCTGTGTTTTTAATTTATTTATTTATTGGAAAAATCATCAGGCATCTCATGTATGCTTATTCCAAGTACTGTACATATTGTTTTCATCTGTTTTGGGGTCAATTTTGCTGGAGTTTCACCAGTTACCCAGCGATGATATGTTTTTCTTGGTATTCCACATCGCTTAACAAACTCTTCTTGAGTAAGATCTGTTCGTTCAATCCTTAGAGTTTCCAATGGTGAATCGCTCTCCAGCAGTCTCCGATATTTATTCATTTAAACACATATGGGTCAGTTTGACACAAACAGAGGATTTGTGTCATAATGACCCAGAGATAGACAACAAAAAACACCAAGTGTCGCCAGAACGCCAATTTTGATAACACTTGATGCCTTTAATTGTCTCTTATGATTGCCCGATGAATATCGGTGTAAGTCTTTATTGAACCACTGAAAACTAAATAAAACCTATGTGCAACATTGACCGTAGAGCAGAAGCTCAAATCATGGCTATGGGGTTAAACCTAATCACCAAAGCGATAGAAGCTAGCGTGAGGGAGAATAATCCTATACAGTCAACTGACGTATTAGCAACTGCTACTACAGCATATCAGCAAGGCAAGATTACTAAAAATCAACTGATGGCAGTAATCAATGCCCTAGATGAACCTAGCCAAAAGCAATCGACTCATCCTTATAGAGCATGGCTTGATTCTGTGGCAATTGTACAACAGTAAACCTTAACGTGATGCCTATTCTAGATAAGGCATTTATCAGCAATGGATCTAACAAAATTAAACGAAAAAATCAAAGTTAAACAGCAAGAAATAGATATAGCCAAAAACGAATTATTAGAACTGGAACAAGAATATCAAGATGATTTGCAAGAATCTTTAATATGCGGTTCACAAAATCCAAAGTCCAATTCTATTCGTTTACAAGATTGGAGAATTCAACGGCTATACAGTCAACTAAGACAACTTGAAGATCGTTTTGACGACGTGATAAATGAATAAACCAAAATATCAGATCGGCGATCGCGTCCTTGACGCAAATAAGTTTATTGTTCGAGGTATTGCGCCGTTAGCCAATGGAGATTATCGCTATTTTATTCAAGTAGCCGATTCAGACAATACCTTCATTGCTTCGAGTGAAGATTTAACGTTTGTACCACTTAGAATGTTGAGCGAGAGCCACGATCAAGATTGGTATGATATACCACCGTTTTAAATCAAAATCCGCCTGATGAGTATCGCGCGTGGAATAGCGATCGAAACTTTAGTAATTACTAATTACAAAGTCGCGGGATAATTCCAACCTATCCTGTATGGGATGTATTGCGCTTTTATATAGAAATAAGCCTTTGTGCTTGACTAATTCACAAGCCAAAATTCCCATTAAAAAACGCTTATCAACGTGCTTACAGAGAGAAAAAGGATAATTCCTTTGGGTGTTTCACAAGCCGATAAACGTTCTTAATTACCTACACCCATTATATGTTTAATCGAATAATTGGCTTAGATGTCGGTCGCGGATCGGCTGTTTTGTGCTGCTTACATGAATTCCCCACGAATATTCAAAAGCACTATCGCGAGCTAAAAAATACCAAACAATTTTATCAAGTAGATTGCTCGCGTGTAGGAGTAGATAAATTATTATCGCTCTTTCCAACGGGCATCGTGTTAGAGCCAACGGGACATTGGTATAGTCAATTTTGGGTAACGGTCGCCGATAAATATGGCATCCCTATTTATTGGATCGGGCATAACGATCTAGAAAAAGTTCGCGGTAGTTATGGTTTTACCAATAAACGCGATGAAGAAGACGCGCTTTGTCTTGCTGCTTCTTTTTTTGACGATCGCTTTATTGATATCCATGGACAAAAGCGCTTTTTAGCTTTAATTCAATCAGTAGCCATTACCAAAATTAGAGAACTATTTCATGAGAAGGAACAGCTACAGAAACTTAGATCGGGGTTAATCTCTCAGCTACGACAAAGACTAAGTTATGAGTTCCCAGAAGTAGCGCGCCATACCATGAACATTAGTGATGTTAGAAGTTACACGCCGATCATTTATTGGTTAGCTTTTAACCACTCCAATACACGCTATGACAATAAATACAGGCAATCTATTGCACCAGAACTTGGCATTAAAATATCCACCTACACGCGCAAACACGCGAATTTAATCGTGGGTTTAGAGATGCGGATCTCGGTGATCCTCGAAACGATTACCGAAGAAATAAGCCGTCATCAATTCGATGCTTATAATGCCGTGTTTGACCGATTTAACTTTGGTCTAAATGTTAGGGCATTACTGCTATTTAACTTGTACCCGTTTGAGAAATTTCTAGTAGAAGGTAAGCCGTGGGTAGAATATGAACGCAATAGCGGTAAATTACAAAAGCGCGATCGCTCTTTACGTAAATTTCAAGCATTTTGTGGATTATCCTACAGCTACAAACAGTCAGGAGACAAAGTTAAACGTAAATTTCATGGTAACTCCATGATTAGATCTCATCTGTATATCTGGGCGGTTTGCACTCTTTCCCGCACTAAAAATATCAAACATAATGCCTTAAGACAGGAATTAAGCGATCGCTATATTGAACTAAGGAAATCAGTCAAGGGTAAAGACGCGCTAACTAGAATTCTATTTAAGTTAACTCGAATGCTATTTTACGAGCTTGTTAAGGAAATGCGCGAAACTAAAATAGATTAGAGAGAAACCCCACGACGGTTGTCCAAAGAAATCAACATGGCAATTAAAACTACCGCATTGTAAAAAAAATGCAATTCAATTCTGGGAAACCAAATCCCACCAATACCCGTAGGCTTAAAACCTAAAATAGCCTGACAAAGCAGCAATAAATGCTCGACATGGTGGTAATGCTGAAGGTTCAAAGTTCTTTGACTCCAAGCGCCATTTAACCCTGGTCGCAAATAATAAAGTCCTACCAGCATCGCGAGAGCGTAAAGATAATGTAGCCATTCAGAACGCATTAAAGTAGGTAGCCACAACCCTAAAATTCCCAAACAATCCATGCGTGACCAGCCAAGCACGTATAGCTCAAAAAGCTGCGCTAAATGTTCGGCAAAATGCGCTATAACAACCGCTAAAAACAATTTCACCTCAAACTACCTCGATGACAAATTACGGCGCTAGGAATTGTATTTGCTGTGGCATCATCTAGCTGAAAAAGTTCGATGCTGCCATAACCAGCTGCCAAGCTAATCTCAAGTGAACGATAAGAATCAGATTCATAATCGTAAATGCCAAATTCTCGATGTCCTTTGGGTCTAGCTTGCCAGTGAATTAGCTTGAATCTACCACTCAGTTTAAAAGCATCGATAATTGGATTAAAATCAAGTAGCAATTCACCGTTTTCTACATCAGGTGTAGTCACTTTAAACTTACCTTGAGCTATACGTTCTATTGATTTCATTGCTCTGATGTTGCCTCAAAAATATCATCTGCGGCTGCTTCTAACTCTTGCTTTTGGCGATCTAATTGCCGCTTAAATTCTTGTCGTTTGGGATTGTTTAGTGGCAACAGGTCAACACTGCGTTCTAATGTGTCCGACACTTTTTGCACATCAGCGATCGCACTACCAGTTTTTAACTTGTAGCTAGCTAGCTCTATTTCAAACTGTTTAGTCTTTGATAAGTTCCAACTCATGCCCAAAGACATGATTACTAGCGCCATGCCAACACAGTTCCAAAAAGTACCCGTCGGTGAATTGTTTACCCTAACCATCTTGTTATCTCTCCACGAAAATCAATGTGGACAAAGCTGTAATATCGACCCAAGCCGCCATCCATATGTATTTTGTCGAGGAATTTATAGATAGCTTGAGGCGATAGATAGTTACTGGTGATATCTACTGCATCCCCAAATAAATGCCTCGAATCTTTAACACCGCCAACACGATTATTTATATGGGCGGGACGATACCAGCTATTAACGTTTAACGGACGATCGCCAAGCAGCGCGCGGTACTGATCGAGTTTTTTAGCCGTAGCGATAATATTGCGCTCGATCTGTAATGAACTAATAATCAGCTTATTGTTAACAATCAAGTCTTGCGGGGGGCGATCGCAATTATCTGTGGCTTCACCCCAGGTAAAATATGAACCAGGGTAAATCGGTGTAGTCTTATCAACTTTGCGTTTGGAGGATAAATACATTGATTAAAAATCCTTGGAGTAAGCTAGATGTACAGGTTTTAAGTAAATCAACAGCAAACCTATCGGCGAACGAGCAGCAGTAAGCTTTAAAGAAACAGTATTGTTAACTATTACTGTGGGGAAAGTTTTCGGCGTTTGATTGCGCAAAAGTAGCTCAGTAAAAAAAACAACGTTATTACTATCGAGAATCTCAATTTTGATTTCGCTATCTTGTGGAGAAGAAATATAACAGCTATCAATTGCCCAAAAACCTTGAAGATCGGCAAAATTAACAATTTTCGGACTATTAAGAGCCAGTCCAAAAACTCTTCTTAAAGCAAAAATATTAACGTTGCCAGCTGGTAAATTAACATTATTTTCGTCGCTAAAAACTTGATATTTAGCACCTGATACGGTAATTACATTAGGTTGCATTAGATAATTCCTAATATGTTTAATTGAATAAAATCGCCCTGAGAGACGCTAGCAGGGACAACAGGTACACCAAGATTAAGGTAGGCTAAAATTAAATCGACTTTAGTATTTAGTTGATTTAACTGATTGTTTAGCAAGCATAAATTGCAATCAGGTTTAACAATTACGACATAAAGATAAGTAGTATCTGAAGCTAAAAACAGCAATGCCATTTCTAAATCTGTGTTTTGATACTCCAAGGGAATTAAATTAGCCGTTTCAGTATCGGTAACATTGAGTAAAATTGCTTGTGATTCAATTTTTCCCAGGGGAATATTGCGTGTTGTCTCGCCTAAAATTCCTGGTAAATAAACCTGTAGAAAAACATCAATTTCTAACTCAGCATTTAACAAAGGAGCTTCAATAAAAAAGACCGAAGCTTCAGTAAACCTTGAAGATAAATTTGCCCCACCAGGATCTAAATTGCCACTAAATACTACTTGTGTAGCCATCTTTGATTAATCTTTCTCCGTTGTACTCGCCACAAATCACCTGTGATTGCGCCAAAATTTCGCGTACATGCTCAACCATTAGTTCAGATCCTGGCGCATAAGGAATTTTAGTTATGAGTTGACGGTCGCCAACATAAGCCAATACATGACGCAAACCGACAGATGTACCAGTGACTTTTTCGGGCATTTCAACCAAGCGATCGCGAAATAGTTGAGTAGTTGGTGTATCTTCGCTAATGCCATCTGCGTTTAAATAGCTACGGTGACGTTTAATCGATTGGCGACCGCGATCGTCGTCATAGAGAAACTTGTAAGAGATGTATTTTCTAGATGGCATTATCTAATAGCTTTCTTAAGCGACCGTATTTGAGTCTTTCGCCGACAAATTCCCAGGCTGTAATTTGAACAGATGTCGTTAAGTAAACCGCTAGTTGGTCACTAAAAGGCTGCGGGTAAGTTAGTAAGAACTGCGCCCCATCACGCAACCACAGCGCTAATTTTCTCGGCGTTAAACCAGCAACAGCACAGGGATTAGAAATTACAATCAAATCGTTTAAGACGCTTGGAGGCAACAAATCAATCGGATTAATCTCGGTTGCCACGTCATTAATTTGATTGATAGATAGAGCAAACATGGGATATACCCTACCTAAATCTGTCCGATAAGCGATCCATACTTGAGCCATGCTTAAGGCAAGAGCTTGTGATAGCGAGCATAGCTTTCGCCTTGATAGCCAATACAGTAAAGACCATTTAAAGCAGCAGCAGCTTGACCACAAGAAAGGATCGATGCAGCTTCAGCATCTTTAACGGGTAATTCGGTGGTCTCAGTCTGACGAGCAGTAGCGCTACCGACGGCAAAAGTCATTAAATAGCGTCTGTGTTTACGTGGGTTGCGGCGACCTTTACCCCGACAGGCTAGCGCGTCAACAAAAGGCCCGACACAACCAGTCCAAGCAGCGCTTAACTGAGAACTAGCCGCGGTTTCTAAGTCGCTAATCGCTTTAACTGGTTGAAACACAACGGATGAACCTAATACACCTGATGTAGCATCAGTTTCATAGCTAACATTGCCAGCGTGATAATATTGCTTACCGCCTGTAGTGGGAACGTGAGAAACAGCAAAATCGTTGCCATAATTTAATCCCAACTCATCAGCGAGATCAGGGAAATATTCGCCGATTAGCTTGATACAAACAACATCCGAGCCAGCAGCATTTAAGATCCCGCGAATAACGACAGCCGCATTGAGTAAGTTAGCTCTACTACTTACAGGCACACTCATCGAGTTGCCGTTAGAGCGAATAAACTCAAGTTTGCGTAAATCGGCGTTAGAAGCATCAGAGCAGGGAATAGGATCGCCAACAGCAGATAATGGTTGAGCGCCAATGTTAGTAAGGATTGTAGATATTTCAGTTTGAGGCACATCAGGAGGTAAGACAAAGCGCCCATTGGCTGCGATGTCTGTGCCGATATCCATAACGTAACCCGTGCCAGAATCGGGAACAAAACGCACGGGAACAATTGTTTTAGGCATACCAATAAAAATTTCTGTAATGTATGCCCAAACTAACTTTAAGTCTTGTTTTGACTCAAACAAATCGGTGATTGACCTTTAAGGGTTAACCACTGAAGGCGGCTTTTGGGTAAAAAGCTTCTTACTAGGTCGGCTTTTCGGTAAGAAGCTTCTTACCGAAAACGCGACCGTCAAAACGCGCCGTTATCTATTGTTCGACATCTCCAAGTAGTGCTGTGACTCCCAAATAATCCAATAATTCTTGTTTACACAGAGGATTACAGGTGACCCACCAGACATGATGACGGCGAAAAGCGATTAAATACTTGAGCTTGATCAGGCGATAGCCAACGTCGATTGTGATAAAGTTAGCTCTACACAAACTGCTTAGCTTGACTACTTTTACGTAATCAACAAACTCCAATTTCGACAAAGGGCGCGTGCTGTTAAGCGTATTACCTTGAAACGCGTTGCCTGATAGCTTGAATTCGGGTTCAATTTCCACGCCTTTTTATTCCTCGAGTGGTGGAACGTATTTGACGTGACAGATTGCCTGACCTTGGGTATTAATCGACTCGATAAAAGCGCGATAAGGGCGGGTAGCTTGATTAGTAATATCTGTACGAGGATATTTTTGCTTCGGATAGCGACGATTTTTCTCAGTGCCGATGGTTAAAGTTAGTACCTTGTCAAAAAAAGTATTAGCAGCAGCTTCCGAGGCAAACCAACCCGATACGGTAGCACGGTATTCGTTTAAAACCAGTTCGGCGTATTGATTGCCCTGTTGCCAGGTTAAATTTTCAAAGTCATCTGACCACTTATAAGTTTCTTTTGCTCCAGGTATTTGGATTTGTCTGTAGTTACTACCACGGGCGCGTTTGGGGTAATTATCCAGGGTGACAAAATGCAAAATTAACACTTTACCGTCAACGTTAGTCACGTATTTAGGTGAGGCAACGATACTTACTACATCACTACAAGCTTCACACTGTAGTTTTTGAATGCTTGCACGAGCAGCATAAGCTTCAAGTTCGGCTGCTTCAGTACCTTTGATGACCGCTACAGTTACAATTTCTGATTCTGCTACTCCATCAATGCAAGTTATTTGTTCGACATTAATTGGAGCAAATTCCATAATTTTTGTGCTGTCTGAGCTAAAACATTGACCAACGGTTAAGTTAGCGGTCAGTAAATTGTTTTCATAAATTAGATCGATAAAACAACCATCAGAGCTAATACTTCCACCGCTATCAGAACCGTCAATGCCATCTCTACCATCTTGTCCGTCGATGCCGTCAATGCCGTCAATGCCGTCTTGTCCATCTCTACCATCTTGTCCGTCGATGCCGTCAATGCCGTCAATGCCGTCTTGTCCATCTCTACCATCTTGTCCGTCTCTGCCATCAATGCCGTCTTGTCCATCTCTACCATCTTGTCCGTCTCTGCCATCAAAACCACGCAATCCCTGTTCACCATCTTTTCCATCAATGGCATCAGGAATATAAATTGGTATTGTTGCTGTATCTTGACTTTCACCATCGGCAACAGTTAAATAAAGTTGATTGCTTTGGAAACTGCCATCAATAGCTAAATTGGATTTTGATGGCTGATAATTATGAGCTTGAGAAAAATCTGAATTAACGTGAGTTTCCAATTCAATTTCCAATTCTGCCGTTAATTCGCCTTTTAAACGAGCCAAAATAATTGGTATATATAAATCAAGATCCCATTCTTGTTTTGGTAAAGTAACTGTCTCGTCATCACTCTTGTCGCCAACTTTGACAAACACTTTTAGACTGTTATCGCTACTATCCGAAGCTAAAGCTACATCAACCTCGGGTTTTGGTAAAGTAACTGTCTCGTCATCACTTTGATCGTCAACTTTGACAAATATTTTTAGACTGTTATCGCTACTATTTGAAGCTAAAGCTACATCAACTTTGGGCTGGTAGTTATGCGCTTGGGGAATATCTTGTCCTGTATGCGCTTCAAAGGATGCCTCTAATAATTCAAGCGCTTGCTCTAAAACACTAATACGGTTTTCAAGTTCTTCGCATTTTGCTGCGGTGCAAAGGTTATCACAACTCATGATTGCCCTCCGCAGTAGTTACTAGTAGCTATTTGTTTAACCGAGACACCATCAGAGCCATAACAACAAATTTGCCCGTCACACTCCAAAGCGCAAGTACCATCAGGGCAAGATTCACAACTGTTGCAATCACAAATGACTTGATATTCAGGAGGCGGACAGTCAGGAGCTGAACAGATTTGAGCAATTAATTGATAAAGGTTAAATGCACCAGGCAAAGGAACAAAATTAGATAAAATTGGTGGAGCTAGAATGTAAGTCACATAAACGTTTAAACATTCAGTCGGTAGAGGACTAACATCAATTAACGGCGTATTAGCAGGAGGTAAATAAACAGTATTAATTGATTGATCTCTTACTTCAACCCGTTCTAGATAAGGTATTTTTTTGATTTTGATTGAATGCCTTACACCACTTAACTTACAGGGTATTTTTTGTACTTCAGGGCATACCGCACGAGTTTCGGTATGTACTGTTTGTCCGTTTTTAGTAATGGTAAATGTACAAGATGACGGTAGATCGCCACAATTATCAATTTGACCATTTACCTTTGTAATTACTATTGATGTAATTACAAAACTATTACCTGGACTACCAATTGGCTGATAGAAAGTATAATCATTACCGTTGCTGTCGGTACTAACAATTTGTAAAAGACACCAGCCGTAATAAACGACTTTTATATCTTTAATTGGTCCTCCTACTTCACTATTGAAAGCAGTATAAGATTGAACAAAGTTACCGTAGTAATATCGATCTCCAGTTACTTTGATTACATATCTATCAAAGCATTGCCCGCCTGTAAAATTTGGTGTTGCAACTTGAGTTGAGTAATCATCAGCCCCATTAATTTCTTGCCACGGTTCGTTAGGATATTGCCAGCGAATTTTAGGCGGTTCATACTCGCAATAGTGAACCGTGGCGCAATTACTGGGTATACAGTGCCAGTTACCCATTAGGCGATCGCATCGGGATCGAGATCGACCCCTTCTGTGTCGTTTTTATAGGCTGTGGCGGTTAGTTGAAAACCGACTTGAGAGATGTTATTGCGGCTGACATTACGCTTGCCGCCGTTGGTTAGATACACGCCTACAGTCTGATCGTTATTGTCTTGAGGTTGGTTTTTACGTTGTAACTGAAGTAATGCCCAAACAATACGGCTGGCGTAAGTGTCTTTATTGGCATTGGTCATTGCCGATACGTTTAAACCAACGTCAACGCCAGACACGAGAATACTGCTTAAATCATTGAGGTTGATGCTTAAGACTTTGGTTGTCTCGTTAAAAACAACGCTTGTACCAAACCTTTGAACCAGAGTTAAATCAGCCATAGTAGAAAAATCAATTATTTTTCCTACTATTCCCTTTTTAAACTATTAGTTATTGGTTCTGGTTCTAGATAGAACAAGTACTTTTACAGATGTCGATAAATATTGCTGTGAATAAGATATAGCCAATTATATTTATTACTATTGGTTGCTAGGTACTGGAATTGTAGATATATGAATACAATTCCAGTACTTGTTTTTAAAGATGAAAAATCACGGCAAAGGACAAGCGGCTATCTGGACACCGCAAATTATCCGCAAAATGCGATCGCGTTTTAAGTCTCCAGTTCAAAGATTGATTTTTGAGATTTCGCTATTTACGGGTGAACGAATGGGCGCGATTGTCCAGTTACTCGTATCGGATGTATTTGACAAAAACGGCTTGGTGCTTGATACAATTACTTTTGCAGCGACTACGAGAAAAGCCACAAAGCACGGATTAGCTGCTACCCGTCAAGTAGCAGTGCATCCTGATTTGAAGTTTTATCTTGAAGCTTACAAGCCAGATCTAGAAGGTTATTTGTTCAAGAGTGATAGCAAGATCGGGCATATCAGCTTACGTGCGGTCGATAAGTACTGGCGTGGAATATTTAACGAGCTTGGTCTTACTGGTTACTCAACTCATTCATCACGCCGTTGGGTGATTAATAGTCTGAGAGCTTCAGGCATTGAAATTGTGACCATCGCCGAAACTATGGGCATGAACATCAATACCGTCAGGCATTATCTTGATAACGATCCGATTGAATGCAGACGAGCGATCGCCACTCTGACAGTCTAGCCATGAGCAAAATAACCGCGCTCCGTATAGGCATCTTTAACCGTAAGCAAATTAAAGACTATTTTGCTTTAAACTCAGATTGGATTAGTGCTGTAGCTTTGTCTAAGCTGATAGACCAACACGTTAA